>Ga0209737_10003088_pt1 | contig 11618 bp, 13 predicted proteins | sample TergutCu122P3_FD_187284 | JGI IMG/M metagenome (GOLD analysis project Ga0209737, IMG submission 187284) | Cubitermes ugandensis P3 segment gut microbial communities from Kakamega Forest, Kenya - Cu122 P3 (SPAdes) (version 2) | ecosystem: Host-associated > Arthropoda: Insects > Digestive system...
TTGCTGAACTGAAGAAATGCCATGTCATACTCAAAGGGCCGACGACCACGCCCAGCAAAGGCGACCCGTGGCCGAACATCGAGAGTGCGAACGTCGCGATGAGGAAACAGCTCGACCTCTTTGCGAACGTGAGGCCGGTCTCCGTTCCCGAACTGGGCATCGGCTGGACGTTCTTCAGAGAGAACACCGAAGGCAGCTATGCTCTCGGAAGCGACGGGATAGATGTAACGGACGATCTGGCAATGGACTTCTGCGTGGCTACCACTCAGGGAACGGACAGGATCATCAGAGCGGGATTCGAATTCGCCAAGAAGAGCGGACTGAATTATCTCTCTCTTGTGACAAAAGCGAACATCGTCAAGACCACCGACGGAAAGTTCCTATCCACGATGGAAAGGATCGGCAAGGAGTACCCCATGGTGAAATGGGACAGCTGGTTCATTGATATCATGACAGCAAAGCTCATAGATCCCGCAAGAAGGTCCGATTTCAAAGTGCTCGTCCTTCCGAACCTGTACGGCGACATCCTGACGGATGAAGCGGCACAGATACAGGGCGGCGTGGGAACCGCGGGAAGCGCTAACATCGGCAAAAGATACGCCATGTTCGAGGCCATTCACGGCTCGGCGCCGAGGATGGTCGACGAGGGGAGAGCGCAGTATGCGGATCCCTGCAGCATGATCAAGGCCGTGGCATTGATGATGGACCACATCGGCGAAGTGGAAAAAGGAAAAAGGCTGAACATGGCCCTCGACGTCTGCGTCCAGTTCGAAAGGAAACTTGTCATGACGGGCAGGAGCAACGGCGCCACCGGCGACGAGTTCGCGCAGTATGTGATGGACACCGTTCAGAGACCGGATCTCGAAAAGGTATGGAACGGCTACATCGAGAAGGCGAAGGCCGCAGTAAAGAAATCTTAAAACCGGTTCATCAAGGGGGCTTCGCCCCCGTTATTCTTATTTCGGTACTTTCATACAGAAATTGTGTGTTTCACAGTCCCATGTTTTATTAACTTATACATTTCTTCATACTTATTTGCAACGAAAGGTTGAGAAAAACACGATGCAAAGCAAAGGGGGAATAAAATGAAAAATGAGAATATAGAGCATTCGAAAGAAATGAAAAGGACGCGTACATTTGCGGTCACGGTCGTTCTCGCGCTTCTGTTCGCTGCTTTTGCGGGGATCGGCGGATCCCTCTTCTATGAGGAATGGGCCGCGGATGCGGATGAAACAGACCCGACTCCCGGAGATGTGATATTTGCAAAGAATTTCGGCGGCGTAAGCGACGATTACTTCACTTCCATAGTGAAGCTTCCTAACAGCGGAGGATATGTTGCGCTCGGCTATTCCAACAGGGCCTTCAGCGGCATAACTGCCACCGGAGCGCCTTGGTCAATAGGCAACAACGGCAGCAACGATGCGATCGCCATATGCATCGACGAAGGCGGCAACGTGAAATGGGCAAGGAGTTTCGGCGGAGCGGGCGATGACAAATTCTTGGCGGGAACATTGACAAGGGACGGCAGGATCATTGCGGTAGGATCCAGCAGCTCGCCGAGCAGCGGCAATATGTGGGGATTTGACAACAACGGCGGCAACGATGCGCTCCTGCTCATCCTTGGCGCCGACGGCGCATGGTACGGCGGCGGAACTTACGGAGGAAAAGGAGATGACTGCTTTACTTCTGTGGCGCTCATGAGTGACGGCAGTATTGTGGCAGTGGGGTATTCCAACGCGGCATTCCGCGATCCCTATCACCAGCAGCAGGGTCCGGACCAAACTCCTGGCCAGACACCGAACAACCCCGGTGGCAATAACTCTAACGAAACACCGGAATGGGGAAGCTGGCAGGTCGGAAACAACGGCGGCTACGACGGAATTATTTTTGTTTTCGACAGAAACATAACAATAAATGAAACATTGAATTTCGGCGGAACAGGTAACGACTTCTTTACCGGTGTCGCAGGGACGAGTGACGGCGGAGGACTCGTTGTAGGATATTCCAACAAAGCATTCACTATCATCGAAGGCATACCAGGCCAGGCTCAAGGAATGGCGATCGGCAACAACGGCGGTGAAGACGGGATCATTCTCAAATTCGGCCCCGACGGCATACTTCAGGGCGCAGGGAATTTTGGCGGAACCGGTAACGACCGCTGCACAGCAGTAATGGACCTGAGTTCCGGCGTACAGGTAGTTGTCGGATATTCCAACAGAGCTTTCTCTATTCCGATTTCGGATTGGCAGACAACCGTCAAGAATGTAGGCAACAACGGCGGAAATGACGGCATAATACTCAAATTCACCGAGGGTGAAGTAACATTTGCGGCGAACTTCGGCGGATCCGGCGACGACAGGTTCCACTCTGTAATAAAAACATACGAAGGAGGGTACGTTGTTGTCGGACAAACAACTTCGTCGGTCACGACCGAAATGGGAACCTTCGCGAACAACGGCGGAAATGATGCGTTGGGAGTCCACGTTACCGCCGACAACGTTATCGACGGAGCTATGTCCTTTGGAGGAAGCCTGAGCGACGTCTTCATGGCGGTTGTAGAGACGACCGACAGAGACATCATATGTGCCGGTCACTCAAGATCGACTTTCGAGGGCAACGATTGGGCGATGGCGAACAACGGCGGCAGTGATGCCATCCTTATCAAAGCCTCCACCGGAACGAAATTCCCTGACGGCGGGAACGGAGGAAACGGAGGAAACGGAGGAAACGACAGCGTGGCCGAAAGCGGTCTGTTCGGAGGACAGAACATCTACATTTTCGCCGCAGTCGGAGTCGTAGGAATTTGCGCCATAGGAGCAGGAGCCTTCTACTTCTTTAGAATAAGGCCCTGAAGAGAAAACTTTAATGTAAACCGGCCGGGCATCCGCCCGGCCGTTCTTTATTATTTTTTCCGGCGATCATGTCTTGGAAGCGGGTTCTTCTTTGTCGATGTACTTCTTGTAAGCGGGGATCATCAGGCATCCCACCGCATTACCCAGTATCACTATCAGTATGAAGATGAGCGAATCAAGATCGAACATCCCTGCCGACGAGATGTAGAACATGTCCGCAATGGAGTGCTCGAACCCCGCCAGAATGAAAGCCGGTATACAGACGAACAAAGCAATGAAGCTTCCCTTCGTTTTGTACTGATCCACAGCAATGAAAACCAGCAGGCCGCAGAATATCGCTTTGAAGAATACCGTCAATTCGGGGACCGCAAGCTTTGCTTCGCACAGGACCACGGCTTGATCGAGTGGGAAAGCCAACCCCATCGCAAGACATCCGATGAAGTTGCCCACGATTATCAGTAAGACCTCGGCCACGAATATGGGAGGGTTCTCCAGAACGTACCCTATCTTTCCGGTGTACAGCTTAAGCTTGTACACCATGATGCCGAAAAGACCTACCGTAAAGATCAGCGCCCCGATGAATCTGTATTCCGAAAGAAGGAATCCTATCCCTCCGATACTGATCAGCATTCCGGCAAGAATAGAACTCACAACAATCTTTAATATATCCAAATAGCCACCTGTCTTTAAGCAGAGGTATCACTGAACAAAGTATAAGAAGCTTAACGAAATAGATAATCGATTCCGTGCCCGCAGGATCCGGAGGTGAAGCGATTGATATACGAGGTCATTGTAAGAACGGAGCCCGAAGAAACTGCATATTTGTTTCTGTCATACGAGGACGTGTTGAACATCTTCATCGACAGACTTCTTTCGGATGAGCAGTATCCTCTGACCATCAGAAGAAGATGCTGCGGCTCCGTCAATGAGCATACGATGCCGGTCGAGACCTGCTGCCGGATACGCGAACTTGCGGGCGTTGCCGGAGAGAATGCGGCAAAGGACATAAAGAAACTCAGGATCGATCTGGACACGGCTGTGAACAATTGGTACATCAAAGGAGAGATCTCCGTTTCGGATCTGGGCCTCATAAAACCTTTTGACAGCTGCGGAACGGATCCCGAATGATCATTCCCTTACGAAGCCGATATATGACTTCAGGATCTTTTCCAGATATGTATCGATGTCCTCGTCCACTTTGTACGGAGGGTCCATCCATTTTTTCACGAATTCGATCATTTCCGAACTCTTGCAGCCGTTGGGATGGGAACGGACCAGCTCATTCCATTGCGCGTCGGTGACCCTGAATCCCATGGTCTGTTTGAGTTCGACCATCTCGCGATTGGTTATGCTGTAGTCCTCCATATTTTATGTAACCTATTTGTGCGTATATCAATCTAACTGGAGAAAGATCAGATAATACAGAGCTGGGTTTCTGCATTCGGAACAGACCCTCCGGCAGCCGTTCAGGATACATTTCTTTGTTCTTCCGCCAGCTTATACCATTTCGCAGCCTCTTTGGGATCCTTCGGAACACCCAGGCCGTTCTCGTAAAGGTATCCGAGGTTGCGCTGAGCGATGATATCCCCTTGTTCTGCTGCCAACATCATCCATTTTGCGGATTCGTCATAATTCGGAGGAACGGCCTCCTGGTACAGGAATCCCAGGTTCCTTTGGGCAAAAACGTTCCCGCGTTCCGCTCCCATCCTCAGCCATCTGATCGAATGTTCGATCACTTGGGACTCGCTCAGACCGGTCTCGCGGAGACCGTTCTCTGCCACTTCTTTGAACAGCTTCGCCGCTTCCTCGTGGTCCGAGGTGTTGTCTATGAGCATATCCCGAAGCAGGACGCCCATGCAGAACTCGGAGAAATCATCTCTGCGAGCGGCTTCTTCCGCGGCAAGCCTGAACCATTTCGCCGCTTCTTTGTGGTCCTGCGTTACGCCTCTGCCTTCCTGATAAATAACTCCGGCCTCATACTGCGCCCGGGGATCTCCCTTCTTCGCTTTTGCGAGGATGATCTCGATCTCTTCCGGCCCCTTATGTTTCCCGAACGGTCCGAAAACTCTCATTGCCATGAAACCGCTGAATTGATACTTGAAATCTGTTGAAAAAAGACCTGCGCCGCGGAAAGAACGGCGCAGGGAAAGGAGGGAATTTTACGATATCATGCAGCGTTGTTCTTTCCGAATATCGTCGACACCATCACTACCTGGAGCCCGAGAGCGAACAGGAACACCAGCCATGCGTACTGCCAGGTGAAGAACAGTCCGATGCAGATGAACACCGCCACCGCGAATATCCAGAGGCCGCCGCTGGCGACCCCGAACCTCGCTGCCTTGACCGGGTCGACGTTATCGAACTCGAAATCCAGTTCACTCAGGAATTCTTTCTCCACCATTGCTTTCAGCCAGGGCTTCTTGCGGTCGGTCTCGGTCATACCCAGGAATACCAGCGTGCAGACAGAAGGCAGCAGGAAAGCCGTCTCCATTCCTATCGCCGTAGACAGGTCCCATCCGTCGAAGAAGTAGGCCACGCATGCAAGGCAGACGCCCATGACGACGAATGCGCTAGCGACCCCGTAGATCAAAGCCCGCTTCGTCTTCATCGGATAGTGGGAGGCGGTCTCCTGGGTCAGGCCGAAGAACACGAACAGTCCGATCGCATCCGCGAACAATAACGCCGAGATATAATAGAACAGCACGTTGCCTTCCTCGCTGAAGAACGTCATGATATCCAATCCCAGCGATGCCAGCAGGAATCCCGATGCTATCGTTAATCCTATTGCCGTCCTCTTCGTCAGGGGCACTTTCGTTCCCATGTACATCTGGCCGATCGCTTCGTTTCTTCTTCTCTTGCCCACATCGTCCGCGATGGCGGAGATGTCGCCCAGTTCGGCGGTGGCCTTCTCGAAGGCCTCCTCTTCGCTGAGCCCCTTTGACATAAGTTCCCTTACACGTTCCTTTAAGTTCCCGGCGATCTCTTCCTTGAAGTCCCTGATCTCCGGGGTGTCCTCGTAATCCGCAAACAAGCGGTCAACATAGACCTTTTCTTTCATTTTATTCCTCCAATAATTTGTTGAGTATAGTTTGTGTTTTGATCCAGTCTGCTTTGTTCTGCCTGAAAAGCTCTTTGCCGCTGTCAGTTATGCGGTAATACTTGCGCCGGCCCCCGAGGGTCTCATCCCCCCAGAACGAAATGATGTAACCGTCGGATTCCAGCCGTTTGTAGCTGGAATACAGGGTGGCCTCCTTCATCTCGTATTCGCCGCCGAGCCTGTCGATTATGATCTTGTGTATCTCATAACCGTAGCTGTCTCCTTTCAGCAGTATGCTGAGTACCACCGTATCGGTATGTCCGCGGAGCAGATCGGCAGATGTTCTTGCTTCCATTCACTCACCTCACTTGATTAGTCGAGTATGTGGTTGCACATACTATTATGACTGTCATAGTAGTATGAACGATGTAGTTAATAAAACTTGCGAATGAAACAAGCAACGACCGGCTCCAAAAAAAAGGATCACAGCCTTATCCGGAAAGAATATAGGGCATCCGCCCTGTTTTTTTATTGATCGAAGCCTTCTTTTGCGACACGCGTCAGGTATGCGGGGAGTTCGAACCCGCTTTTGGGTCCGACGACGACCTTCCATTTCGTCATTGTCGCAATACCCCGCTCCAGGCCTTCGCAGAGTCCGGGTATTATCATTACTTTGGAGTTGACCTTGCCCGATATCTCGGATGCATTGAGCGCTTTCAGCACGGACATCGGCGTCATGACCTTCATCTCCATCACATGGTCGATGGTGAACCCGTGCGTATCCGAAGGGATGATCCATGCGCTCACACCGGGCGTCCTTTCGAAGATCAGCAAAAGTACATACAGGGTCACATTCGAGTTGCCCGTCAGAAGAACAGGCGAATTTTCATCCGGATCGTTCACCGGTATCAGCAGTTCCGGGACCGTTGTCATGGAATAGTCCGCTTCGCGGACCACCAGCCTTATCGACAGCCCGCCTTTGAGGGACTCTTTGATATCCATTCCGATCTCCGGACAATCGACTATTTCCGCCTCCCCTTTACTCAATGCCGCGGCGAACTTCTCGCAGCTCTCTTTGCCGCATGCTCCGCAGTTCTTCATCGGAAGATATTTCAGAATATCCTCCGGCGACATTCCGTAGAAATCTATCGGGTCTACCACCACTCTATCACCGGAATGAGATACATTTGTCTAGTATATATAGATGAACGTCTATATGTTCTGAGACGGCTTCGGTCAGGAATTGTACAGCGAAATGATCGTTTTGATATCGGGGCGGCCCGCAAACAGTTCGAATCTTACGTTATTTCCGTCTTTGAATGTGATCGAGAAGATCGCGGCCATCCCCGTGAATTTGAGTTCGACGCTTCCCTTTTCGTAGTATACGACCTCTTCGTAATGGATGTTCTTGAAGTCCGTGAACGGGAGCACCATGAACTTTCCGTCCTTGATCCCGAAGAAGAACATATCGTGCCGGAAGAATGTCGCCGTCTTCCTCCTCCCCCATACCAGCAGATCATGCTGTATGTACCCTTTTTCGGTCAATTCCTTTCCGATCTCCGCAAGCATCTTGTCCATTCTTCTCCCTCCTTCAAAAAAATCTCCGCTTCTTTTTTTCTTCCGTCCGGAGCGGATTCTCTCCCTTCAGTTCATTCTCGTATGCTTTATTGAACATCAGTACAATGATATTCAGTTCCGAACCGCCGGTCTTGTCCGAATATTCAATGAAGTCGCTTCTTCCCGGGAAGGATATGGTAAGGTTTGCGCTGAACCTCGAATACTTGAGGATGACGCTCCCTTTCTCATAATACTTGACCTGGTCGTATAATATATTATCAAAATTCTCTTTGAAAGGAAGGAGCATCAGTTTCTCTTCTTTCAGCCCGATGATAACGAACTCGTGTGTCGGAGAAGACTTCTTCGTCCTCCTTCCCCAGACAAGCAGGTCTTTGTCAATGTACCCTTTATCGAGCAATCCCCTTCCCACTACGAGCAGCATCTTATCCATTTTTCTTCCTCATGAGTTCTCTGTCCGGTCAATATCGATGATCAAACGGAGAAGGCTGAAAAAAGAATCTGTTCCTCGTTATTAATGGTTCGGATTACGTATATTCAGCATATCTTTCCGTGCTCTCTGAGTAAACCTGAAATAAACGGGAGCCGATATATGTACGGGATGCCATGGCGAAAGCAATAACCGCAATTCTCTCTGTGATCTGCGTGCTCGTATTGGCGGGCGGCGGCTACTATGTGGTCGTCGTTTCGGATATGGGACACCAGCATGCCGGTGACAAGGACCATGATCACGACAAAGACAGTGACAAAGACAAGGACAAAGAACCGATAATAGACGGGGACCTCAGCATCCATTTCTTAGAGCTGGGTAATAAATACACCGGCGACTGCGTTTACATCAATTACGGCAAGATCGACATCATCATCGACGCCGGCTCACGGAACGATTCATCGGCAACGATAACCGACTACATACGCGGACACATTCAGGATAACAAGATCGAATACGTCATTGCAACACATGCTCATCAGGACCATATCGCAGGATTCTACAGTACAAAGACCACCACCGGGGTCCTTGATGCATTCGAGATAGGGATGATCATCGATTATGCCAAGACGGATGCCACCACCGCCACCAAAAGAGATTACGAAGCTGCGAGGGACAAACTGGTGGCCAACGGGACGGTCCACTACAACGCGCTGCAATGCTACAAGGGAGAGAAAGGAGCGCAGCGCGTATATGAGCTGGGACCGGGCGTTACCTTGGAGATCCTGTATCAGCCATATTATGAGAAGAAACCATCCGGAGGCGGCGAGAATAACTACTCGGTATGCGTGATGATAAAACAGAACGGCAATCAGTACCTTTTCACCGGCGACCTGGAAAAGATCGGCGAGGATGCGCTGGTTGACTATTATGCGAAGAACCACGGCGGCCTCGGCCGCTGCGTACTGTACAAGGGAGGACATCACGGTTCGTCCACCTCGTCGAACGTGAAGCTGCTTGAGGCGATCACACCAGAATACGTCATAGTCTGCACCTGCGCCGGAACATCAGAATATTCGTCAACGGCCTCCGGACAATTCCCCACGCAGACCTTCATCGACAGGATCGCACCGTACACCGACAAGGTCTACGTCACAACGGTGATCATCGACTACAAAGGCAATGCGTACGGTTCTCTCAACGGCAATGTAGTATTCATGGTCAAGGACGGCGAAGTGACCATCACCTGCAGCGGCAATGACAAGATACTGAAAGACACCGATTGGTTCAAAGAAAATAGAAAACTTCCGCCTGCCTGGGATAAAAAGGAGAAGTAAAAGAAAAAACACTCAGGATCCCGAAAAAGCGGAATTTGCGGAGTGCGGGACGAGGCCCATCTACCGCAATATTTATCTTCACAGTATCCGTGATATGCATATTCAACAGAGGACAGCCTTCTGAATGAAGAACGGTGAAGAAGATGACCAAGATCAAGATGAATGTGAATCCGGGGGTATGCGGACTTAACACAACGATAGAAGCTGAGTCGGAGGACATGATGACCGTCGTGTTCACGATAAGCAGCGATTGTCCGCACGTGATGGAACTTGCCGCGGCCCTCAATGCAAGAGAGAATACGGTGTTCGACGCGATCGCAAAGCCGATAACCGAGAACCCGCTGTTCGTCGAATGTTCGAAATACCTCGAACATTCGGCCTGCCCTATCCCGGTCGCTCTCGTAAAAGTATGCGAGCCGGCAGGCGGACTGGCCCTGAAAAGGAACGTAGAGTTCCGTTTCGTTTGAAACTGAAATTCTCGGTCAATGCAGGTATCTTTCGGGAATTTCAGGAGGAAGCGGAAGAAGTCAAATAAATTTCGGTGTCACCCTAAACTTTTTATCATTATTATAAAAAACTTTAGGGTAACCCTAAAGTTTTTTGAGACCGTTGAGGTTCAACCGCATTATTATCTCTTTTTTTCCAAGCGAAAACGATTGAATTACTGTTTTCCAAGCGGAATCACCTTGACTTTGACAGTTTGATTTCCGGGGTTTGATGATTTTTGCTGTGCCAAACGAATACTGGCCGGGTTAAGTAATTGGTACCTGTTTTTGTGTTGTGGACAAGACGCGCCCAACAAGATGTGCCGTCCGTCCGAACGGGAACAGATCGCTGCCGTTCGGCCTGATGAGGATGGTTGAAGTTCAGATGGAAAGGCTGGGATTGAGGGAGTTCCTTGACAGCAAGAAGACCAAAGGCGTGCCGCTGAGCAAGGTCGTGGGGGTGATGTGCGTCTACCAGCTCAATGGGGGGTCGTCCATGAACGAATGCGGCGGCTGGGTATCCGACCCTATCGCCGTGGAGAAGATCTGCGGCGGCAACAAGATATCGAATAAGACCATAGGGCGGGCCTTGGAGATACTGTCCTGCCACTTCGACGATGTCCTGGATGTCCTCTGGAAAGGGATCAACGATCGTTACGACATCACTGAGACGGATGTGTATATCGACGGTTCGTTCATTCCCGTCAACGGCGTCAAAAGCAAGCTGTCGGCACCGGGATACGCCGACGGAGGGGTTCAGAACCAGATACAGTTCATGGTCGCACAGCTTTGCGATCCGCCACTGCCGTTCAGGGTCGAATCGTACCAGGGCAACGAGCCCGACTCGGATCAGTACGCACACTTTCTTCCGATGGTCATGAGGTATCTGAAAAGGGGGTCCCTTCTTGTAATGGACAACGGAGGCGCGGTGAGGGAGATACTGAATGACATCAAGGACTCCGGTATGGAGTATGTAACCAGGGTCAAGATGAACGACAGCGACGACCTGTGGATAGCAAATGAAAAACATAACTTTGAGAACGTCGACGGCGACGCCTGCTGCCTTTTCAACACATTCTCATCCTCCGGAAGGACCGTATATCTGTTCTTTTCCGCCGAGAAGCACGCCCGCAGCATCAATACCGCTGAGAGAAGGGCCGGGAAGATGGCGTGTGTCGCGAAAGAGAACCTGTACACAAACAGGGAGAAACCCAGGAAGTCCGACTTCCTGGTGATGAAGCGCAATCCGTATGTGGACGTCGATGTCAGGATCAGCGTCCAGAAGGTCCTTGACCCGTTTGACCCCGAAGACAACATAAAAGCGGTGGACGAACTTGCCGGGGACAGATGCGGCATGTTCAAGCTGGAGTCCTCTTTCCCAATGGATCCGGCGACAGCGTTGAAAGTGTACAGGTCCAGGATAGCAGTCGAACATCTCATTTCGTCCATAAAGAGCGTTGTGAAGCTCAAACCGCTGAGGGTGTGGAAGGGTTCCTCGGTGGACGGTTCCCTTCTTTTGGCATTGATCGCACAGCTGCTGGTATCGCTGACCATTGTGGACCTGAAAGGAACGGAGGTCGAGAAGATGATCCGAGGTAAACTGATCAGAACGGTGGCCAAACCTTCTCCGAGGACGGTTGTGCAGTCGTTAGGTCATTTGACAGTTACCTATCTGGAAGGGCGCAAGCGAGGATCGGAGGCCATTTTCAGCAACTTCGACCCATTGAATTCGGAGATAATGGGCATTTTGGACAAGATCGAAGCGTCCTGAGGGCGGTAAACAGCCATTGGAAAGCGTAAAACGGTGTTCCGCCTGCAAAAACAGTTCAACTGTCAAATGGCGTTCGTGCAAAAATTTTTGTAAACTGCTGGCTGGGTTCATTTGACAGTTAGTATATTATA
>Ga0209737_10003090_pt1 | contig 11615 bp, 9 predicted proteins | sample TergutCu122P3_FD_187284 | JGI IMG/M metagenome (GOLD analysis project Ga0209737, IMG submission 187284) | Cubitermes ugandensis P3 segment gut microbial communities from Kakamega Forest, Kenya - Cu122 P3 (SPAdes) (version 2) | ecosystem: Host-associated > Arthropoda: Insects > Digestive system >...
ATTGCGCAACATCCTCAATCGCTAATTTCACGGTTTCCAGCATATTCAACTTCGAAAATATCGAAACAATAATAACGGGGAACAAAAAACGCATACCGAAAACCGCAATCGCAATACCCCAAGTTAAAAACCTGTGCTGCCATTTCGGGGTCATTTTTTCAAGCACCATCGCATTCACAACGGCGTTATCAAAAGAAAGCGTCACTTCAAGTATGCACAGGCACAATGTTATAAAAAGAATTTTCAGGCCCGAGCCCGGCGCAATATGAAATTCAGCCCAAAGATAGGCAGCAATAAACCCGATTATTGCAACAATGAAAGAACCTCTGAAAAATTTAAACATGTTTTGTCCTTAAAGAATTTTATTTTATTATAACAAAAATCAGTAAAAAAAGGGTGCAACCCCTCTTTTTATAGTAGCAATTTACTCAATTCTTTCAAAAATTGCAAGTTTGTAGATGCCGAGGCGTTTGTCTTGTTCCTCTTTATCTAATTTTTCTGTTGTAAAAATTTCCTTAAATCTTTCATCTTCAATTGTCTCATTGTAGATGCCTTCCTCTTTTAGGCTGCTTGCTGAAATTATTATGTAACGACCGCCGATGGGAACTTCGTCTACATCTAAACTACTGAGCATACGCTTAGCATTATTGTCAATATACCTTATCAACCTGTCACCCCAACCCATCCAAATTAAAGCATCTTTGCCATATCCCTCTTCTTTAATGTAGATTGCCGGAATTTTATATCCATACGGTTTATAAAAATTGCCAAATTCATCGTCCATAATGTGTGCCCAGTATCCGAAATAAATTTGCGCTGAAAACACAATAAAAAATAAAATTGAAGCAAGAGTTTGTTTATATTCCGTTATTAAATAGGAGATTATAATGATAAACATCATCATAAAGATGCCCATATAGTTAAAACCAAGCGGCATGATTTTAAAATGTGTGGTTAAAAATAAAAATAAAAAGTAAATGCAGAATATTAAAAAAATTATCCAGAATTTTTTGTCGTGTTTACGGAATATTTTGAACAGGATTACAATAATTGCAATAAGTAATAAAACAGCCATGATTGTATATATGCCTTGATGGAAAACGCCATTCCAGGGCATGAAGGATTTTTTGATATATTCAAAAATCAAAAATGGGTCAAGAGGCATTCGACTCCACGGATTGTGACTTCTGGTTTGCAAATATTGGCCAAACATGAAGATAAATTGCGGTGTGCAGGCTAAAAATATTACAAATTGCGATAAAAGAAATTCTTCAAATTTTTCTTTTTTAGAGGCAATTAAAAATACGAGCAGAACCAAATTAGCAATTGCGACAAAAAATGCCCCTGTTGTAAGGGTGTAAATTAAGAGTGTATTTGAAATAACAAGTCCTATAAGGGGTTTTGTAATTTTTTCTTCATCAAATACTTTTATTGTAAAAAGAAGCGAAAGGGCTGCGAATGTAACCGAGGGAACATAAAATCTTACTTCTTTGGCATGGATTAAATTAAAAAGCAGAAATGCATTTAATGCTGCACAAATAAGCCCACAGGTCTTATCTTTCATATTTTTACCGATTAAGTAGGAAACTCCGATACTTGCAGTTGAAAAAATGACTGATAATATTCTTAGTGCAACATCGCTATCGCCAAATAGTTTCATCCAAAAATGCAGCATAAAATGATACAAAGGCGGATGATAGTCATGTGCTCTCAGTTCGTCTATAATTCCAAAAGGAAAAGACAGGGTTGAAACCCACCAGGAATATGCTTCATCACACCACAAACCGTCCTGACTGTTTATTGTAATAATCCTTACCAAAAAGCCAGCTATGATAATAGCAGTCAGAATGATTGGCACTTTATTTTTCTTAATCCAACTAATGATGTTATCCATTTCAAGCCTCTTCTAACAGTTTCCAACTTAAATTATACCACGGGCAATTTTTGTTCATTGTTAACAAAAATTAACAAAATTTTCAAAAATCCTAAAGAATAGCTGCATTTAATCCGTTAATTGTGTTAATTACCACGGAAGGATGAAAGATGACGGATTTATCACTATACAAATTGAACCAAATTGGCATAACGGCTCCATCATTTCTTAATTCCAATTCAACCCCAAATGCTCAAAACGCTGCTACTGCTAAAACTACAACCAATGAATCCGAATTGGTTGAACTTGACTTTGACAATAATGATGAAAAGATATTAAGAAAAGATTTTACTAAAGCAGCTCTTCCCCGAGAATTACAAAGTGCTGACCCTAAAATAGTATTTGATCATTTAGTTGAAGGCAAAAACAACTTTATCCTAAAATCAAAACTGTATGCTCTAAGCCAAAGTGAAATTGACAGCCTCATTGCTAAAAGCAACCCAAAAACAGACAGCAATGATAACAACAATCAAGTCGGAAGCGGTAATGGCGACGGTCAAGTTGGCGGCGGCAATGGTGTTGGTAATGGCGGCAATCAAGTCGGAGGCGGCAGCAAGGCTGACAATAACAAAGATAAAAACGTTAACGGTGCCGACAATGCAAATACAACCGGTGCAGACACGGCAAAATCCGTATCAAAAGGCGGTATATACGCGCCTAACGGAAGAAGCGGCGTTGTATATGAAAACTGGACTGAAAACGATACCGTGGAATCATTAACTCAGAAAAAAAATGAAGTTAACGGTGAAGCTGATACGCAAATTAATGCAAAACAAGCTGAAAAAAATGAATTAATCAATAGTAAATTAAGCGACGCGCTAAAAGCCGAACATCAAAATTTAACAACTTCAATAGCTGCCGCAAATTCTGAATTAGCAGGAATAAGGGCAAATATTTCAAGTTGCGAATCCAGAATTCATACTGCCGATTGCAATATATCCCGAATACAAAATGAATTGAGTTCTTTATCAACAAATGCAGACAGTAATTCTGATAATGCAGAGGTAATAGCAAGCCGGGAAAAAAGAAGGTCACAATTAAACAGTGATTTATCAGCTGCCCAAAAAGAAAAAGAAGCTGCAACAAATGAATTAAATGCCGAAAAGGAAAAAGAAAGTTTAAAGCAAAACGAACTAAATGAACTTGAGAGCAGGCTCGGGGAAATAGAAAGAGAAATACTTCAAGCAGATTCTGAACTTGCTCAACAGGTTTCTCAAATTGAAAATGATATAAACGATATAAAGCAGCAAAAAGATCAGGATATCAGAGCTATTGATGCCAGAATTACGGAATTAAAAAGTAAAGAAAAGAATAATGCCGAATTTAAAGGTACAGTTGACGGAGAAACAACGGAAGTCGCAAGAAGGGCTTTAGAAATTGCCTCCAGTGCCGAGCATATAAAATCGTTTACTGACAATAAAAAAGAAAAAGACTGGTGCGTAAGATTTGCAACAGAAGCTTATAATAAAGCCTTAAAAGAATTTGGAATAGACTCTGAACTTCCCATATGGAGCAAAAATCTCAAAAAATTTGCAGCAGATAACGGAGCGCTCAGAGAAATAAGGAGCGGAGAAGACAGGACACCAATAGCTCAAAATTTACGCCCGGGAGACATACTACAGCACAATAACCATGTTTACATGGTAATGGAAGTTTATTCTGACGGTTCATATCGTACACTTGAAGGCAATATTCGTTCAAAAGACTCCGGCCTTGGAGCATACGCGGGAAGCAGACTTACAGCTCCGTCTGACCCCAGACCTAACGCCGCTTATAATATGACCGACCTCATCGGTAGACTTCTGAGGTAACAACACACAAATTTTATCCTTAACAAAAATTAATAAAATCTAAGAATTATTAAAGAATTGGCAAAATAAAGCCGTAAATAATAACAAATATGGTAGAACTAATTTAGGAATGGTGAAAAAAATGAATTACAACATTGATTTTAAATTGCTTGGTTTAACTTTAAGCGGCGGCGCTAAAAGAGACGATATGAAGGCAAAATTGAAAGAGCTTCTTGAAAAGGAAGATATCAACGCTGCGCAAAAAGTTCAATTGGAAACAGAATGGAACAATAAAATTGACATATTATTCCAACGCGATACTAATAACAACGGGGTACTTGAAGAAGATGAGCTCGTCGGTTATGATTTTGACGGAACCGGAGTCCCTACGGGTGCTTTGGGTAATGACAATGTTCAAGAAACCGAAAACAATGAAAATGCCGAAAATAATGGAAACGTTAACAATAATGGAAACGCTAACAATAATGGAAATGTAGAGACCACTCCGGCCACTGAAACACAAGAAATGCCCTCGTTACCCAATAAAAAAGTTACAAAAGAAGAATTTCTGGAATATTTTAAAAACGAACTTCCCAAAGAATGGAAAGAAAAGCTGGAAGGTATAAAACCGGAAATATTATATGAACATTTAAACAAGTTAGCAAACGACAATGGACGTGTTAATTTATCAGATATTGAAAAGTTGAGTACAGAAGACATTGCCAAACTTAAGAAGGATTCTGAAGCAGCTGAAGAAGTGCCGGAAACTCCCGAAGTTCCCGATGCTCCACCGGTAGGTGGTGTCGGCGGCGGCGGTGGCGGCGGTGACAAAAAAATCGATGACACTGACAAAACTGGTCTCGATGACCCGGCAGCAGCTGCAGACGCCACTAAAACACTATCTAATCCTCTGGATGTTGGTGATGCTAAAACTCCTGCCGAAAAAATTGAAAAGCTTGAAGAAAACAGAGATAAAGCCAGAACTGAGGCAGAAGGCGAAATCGCGGCAAAAGAAGGCGAAATAATGGACGCCCTTGCCAATGATCAGGGCATCTCACCTGAAAAGCTGCAAGAATTTGAAGCAGCTAAAGCGGAAATTGATGCGGATATCGCATTGCAGACCGGACAATTAGCCGAAACTCAGAATAACTTATCAACCACTCAACAACAAAAAACGGACGCTGAGACAAAAAGCGCTGCCAAGAAACAAGAAGCGGCAGATTGCAAAGCTAAAGCCAGTGATTTAAGAGGCAAGGCGGAAGCTATTCAAATACCAAGCCCGAAATATGACCTTGAAACCGGAGCTTGTACTAATTCAGGCGAAATCGCCGCGGCAAAAGCCGAAAAAGCCAGACTTAGAGCTGAGGCAGCCAAGCAAGATGCACAGGCAGCCAAAGCTGAGGCTGAGGCAGCCGACCTTGATGCGCAAGCAACGGAACTTGGAACCCAAATAACTCAACTGGAAACCCAAATAACTCAACTGGAAACCCAAATAAGCCAGTTAGAAGCAAAGAAAGACGAGTTGCTTCAAAAATTACTTGCAGAGGCGTCTGACGACACCAAGAAAAAAGTTGCAGAACTTCAAAAAGAAATCAGTGAAACAAGAGGCAAGCTTCAAGATGCACTCTCAAAAATTGAGGGTGAAATAACCAACCAAACTCAGGAAAAAGCCAGAGAAGAACTTGAAGCCGAACAAAAAGCCAGAGAACAAGCACAGGAGCAGACCGATTTAGCAAAAGCACTTAGTATCAGCGGCTTAGAAGGCCAAGAGCCCAAGAGCATTACGGAAGAAAACGGTGTTATAACTCAAACTTTTGAAGACGGTACAATTGTCAGAACCATGTTCGAAGATACAGTTAACGAAAAAGGCGAACCGGATGTTATTTCTAAAGGATTTGAAATCATAAGAGGAGATGACAACGAAAAATTCGATGAATTGGGCAGACTAAAAGAATCAGAAAAAACAGAAGGTGACAAAACAACTACAGTATCACTTTCATATAATGATGTTGATAATGAAGACGGCACCAAAACATTCGCTACTACTCCTGAAACAAAAACAACAATCGAAAAAGAAGGTGACAAAATAACAACAGTTACCGAGAAATTCGACGAACAAGGCAGGGTAATAGAAAAACAAACAAAAACTCAAGAAAACAAAGATGTCGAGGAACAAGTCTCTACAACAGAAACCAAATACGGCGAAGGCAACTCAAAAACCGAAACAACAACTGCAGGCACCGGTAAAGATAAAACTCAAGAAGTAGTTGAATACGATAAAAACGGCCAAGAAGTTTCCAAAACAGTACTTTCCGATTTCTATGACGATGGCAAAAACCCTCAAAGTAAAATAACAACCACGAAAGTTAACGGCGAAGAAAAAACCGAAAAAACAGGCATTGCGTACAATTCTGACGGCACAAAAACCGAAACAACAACTGTAACAGAAAATGGCGTCGAAACAATAGTTGCCAAAACATTCGATGATCAGGGCAGAATGACAAGCGAAGAAACAAGAGATGCAGGTGGCTTATTAATCTCCAGAACAACGGTTGATGAATTCTACGACGATGGCAAACCGAAAAATACAACAACTGAAGACAAAAATGGCGAAAAGACCACAACAGAAATTGAATGGTCAGGTTACGGCGATGCAAGAACCGAAAAAACAAAAAATGCTGATGGTTCGACTACCGAAGTAACATTCAACGCCAAAGGCAAGCCGACAAGTGAAATAGTAAAAAATGGCGACACGGTAGTCTCTAAAAAGTCAATCGCATATAGTCAGGATGACCAGGGCAAAGAAATAAATACAACAAAAGAACTTGTGTACGAAAACGGCAAACCGGTAAAAAATGCCAGAACAATGACTGACGCCGACGGTAAAGAAACAAAAATAACAAGAGAATACGAATACGAAGGCGATAAGATAAAAAAAGTTACATTCACAGTGCCTGATGAAGAAGGCAAAGAAATAAAAATAACAAGTGAATTCGTATACAAAGACGGCAAGCTGACAGAAGCCAAAGAAATAATGGTCGATAGCGCCGGTAAAACAATGGAAACCTCGACAACAACAATTGCATACGACTCTGCACAAGAGGGCAAAAGAACGGTAACACTAATTGTACTCGATGAAAACAACAAGCAAGTCTTTTCTTCGGTTGCACTCTGGACAGGAAAAGGCCTGGAAAGAGAAGACACACAGACCGGACCTAACCCTGAAGACCCGTCAAAAGAAATATCATTTGTCGTAAAATATGATGAAAAAGGCAACGAAATAGCATAATGACAACATAACCGCAGCATCAAAAAAGAGGGTCAAAAGCCCTCTTTTTTAATTCGCTCCGACTAAACCTTCCGCAAGCGCATCACAAAGCGTTTGTGAAATCGGATAGCCCGACATTCTTTCAAAGTGAATGAACATCGGGGCCGGGTTTGCTTCTATAAAAACATACTCCCCGTTTACACTTTGTCTAATATCTATACCCGTATATTTTAAATCCAAAAGTTCCATGGTTTTCAGGCAATCTTTTTGAACTTCTTGAGGCAATTCCACGGGAACTATCTGAGCTTTCACATCATCCCTGAAATCCAGAGTGTTGGCTCTTATTTCTGCCGCAAATATTTTATCTTTTATGCAATAAACTCTTATATCAACCCCTTCAATCATCTCTTGAAACTGAACGGGTGAAGTTATAAGGTCAGACATTTTATCGCTCAAAATATGCTCCTTTGTGAGCTTTTCGGTTGATGCCCCTCCCCTTACAGGTTTAAAAATAACCTTTTCATCATTTTTTCTGAAAAAATCCATAACAATATCTTTGTCATTAGTGACCAGGGTTCTGGGTACCCTGATATTATTTTGAGCCATTAAAAAAAGCTGGTAGGGTTTAAGCATGTGCAATTTTATTGCCTTATAGGAATTTAACCAAAGACAGTTCAGGGATGAAAAAATGCTGTCTACAGCCGAATTTATTTCTCTATCAAGCATGTGAGCCAAATGCTGCGCTTCGGGTGAATTACCTTCAACATTAACGGGTATGCCGTAATTCCAGCGCCAGTAAACACTCTTGATTTTATTAAATAAGATTTTTTGGCCGTTTATTTTAAAATACCCTGCGTTGTCTTTTTGAGAAGCACACCAGCAAAGAAGAGTTTCCAGAGGTATTTTTCTTGTATCAAGATATTCAACAGCCTCGCCCCTTTGTTGAAGCATATCGTGAATATATTTGCAGTGGTCTTCTTCGTTCGAACCTATAATTAAAATCACGAGCGGTTTTCCGTTTCTTTACCTGTAACATTATTATACGTAAATTTAATAATTTTGTTAAAAATTGTTACAGTTATCGAAAAAATACTAAATATACCAACGAAAATGACGACATGCATACAAATAGTACACAAGACCGTATGGTAAAAGGATAGAATTATGAACTCATTTATTAACTTTAACTTATTTGACACGATTAATGCATCTGTTGCAGACCTGAATGCGACAACTAAAGGTTTGAACGAAGAGGGCGGCGCGGAAATGATAGCCACAACCAAAGCCTTAAACGAAGAAGGGGGCGGCCTTAATATAACAACCAAGGCTATAGGCGAAGAAGGCAACATTGGCGATACTATCTCAAATAAAATTAAAGAAGAGGGCGCCACAACTAAAGCCCTAAACGAAGAAGGTGGCATGACAACTCACGCAGTAGGCGAAGAGGGTGGAGGTGATATCACGACCAAAGGTTTGAATGAAGAAGGCGGAGGTAAGCCCCCTGTTGTTACCGATAAATTAAAAGAAGCCGGCGGGGATATAACAACCAAAGGCCTGAATGAAGAAGGTGGCGGCACTATTACCACTCTTGCTCTGCATGAAGAGGGTGGAGGTGATAAACCACCTGTAGTGAAAGATCCTATAATAAAGGAACCGATAAAACCTGAGCCGAAACCTCCGAGAGAACCTGTGTATACTACTCTTGCGCTACATGAAGAGGGTGGAAAGGCATAGTTCTAATTACCTGAAACGCAACCGACATAACAAAAAACAGCTTCTTTTGAAGCTGTTTTTTAATGGTATATTTAAAAGAAAAAGCATGCAAATTTTTTTTATGACCGGCTTTATACAATAAGACCACACACTCACAGGAAACAATGAAGGTAGATAGGCAGGCAGCATTTAACAACATTAACAACACGCCGTCTTTTCACGGGCGTGCTGTTTTGGGCAAAAAATTTGCCCGTTATATGAGTAAATTTGACCACTTTGGCGAAGGCACAAATATTACTCTGGATTTTGTGGGTAAAGCCGTTATTACGCCTCTTGTTATAATAGCTGCCGCAAATGAATCGAAAGAAAAGAAAGAATATTCCGCCATAAAAAACCCTATAGCGGCCTTCATTCAGCTCGCTCTTGAAGTGCCCATACTTTACTGGGGAACAAAATTTATAGGAAATCTTGCCAATCAAGGCAAGCTGGATAAGCAAGACAGTCCTTTTTCGTATAATGAAAAAGCCGCAAAAGAAAGTTTTATTAAAAAATTTAGAAGCACCCCCGATACCGGTGGCTTAATCGAAAAAATTAACAAAAAAGGTTTAACAAAAAGGTTCGCAGATGAGTTGGGCGAAATTGTTGACAAGACAGATTCTTCCCTCTTAAAACAAAGTTTTGAAAATTATAAATCAACGAGCAAAAGGCTCTACCATATGCAAAACAGATTATGTTTTGCTGCGACTTTGATTTTAACCCCTGCTCTTTGCGCACTTGAAAATTGGGCACACCCCAAAGTTATGGATAAATTTTTCCCGCAAAAAAAGGGTATTCGGAACGCTCCCTGTCATTCACATTCAATGTATCCGAATTTTCAGGCATTTAACAAGATACTCAATCCTCCAATCAAGCAAGGAGGGCAAAAATGAAAATCGGAAACATATTGACAGATGCCCTCCACTCAAAGGTATTTAAAAAGCACATTGATAAAAGCATAGCAAGCCCGAAAACGCTTACTCACGCGCTTCTTTTGACAAGCGTATCCAAAGACGTTTTTGCTTTCGCGCTGAGAGTTCATAATGCGCACAAAAATGAAGATATTCCCAAAGAAAAACGCGATTTTGTTGTCAAAATGGATGCGGTGACGGGGGTTACAACTGCCGTAGTTCAGCTTGGCACAGGATTGTTGGTTGCCAGCGATAAAGTTCAAAATGCCGTTACCGACAAATTATTCAAGTCAATTGCGGATGATGCGAAAGCCTTGAAATATGCAAAAGGCGCATTTCGTACGCTTTCTTCGGTGATACTTGCAACACTGCTTGCAAAGCGGCTTGTTGTTCCTTATGTTTCAAGCAAAATTGCATCAAGTCCACTGTTGTCAAAGTCGTCGCAAAATATTAATGAAGATAACAAGATTTAATTTGCAATATGTTACAATAAACGCATGGTCAAATCTGAAAAAGAAAAAATGCTGGCGGGCGAACCCTATAACCCGCTTGACTCCGAACTGGCAGCGATAAGCGGTGCGACAAAATCGCTTTTGCTGAAATTCAATACATCAAATGACCAAACCCTGCTTGAAAGTTTGTTCAAGCAAAAACTTGATGGTGTCAAAGTTGTTGCCCCGTTTTTCTGTGATTACGGACAGAATATCAAATTCGGGAAGAATGTTTTTGTGAATTTTAACTGCACTTTTTTGGATTGCGCCGAAATTGAAATCGGCGATAATTGTATGATTGCTTCCGATGTCAAATTATATACAGCTACTCACCCCATAAACCCGGAGGAAAGAAATTCGGGTTTAGAAAGTGCAAAGCCCATAAAAATAAGAGCTAATTGCTGGATTGGCGGCGGGGCAATTATTTTGCCCGGGGTCGAAATTGGCGAGGGCACCACAATCGGGGCAGGAAGTGTTGTCACAAAAAATATCCCTTCAAGAGTTGTTGCTGTCGGCAACCCCTGCAAGGTGGTCAAAGAAGTTTGTTAAACAAAAGACCGAAATTAACAAAATAAAATTTTCAGGAGTTTTTTGCTATTATCAGGTGTAAGATGACAGGAAGGGAGCATCCATGATTAGCAAAATTGGTTGCATTAACAGCATAAATCAAACTTTTACAGGACGGTTATTCAATTATGACGGACAGCAAATTAAGTCTTTTGACAGCTTTGATGTATCCGGGGGTAAAGACAAAATGGCTGAAAGAGGCGCACCTGCAACTGACATATACATCAAAGATTTTATCAGTACAGAAGATTCAAGGGGTGATGGGTATGACAATTCAATACAATTATCCATTCACAACCCGTTATTTGGCAGTCAAAGATTTGTGCAGCAATTGGCTCATAAGACAAATGACTCCGTTAAGGGATGTAGCAGTTCTGAACTATGGCACATGGATTTATTAACACATTGCCAGCGCACTGATGACCTGGAAAATAAAGCTTTAAGAGGCACTTTGATTGATAAAGTCAAAGAACTTGCTACAAAAAGAGATGAAATAAGCTTAAGTCCGACTGATATTTTGGCAAATATGCTTCAAGATTGTGACAAGAACGAACACGGATTTTCCGATAAGCGCATCGGTGATTTTCAGCGTATTGCACACCGTTTAACAAATGAATTAATACGCAAGGGCATAGATAACGTAGAAAAATTTCAATAGCTAAATCCCGCCTGTCGTAAACAGTTCATCGTATTTTTCAAGCGGCCCGTTTGGCGCGGCCCAGCTAAAATCTTTTTCCATTGCTTTAATCGACATCGCTTTGATTTTTTCGGGATTATTATGGAAGGTATCCAGCGCTTTTTTTAGCGTGGCGGCAAAGGCATCGGTGTTATTTCTCACACCGAAAACTTTTTTGCCACGGATTAATTTATTATACTTATAACCGTAAAACACATCTGAAATAAAGC
>Ga0209737_10003091_pt1 | contig 11612 bp, 12 predicted proteins | sample TergutCu122P3_FD_187284 | JGI IMG/M metagenome (GOLD analysis project Ga0209737, IMG submission 187284) | Cubitermes ugandensis P3 segment gut microbial communities from Kakamega Forest, Kenya - Cu122 P3 (SPAdes) (version 2) | ecosystem: Host-associated > Arthropoda: Insects > Digestive system...
GAGAGCTATTTGGGCTGGCGGCGCATGATCGAACGCTATAAAACCGCCATTACCCCACAACTCTGCTTGGCTGAAGCGGTCGGGCATCCTATCAACAGCTAATTCCTACAGAGCCAATTTATTCCCTGTGGTGGTACAGCACCCAAGTCGGCTTGATCAACTTCAGATGCGGTACCACTTATATGGGAAAATCATTCTGAAAAGTGTTCAGGATGTCTCCGAACACCTGTCTAGGATGTCCCCGGTCTGAACACCCGCAAGCGGGAGAGGGCTTTTTGCTCCCCTCGCCCACTTGTGGGAGAGGGGTTGGGGGAGAGGGAAATGTCAGTCAGTGCTTGAGACTCGCCGAGAAAACGGCGCGGCTCTTTTCGGAAAACGAGAATTCATCGAAGGCGCGCTCGATTTCGGCCTCGTTGCGGCCTTCCGAGCGGTCTTCAAAGCAGATGCCGATGGTCTTGCCATTGGCGGCGAGCGTCTGAAAGGCGTAACGCCAGCGCTGGGCTTGTGCCAGCCGCGCGCGCAATTCAGCCTCGTTGGAAATGGCAATGCCGGCTTTTTTCAGGGAATCCAGGAATTGCTCGAAGGATTCATTGCTCAGACTACCCATTTGATACTCCAAGTTCAGCGCGCAAGCGCCATGTTGCCGATAACGGCGCGATTTCGATCCGGATGACGCGAAAGCCATCCCTTGTTGAATGCGATAATCGCGCCCCATGAAGAAGCCGAAACCCCCTGCCGCAAATACGCCCGCGCCTTTGCCAACAGCGCCGGAGCTTCGTTCCGGGCAGTCCGTCGAACTGCTCAAGGAACTGCACATCCTGACCCGCGACGGCAAGCTCAATCAGGACAGCCGCCGCAAACTGAAACAGGTCTATCACCTGGTCCAGTTCATCGAGCCGCTGCTGGCCGATGCCGAAACGCTGGTCGATCATGGCGCCGGCAAGTCCTATCTCGGCTTCATTCTCTACGATTTATGTATCAAGAATCGTGCCAGTGGCGAGATCATCGGTATCGAAAGCCGTCCCGAGCTGGTCGCCAAATCCCGAGAACTGGCCATCCGGCTTGGCTTTCCGCGCATGCGCTTCATCGCCTGCACGGTCGAGGAATCGCTGGCATCTTGCGAACTGCCGGCCCGCGTCGATGTCGTCACCGCGCTACACGCCTGCAATACGGCGACCGACGACGCGATCCGTTTCGCTCTCTCCCGACAAGCCCGGCACATCGTCCTCGTCCCCTGCTGCCAAGCCGAAGTCGCCGCCGCGATGCGGGCCAGGAAAAACCTGTCGCTCAGCCAGACGCCGCTGTCCGAACTGTGGCGGCATCCGCTGCATACCCGCGAACTGGGCAGCCATCTGACCAATGTATTGCGCTGCCTGCTGCTCGAAGCGCATGGCTACGATGTGACCGTCACCGAGCTGGTCGGCTGGGAGCATTCGATGAAAAATGAGCTGATTATCGCCAGCCGGCGCGGCATGTCACACAAAAATGCCCGTGAGCGGGCCGAGGCCATCCTGCGCGAGTTCCATATCGAGGAACTTGCCGGACGTTTCGTTTACTAATGCCCTCATGACCCCTACCCGCCATCCCCTCGAACTGCTCGCCCCGGCCAAGAATGCCGAATTCGGCATCGAAGCCATCAAGCACGGCGCCGATGCCGTCTATATCGGCGGCCCGACTTTCGGCGCCCGCTACGGCGCGGGCAATGATGTCGCCAAAATCCAACAGCTATGCGATTTCGCCCACCGCTACCGGGCCAAGGTTTTCGTTGCGGTAAACACCATCCTGCACGACTCGGAGCTCGAAAGCGCCCGGCAACTGGCCTGGGATTTGTACAACGCTGGCGCTGACGCGCTGATCATCCAGGACATGGGCCTGCTCGAACTCGACCTGCCGCCCATAGCGCTCCACGCCTCGACCCAGACCGACATCCGCCATCCGGCCAAGGCCAGATTCCTGGCCGATGTCGGCTTCTCGCAAATCGTCCTGGCGCGCGAAATGAGCGTCGACGAAATCGCGGCCGTGGCCGCGCAAACCGACATTACATTGGAATATTTTGTGCATGGCGCGCTGTGTGTCGCTTATTCCGGACAGTGCTACATCAGCCACGCCCATACCGGGCGCAGCGCCAATCGCGGTGAATGCTCCCAAGCCTGCCGCCTGCCCTATACCCTGGTCGATGACAAGGGCCGAACCATCCGCGAAAACCAGCACCTGTTGTCGATGAAGGACAACAATCAGAGCGCCAACCTGCTCTCGCTGATCGAGGCCGGCGTCTCATCCTTCAAGATCGAGGGGCGGCTGAAGGATCTTTCCTACGTCAAGAACATCACCGCCCATTACCGCCAATTGCTCGACGGGATCATCGCCGGCAACCCTCAGTACCGTCGCGCCTCCTCCGGGCAATCGACCTTTGCTTTCACGCCGCAACCGGACAAGACCTTCAATCGCGGTTACACCGATTATTTCGCCACCGGCCGCCAGGACGACATCGGCGCTTTCGATTCGCCGGCTTTCGTCGGCGAACTGATAGGCGAAGTCGCAGCGATCGGCGACGGCTGGCTAGAAATCGCTGCTGAGCAGGCATTTCACAATGGCGACGGCGTCTGCTTTCACGATGCCCAAGGCAGCGTCCGGGGCATGCGCATCAACCGCGTCGATGGCCAGCGACTTTACCCGGCCGACATGCCGGTCGAGCTGACCACGGGCGCTACCTTGTTCCGCAATCACGATCAGGCGTTCGAGCGGGCGCTGGAAAAGGAATCCGCCGAGCGCCGGGTTCGGGTCTGGCCGCGCCTGACCGAAACAGCCAGCAACTTCGTGCTGACGCTACTGGACGAGGACGGCGTGACGGCCAGCGCCGAACTCCCCAAGGACGGCCAAATCGGCCATGAGCTTGCACAGCGCCCGGAACAGGCCATGGATAAATTGCGCGAGAATCTCGGCAAGTTCGGCAACACGATGTTCGCCGCCGAAACAGTCGAACTTGGCTTGTCGCAGCCCTGGTTCCTGCCGCTGGGGGCCATCAACGCGCTGCGCCGCACGGCCGCCGAACGCCTGGAAGCCGCCCGCATCGCCAGTCACCCGCGCCCGCCACGCGCCGCGCCCTCGGCGACGCCCTCACCCTATCCGCAACAAGAACTGAGCTATCTGGGCAATGTCTTCAACGCCAAGGCCCGCGCCTTCTATGAAAAACACGGCGTCAAGCTGATCGAGGAAGCCTACGAGGCCGGCCACGAAAAGGGCATGGTGTCGCTGATGATCACCCGCCACTGCCTGCGCCACAGCTTCAACCTCTGCCCGAAGGAAATGAAGCACCTGAAACCCGACCCGATGACCCTCATCAATGGCAGCGAGAAACTGATACTCAAATTTGACTGCAAGGCCTGCGAAATGCACGTCATCGGCAAGATGAAAAAAGGCGTCAGGCTCAACCTGAATCCGGCCTGACAGGCGGTATCAGCCGCGCCTCATTCTTCCGCGCCGGCTTGCAGCACCGCCGGATGCAGCTCCACCTGCCGGCGCTCGCCGCCCAGCCAGACGACGCCATCCTGGATGGTACATTGCAGCTTCATGCCGCGCTCGACCAGCAAAGCCAGGGCCTTGCCCTCCTCCGCCGCCAGTTGCAGCACGCGCAGATTTTTCTGGCCCTCGACCTTGGCGGCGGTCTGCTGCCACCAGATGTCGGCGTTTCGGCCGCCATAGGCCAGCACGACAACCCGGCGGGCGCGATTGCAGGCGCGGCGGATGTCTTTGTCGTCCGGCAGGCCGACGTCGATCCAAGAGGCGATGGCGCCGGTGGCATCGACATCCCACAGATCGGCCTCGTCCTCGGTCGATAAACCACGGCCAAAGACAAGCGTGGGCGAAGCATTGAGGGCGAAGGCCAGCAGCCGGACCATCATCCGTTCGTCGGTTTCCGACGGATGGCGCGCCAGGGTCAGCGCGTGCTCGGCAAAATAGCCGCGGTCGAGATCGGCCAGTTGCAGTTCGGCCTTGAAGATGGTGGATTTGAGTGCCATGCGGGCGAGCGGCGAAAAAGCGCGGATTATCCCACGCCCTCGCCCGATGGCAGCCCGGATGTCCCGCCCGCCGATAGGCGCGAGGCGGGACATCCGGAACCGGGATGCTTACTTCGCCGGACCCTTTCGGATCAGGCCCAGCGGCGCGCCGAGCGGAAGCACCACGCGCCCGAAGTAGTTATTCAGGAAAATGGCGCCACCCGCGTAGAAGCCGATCATCGAAATCAGGAATTCCGACCAGGCCGCCAGCGGATTGAAGAGCTCCTTCGCGATGCCGAGCGATGCCATGCCCAGTGAAAACAACAAGACGATGATTAGCGCCAGGATGGCGGCAAAGGCCTTGTTGGCTTCCATCGCGGCGACAAACACGAACACCGAGAAGATCATGTAGGCAAAGCAGGCAAAGGCGAACTGGCGCGGATCGGCGCTCTCGCCGACCGGACCGAACCAGCCGAGCGTCATCGCCCAATGGATGGCGACGGCGGCCCAGAACAGGCCATAGGCGCCGAGCACGATGGCCCCGAAATAATTGTTTTTCTTGAAGTCGACGCTGGAAGCCCAGATCTGGGCGGCCGACCCGAGGCAGATGGCCCACGGAATGATGAAGGAAAAACCGTCGGTCCAGCCCATCTTGGCCGACGAGGCGACGAAAGTCGTTAGCGATAGCCCGAATACGCCCAGCGCTGTCGGATCCGACAGCATCATCCGGGTTTCGGTAAAGGAAGAAGGATTTTGTGCGCTCATGAAATGCTCCTGAATGTCGGTCGTTCAACCGGTGTACCGGGAAGCCGCTGTTGGCCGGCGATATCTCCCTGTACCCCCTTGTTGTTGTGTACCGCACCACATACCGTAAGGAAACGACATCCTGCCATCGTTTACATGCCGTCACGCGGGTCGGCGCTTTGCATCTCCCGCCCGGCGAACAGGGCGCGATGATGCGTCCTGGATCGTATACACATTGCTCAGGCTAGGCAACGGGAATACAGGGCCGCGCGCCATCCCTCCCGCGGGATCCCGCCGCGAGTCTGACGCGCCCTCGGTCAGCCCTCGTCCGTCGGGACGGGCATCGAGGCCGCAGCAGCCAGTTGCCGGGCGCGGATTTCGCGAAGCGCTGGCGTTTCCAGGCTGATGCGGCCCAGCGCGCCAGTGCGATAGTCGGTCAAGAGCACGGCGGAAGCCTTTTCCAGATCGAACTCGCCGCCGCCCCCTTTTTGCAGGCAGCCGCGCTTTTTTGCCACCGCCTCGATGACGCTAACCCCGTCCAGGGCATCGACGGAAAAGCCATAGCGGGCGGTCAAGAGCGCCGGGTAGGCTTCTACCAGGTAATCGGCGAGAAACACCGCGACATCCTCACCGATATAGGCATTGACGCCAACCGCATGACTGGCGGCCAGCATCAGGCCATCGACCGGATCGGCGATTTTCGGCCAGAGCATGCCCGGCGTGTCGTAGAGGGTCAGCCTTGAGCTGATGTCGATGCGCTGCTGGCTCTTGGTTACCGCCGGCTGGTCGCCGACGGCGGCCACTTTTTTCTTGACGAGCGCATTCAAGAGCGTCGATTTGCCGACATTGGGAATGCCCATGATCATCAGGCGCAAGGGCTTCACCGCGTCATTCCTGTGCGGCGCAAGCTTTTGCGCCAGCGCCGGAATCCTGGCCACGTCGCCGGCTTTCTTGCAGGAAATGGCGACAGCCGAAACCCCCGGCTGCTCGGAAAAATATCGCAACCAAGCCTTGGTCGCCTCGGGATCGGCCAGATCGGCCTTGTTCAAGAGCTTCAAGCAGGGCCGCTGGCGGAAGGCGCGCAGCTCGTGAATCATCGGATTGCTCGAAGCCGCCGGCAGGCGGGCATCGAGCACCTCGACCACGACATCGGCCATGGCCAGCGTTTCTGCCGCCTTTTTGCGGGCCGAGGTCATATGCCCCGGGAACCATTGAATCGCCATCGCGCGCCCCGTTCAGCCGCCGGTCACCGGCGGGAAGAAGGCGACCTCGTCGCCCTCCCCGAGCGGCGCATCGAACCCGGCCATGTCCTGATTGACGGCGCAGCGCAAATTTTTCGCGCTGGAGAGCTTGTCGCGCCCCTGGCCGACCAGCCAGTCGCGCAACTGGCCGACAGTGGCAACGCCGGCGGGCAGTTCCACATTTTCTCCGGAACGGCCCAGCGCTTCGCGCAAACCAGCGAAATACAATACCTTGACATTCATGACAGTAATTCCGAAAAAGGCGCGAAAAACACCGTGTCGCCGCGCCGGACCGTCTGCTCTGGCCGCAGCAGCACCAAGCCATCGCCCCAGCACAGCGAGGTGAGGACGCCGGCCCCTTGGTTGGGGAAGAGCTCGACCCCGCCATCGTCCGTCATCCGGCCGCGCAGAAACTCGGCCCTGGCGTCCGGGCGCGGCCAGTCGAACTCGGCGCGCAAGGGGAAGCGGCGCGGAACCACATCGGCCACGCCCTGCAAGCGCAGCAGGAAGGGCCGGACCAGGACCAGGAAGGTGACCATCGCCGATACCGGATTGCCCGGCAGGCCGACGAACCAGGCTTTGCCGCCGCCGTCGCGGTCGCTGTCGTTGCGCTTGATCTCGCCAAAGGCCAGCGGCTTGCCCGGCTTGATGGCGATTTTCCACAAATCGAGCCGGCCTTCGGCCTCGACCGCCGCCTTGACGTGGTCCTCCTCGCCGACCGAGACGCCGCCGCTGGTGAGGATCACATCATTGTCGGCCGCCGCCTTGCGCAAGGCCTCGCGGGTCGCCGAAAGCTTATCCGGCACCGTGCCGAGATCGCGCAGCTCGCAGCCCAGGCCATCGAGCAAGGCCAGGAGCGCGTAGCGGTTGGAATTGTAGATGCCGCCCGGCGGCAGCGGCTCGCCGGGCGGGACCAGTTCATCGCCGGTGAAGAAAACGCCGACGCGCAGCCGGCGATAGACCGGCAATTCCGGCAGGCCCGCCGAGGCCGCCAGCGCGATGTCCTGCGGCCTCAGCCGGATGCCGGCCTTGAGAATCTCGGCCCCGGCGGCGATGTCCTCTCCAGCGCGGCGGATATTCTCGCCCGGTCGCGGCACCTGATTGATCACGACCGTATCGCCTTTTGCCACGCAACGCTCCTGCATGACCACGGCATCCGCGCCGGGCGGCACCGGAGCGCCGGTGAAAATGCGGGCGGCGCCGCCGGGCTGCAAGGCGCTACCGACCTGACCCGCCGGAATGCGTTGACTGACCGGCAAAGCGCTTCCGGCGGCGGCGATATCGGCCAGGCGCACCGCATAGCCATCCATCGCCGAATTGTCGAGCGGCGGCGAATCGACGGCGGAAACCTGCGGCGCGGCCAGCACGCGGCCAGCGGCGGCGGTCAGCGGCAGGCTGCGAATTTCCGCGACCGGCCGCGCCGCGGCCAGCAAGCGCTCGAAAGCTTGTTCAAAAGTCAGCATGGACGCTCCTGTAGATCGAGAGTAGTCATCACGAAATCGGCAATGCGCTTGATGTCGTCGAGCGCCAAGCAAGGCAGCGCGGTGTCGAGGGCGGCGTCGGTGGCCACGGCCACGATGTCGCGGCGCTCGGGAAAAAGCGGCGGCTTGCCGTTTTCGGGCCGATAGACTTCCAGTTTCGGCACCGGCTCCTGCTTGAAGCCCTCGATCAGCACCAGGTCGCAGGGAGCCAGACGGGCAAGCAGTTCATTGAGGCTCGCTTCGCCGCCATCGCGGTTCTCGCGCATCAGCACCCAGCGATCGCTACAAGAGAGCAAAACCTCGCTGGCCCCGGCTTCGCGGTGGCGGTAGGAATCCTTGCCCGGGCGGTCCATGTCGAAACCGTGGTGGGCATGCTTGATGACGGAAACCTTGAGGCCGCGCGCGGTAAAACAGGGGATCAGTTTTTCCAGCAGGGTGGTCTTGCCGGAGCCGGAATAGCCGGCGATGCCGAATACTTTCATGGCTGCATTCTACGTGGAGAAGCGCTCAGACCCGGCCGCGAAAACCGGGGCGAAGCCGCCGCCGGGGGTGCGGAAATTGGTGGTCTGCCCTTGATACAGACGGGCGGCGAACAATTGGACGCGTCCCTGATAGACATAGGCGCGGATATCGGCCTTCATCGTTTGCGATTCATCCTCGACCAGCACCGGATGCTCCGAGGGCGGCGCGATTTCCTGGGCGATATAGCCGCCTTGCAAAATGTCCTCGAACACGCGACGGGTCAGCTTGTCGCCGCGATAGGCGGCGCGGCTGCCGAAACCGGCGGCCGGCTTGAAAAACCAGCGCTTGCGCTCGGCCCAGAAGCGCTCGCCTTCTTCGGCCCGCACCGTCACCGTGCGCGGCACGCCGGCCAGCAGCGCGGCGCGGATCGCCGCCGGCACGCCGAATTCGTCGAGCATGGCCGGGTCGGACAAGAGCATTAGATTGCGCTTGTCGGCATAAAGCGCATGGGCGAAAGGATGCGGCGTGACGACCACGCCGCCGGCGGCGAATACGGCGCGCAGCGCGGCATTGGCCGGGGTATCGAGCGAAAAATCGGTGAGCCGGTTGTAGATCAGATCGACGACTTCGCCGTGATAGAAGAGTTGCTTGCCGGCCAGGGTGAATTCGGCGGGATCGGCAACGAGCGTCGCGATGCCGTGGCGCTCGAAGAGGCGGCGAAAGAGCTCAAACTCCGGCGACAGATATTGCTCTGCCGGTTTCTCATCGACGATGGCGATGCGGGTCAGCGGCGCGTCCCCGCGCGACAAGCGCCATTCCTCGCGGAACATGGCGACAAAATCCGCCTCGATGCGCGCGGCGGCGTCCAGCGCGCCGTGGGCCCGGAGCAGGCAGGCATTGAGCATGCCGCCGCCGGCATTGGTATTGATTTCGATCAGCCTGGGCTGACCGTCGACCAGGTGAAAGTCGTAGCCGAAAAAAACGCTGCGCGCCGGCAATTCGCCGCCCGCGCCGGGCGGCGCCCAGGCCAGCGCGCGGCGGCGGTATTCCGGCAGCGCGACGACGGTTTCGATGGCCGCCACCAGTTCGCGCATCGCATCCAGCGAGGCCGCCGGCAGAATGATCGCCGCTTGCGAGAAGAGCGCCGGATGGCTGATGGCCAGGGCGTCGAGATCAAGGCCGGCCCCGTCGGCCAGCGCCCTGGAGAGGGCGTCGCGATTAAACATGGGCCTTCCTCCCGGCAAAAAAATTCAGCACCTCGGACAATTCCTTGGTTCGCTTCATCGGCGGCAGACTTTGCCACACGCGGCGGCCATAGGGCTTTGATAGCAGCCTGGGATCGCAGATCATCAGCACGCCGCGATCCTCTTCATCGCGGATCAAGCGGCCAGCGCCCTGCTTCACATTGATGACCGCGCGCGGCAACTGGTATTCCATGAAGGCGTTTCGCCCCTGGCGCTTCATCTGCTCGATGCGCGCCGAAAGCACCGGGTCGTCGGGCGGCGCGAAGGGAATTTTGTCGATGACCACCAAGGAGAGCGCCTCGCCGCGCACATCGACGCCTTCCCAGAAGCTCTGGCTGCCGACCAGGATGGCATTGCCAAGATAGCGAAAGCGCCGCAGCAAATCATTCTTGCTGCCCTCGCCCTGCAACAAAAGCGGCATATCGACGCCGGCCTCGGCAAGACGCGCCTGCAACAATTCGTGCGTGCGGCGCATGGCCCGCAGGCTGGTGCACAGAAAAAACGCGCCGCCGCCGGAGGCGAGCACGGCGGGAAAAGCGGCCTCGACGACGGCATCGGTATAACCGTAGGAATTCGGCTCCGGCATGCCCAGCGGCGCATACAGCACGGCCTGGCTGCCGAAATCGAAGGGGCTTTGCCAGCAGGCCGATTCCGGCTCGCCAAGGCCGAGTTCGGCGCAATAGTGGTGAAACCTGCCCTGCACCGCCAGGGTCGCCGAGGTAAAAATCCAGGCCCGCGGATGGCCGCCCATCTGCTTTCTGAAAATCTCGGCGACATTGAGCGGCGTTGCGTTCAATTGCAGCGAATGGGTAAATGCCTCGGCCCAGCGGACGGTGCCGTCATCGGTCAAGCTCTGCCATTCGCCCAGCGCCCGCGCCAGATCGCCGGCCCGCTGCCAGCATTTTTCCAGGCCCTCGGCCCGCTCCGCCTGCGTTTCGAGCAGGGCCGCGAAAGCCGTCACCTCATCTTCCAGCGCTTTCAGCGCCGGAGCGAATTCCGGCTTCTCCTGCAAAGCCCCCCAGGAAAAACGGCCGGCGTCGATACCGACAGTCAGGCGCAAATCCTTGGCCAGCTTCTCCAGTTGCCGGGCCGCCGTTTGCAGTTGAATGCAGTCGCGGGCATGGGCCAGGCCCTCGGAACGGGCATCGCGGGCCAGATCGACCAGCTGCGCCGTCGACACGCTATCGCCGAAAAACAGGGTCGCCACTTCGGGCAACTGGTGGGCCTCATCGAAAATCACCGTATTACAGGCCGGCAGCAATTCGGCCATGCCCTCGTCGCGCAACATTACGTCGGCGAAAAACAGGTGGTGATTGACCACCACCAGATCGGCCGCCATCGCCTCGCGCCGCGCCTGCATCACGAAACAGCCCTTGACATCCGGGCACTCCTGGCCGAGACAATTCTCGCGGCTCGACGTGGCGTGATTCCACACCGGCGAATTCTCGTTCACCTCCAGGCATTCGGCCTTGTCGCCGGTTTGGCTGACCTTGGCGAACACGGCGATGCGGCGGGCGTCGGCGGCATCCTCGCGGCTCAAGAAACGGCCATCGGCCAGCGCGCGTTCGAGGTGATAGGCGCACACATAATTGGCCCGCCCCTTCAACAGCGCAATCTTGACCGGCGCCTTCAGCGCATCGCGGACCATGGGCAGATCCTTGTTGAACAACTGATCCTGCAAGGTCTTGGTGCCGGTCGACACGATCACCTTGCCGCCCGAGCGCAAGGCGGGAACCAGATAGGCGAACGTCTTGCCCGTGCCGGTGCCGGCCTCGGCGATGAACACCGAACAGCGGTCGATGGCGGCGGCAATGCGTTCGGCCATCTCGACCTGCTGTTGGCGCACGCGATAGCCGGCAATGGCCTTGGCCAGCGGCCCGGCGGGAGAAAAAATTTCCGAGAGGGAAGACAAGAGAAAAGCCTGAAAAAACCGGGCGGATTCTAGCAGATGCCCGGGCCTCCCAACTGATCCACGGTCGCAAGACGCGGGTTTAGCAATACAGGCATTGCTCCTGCCATACTTGTGGATTTACCTGAACGAGTGCAAACCGTTGTCATGACCAACAAAGAAAAACCGCTCAAATGGATTGCCTGTAACCACAAAGATCTAATGGCGCTGCCACTTGATGTGCGAAGGTTCTTCGGTTACGCGCTGGATTTCGTGCAACGCGGCGGCCAACATGACGCGGCAAAAGTGCTCAAGGGTTTTGGCGGCGCTGGCGTGCTGGAGCTTGTCGAAGACGATTCCGACGGCACGTATCGGGCGGTTTACACGGTGAAATTCGCGTAGGCAGTATTTGTCCTGCATTGCTTCCAGAAAAAAAGCAAGAGCGGGATCGCCACACCGAAGGCAGAGTTGGACATCATCCGCGCCCGGCTGAAGGTGGCCGAGGCAATGGCACAGGAGTTACGAAATGCGAAAACAAATCGTTGATGGCTGCC
>Ga0209737_10003092_pt1 | contig 11611 bp, 11 predicted proteins | sample TergutCu122P3_FD_187284 | JGI IMG/M metagenome (GOLD analysis project Ga0209737, IMG submission 187284) | Cubitermes ugandensis P3 segment gut microbial communities from Kakamega Forest, Kenya - Cu122 P3 (SPAdes) (version 2) | ecosystem: Host-associated > Arthropoda: Insects > Digestive system...
AGTAAATGCGCCACTACGACTATGATCAGCACCACGAAAAGACACCGCAACACCCAAAGCAGCAGTCTTAAGACCCCTCAAATCATAACCCGTAACCTCCAAACCCTTAACATGCTGAGCCAACTCACCCACACCAACACCACCACCAAGCCTACCCACAGCAACCCTAACACCATCAGCAAACACATCACCAACACTACCATCACGTTTACCGATTTTGTCAATAATTGAAAGCATAGCACTGGCATTACCAAAAGTGGCATCTATTCCATCAATCTTATCCTGAGAGAGCAAACCTTTCTCATAACAATCCATAATAAAACTTACAATACCACCAGCACTTTGAGCATCTATGCCATAATAATTACAGCGTTCAATAGCCTTAATTATAGAATTTAACTTATCCACACCACAATTTGGCCCAAATGCCCATAAACTATCATACTCAATACGCGCCAAAGTACCCTTATAAGCACCATCTTTAATCAAAGCTTGATGTTCACAGCGCATAGCACAAGAATTACAACCAATAATCTTTACAACAAACCGCTGATTAATCACAGAACTACTAATATTCTCCGCCAACTCAAAAAAAGAACCATTATAATTACGCGTCGGAACACAAAACAAATCATTCAAAACCACAAGATTCTCCGTAGAACCCAAAGTACGATACTTCTGCGCCGCCGGACCCTTCATACGCTCATGAAAATCCTTAACCAAACCAAAAAACTCATCCGCCCTAAAAACACCAACATCACCAGTACCCCTAACAGCAACAGCCTTAAGATTCTTAGAACCCATCACCGCACCAAGACCCGTACGACCCGCCACACGAGACCTATCATTAACAATACAAGCAATCCTAGAAAGCCTCTCACCAGCAACACCAATAGACGCAACACGAACATAAAAATCACCAACCTCAGCTTTTACCGCATCTTCAACCTCTACGGGCGATTTACCCCAAAGAGCAGAGGCATCAAGAAATTGCACAGAGTCATCATCTATCCAAATATATGAAGGCTTTTCTGTTTTACCTGTTATTACTACAGCATCATAACCAGCACGCTTCAATTCAGCACCAAAAGTACCCCGACTAACAGATGTTCCAAGTAAATTAGTCGCTGGTGACTTGGATACGAAAGCATGACCACTACCACCTGTTGGAAACATTGTACCTGAAATAGGACCAACAGCTAAAATAAGTGGATTTTCAGGACTTAAAGGATCAACACCAGCAACTGAATTATCCAGATAAAGTTTCATACCTAAACCAATACCGCCAATGTACTTCTTAGCGGTCGCTTCATCAAGTTTTTCCACACGAGAATTTGCAGTAGTCAAATTTATATGCAACATTTTTCCTGCGTAACCGAGCAAACCAGCACCTCCAACGAATTTAGAATTATAGGAAGTAAAAAAGTATATTAACATATGGGGTAAAACTGATTTCAAAAACTCATTAAACATAACAGAATATCTAACTAAAAAATGTGTCCAGTAGACCAAAAATGTTGCAGAAAATTATTCTGTTGTTTCTTTTTCTCGTTGACTCCGAATCTCGCCAGGCACTTGAAACAATTTTTTAATAGCACTAAGCCTTGCTTTTTGAGCTAACACATCACTTGTAACAACAGACAACGCTTCCTCAGGACACCACTTAACACATTGAGGCCCATCAGTTCTGAATCTGCAAATGTCACAGCTATAAACGGTCTTAGTTTCAGGATGAAGCATCATTGCACCATAATCACAGGCAGCAATACACCAACCACAGCCAGTACAGTTTTCCTTTTCAATTATAATATTACCATTTTCTGACTGAGAAAGAGCGTCTCTTGGACAAGCTGCCACACACGCAGGTGTTTCACAAAGCCTACAGGTAACAGCCATATTGTTTATTTGATTTTCACGTATTACACGAATTCGCGACTTAGTTGGGTTAAAAACTCTCTCTTTACCAAATGAGCAAGCATATTCACATACTTGACAACCGACACATTTGTCAGGATCAGCAGATATAAATTTTCTATCACGACTTTTCGCCATACCACTAAACCCCTTTACCACTAGTAGAGAGTATATCAGAGAATTCAGCTAAACCCAATTCTTGAAGTTTATCTTTTGTTGGAACACCCTCCTTATCATATCCACGAGCTTTATAGTAATCATCAAGCATCAAATTTAGCTCATCTTTAGTTACAACCGCACCATGTGAGGGGCCATCATCACTAACCGGCTGATTCATAACTTTCCAGGGGAGAGTATCATCTTTACGTGATAAACCTTCACGAATATTGATAAGTTTCGCAAGAACCTGAATACGCTCACCAGCTAACTCTAACTCTTGCACAGTAATACCCAAACCAGTTGTAGCATTATAAATCTTCGTCATTTCTTCAAAATCTTTATAGAAAGTACCTTTAGCATTCTTACAAATAATCAAAGAATCAAGCAAATTAAATTGATCCTCAAGATCCTTAACAATTTGACCCCTACCAACCTCAGCCTTCAAACGATCAACTTTACCTTTAACATCAACAGTAAATGCGCCACTACGACTATGATCAGCACCACGAAAAGACACCGCAACACCCAAAGCAGCAGTCTTAAGACCCCTCAAATCATAACCCGTAACCTCCAAACCCTTAACATGCTGAGCCAACTCACCCACACCAACACCACCACCAAGCCTACCCACAGCAACCCTAACACCATCAGCAAACACATCACCAACACTACCATCACGTTTACCGATTTTGTCAATAATTGAAAGCATAGCACTGGCATTACCAAAAGTGGCATCTATTCCATCAATCTTATCCTGAGAGAGCAAACCTTTCTCATAACAATCCATAATAAAACTTACAATACCACCAGCACTTTGAGCATCTATGCCATAATAATTACAGCGTTCAATAGCCTTAATTATAGAATTTAACTTATCCACACCACAATTTGGCCCAAATGCCCATAAACTATCATACTCAATACGCGCCAAAGTACCCTTATAAGCACCATCTTTAATCAAAGCTTGATGTTCACAGCGCATAGCACAAGAATTACAACCAATAATCTTTACAACAAACCGCTGATTAATCACAGAACTACTAATATTCTCCGCCAACTCAAAAAAAGAACCATTATAATTACGCGTCGGAACACAAAACAAATCATTCAAAACCACAAGATTCTCCGTAGAACCCAAAGTACGATACTTCTGCGCCGCCGGACCCTTCATACGCTCATGAAAATCCTTAACCAAACCAAAAAACTCATCCGCCCTAAAAACACCAACATCACCAGTACCCCTAACAGCAACAGCCTTAAGATTCTTAGAACCCATCACCGCACCAAGACCCGTACGACCCGCCACACGAGACCTATCATTAACAATACAAGCAATCCTAGAAAGCCTCTCACCAGCAACACCAATAGACGCAACACGAACATAAAAATCACCAACCTCAGCTTTTACCGCATCTTCAACCTCTACGGGCGATTTACCCCAAAGTTTAGTTGCATCACGTAACTCTACTGAGTCATCATCAATTAAGAGATAAACTGGTTTTTCAGCATGTCCAGTTAAAACCACTGCATCATAACCGGCACGTTTCAATTCAGTACCAAAAGTACCATGACTAACAGATTCACCTACACCACCTGTTGCAGGCGACTTGGATATAAAAGCGTGGCCAGCCCCACCTGTTGGAAACATTGTTGCGGCAAGCGGCCCAACAGAAATAACAAAAGGATTTTCAGGACTAAAAGGGTCAACCCCTTTCTTTGATTTAGCTAAATAAAGATACATTCCTAAGCCAATTCCGCCAATGTACTTTTTAGCGGTTTCTTCATTAAGCTTTTCAGTATGACTCTTACCAGTAGTCAAATTGAGATATAATATTTTTCCTGCATAACCTAGCAAACATTATTCCCCAACAAGTTTTAGATGATGAAATGTTTAAAAGTATATTAACCTAATGGAGTGCCAAAGTAAAAAACCATGTTTTTTAATGTTAAGGAACTAAAGTGATAGACATATACCACGCAAAACTAAAGGTTTACAAAGTAACATCTGACGAGAATGAATAAAAGTGACAAAACACCAAATCAACAATACATAAATATGCATACATAGAATTGTTTAGTTTACAATGGTAGCACCTGACTGGAAATATGCTAAAACTGTTCAAAAGAGAGTTAGAATAATAAAAGTTGATGCACAAAACCAAACAATTAACGTTTTTGATTTAGATCAAAGCATTCCACTAAGTTTTAATGCATATCAACAAATAGATTTAAGAAAAATAAAAAGAGCCAAAATTTATCAAGCAACCGTCAAAATTTATGAAGCCGAATTTACAAAAGAACTTGAATGGCAAATGACAGAGACCGCATTACGTAACCATGAAAAACTCAAACAAATTCAAGCCTACAAAAAATCAGGAGCCAAGCCAACAAGATTTGACTTAATTGACATAAAGCATTAAACAGACAACAAAAAATATTATTAAAAAAAGAGTTTTTATGTGACGCAAGATTTTCCGTTTTTATCACTATGAGGCTCAAATAGTTGAGCCACAAGCTTTTGCCGCGTCTTCTGTGCTAACGTTTCAGCTGTAACATGCTGTAACGCCTTTTCGGGACACCATTGTACGCATTGAGGTTCATCTTTACTGTTAATATCGGTACAACTGTTACAAACATAAACAATTTTTTTATCATGATGTAAATGTAAAGCTCCAAAAGAACAGGCACCAACACACCAGCCACAGCCTACACAAACGTGTTCATTAACACGGATAATTCCTGTGCTTTCTTCTTGTGACAAAGCGTTTTTTGGACACGAGGCAACACATAATGGATCTACACATTTTCGGCAAGAAACAGCTACATTAGACAACAAACCCATGCGTGTAACGCGAATTCGAGATTTATCAGGATTAAAAGTTTTCTCGTTAACCATGCTACATACGTATTCACAAAGACAACACCCACTGCAGGTTTCTTTGTTTGAAACAACAAACTTTCTATCTTGATGCCTATCTACCACACTAATTTTCCCCCAGAGTTTGAGCAGCTTTTATAGCATTTTCAGAAATGTATGCAAGATGGCCTAAGCCTACTTGTTTTAGACAGTCCACTGTTGGAATACCATCGGCGGTCCAGCCACAGGCAACATAATAATAGTCAATACCTGACTGCAGCTCATCATCAGTCACAACCAGACCTTTTTCAGAGCTTTCATCAAAAGTAGGACAAACTTTAATTTTATAAGGAAGATCATCATAACTACGAGTACCCTTATTTTCTAACATATTAAATAATCGTACAAGAGTTTCTATCCTTTTACCTATCTGCTTTAACTCTTCTTCAGTTACTTGAATACCAGTTGCATACAAGTAATAATCAGCCAAATCTTTCCAAGTGTATAACGCAGAGTTTAACTTACAGATGATTAAAGAGTCTAAAACATTATAACGACAACTTTCTTCAACAAGCTTACTACCTATACCAGCCTCGATCATATAACGATCAATTTTACCTTCAACATCTAACAAGTCTATACCATTACGCATATGACCATCACCACTGAAAGCTACAGAAAAACCTAAAGCAGCATTTTTTAACGCCCGCAAATCATAACAAGATAATTCTAAACCTTTAACATGACACGCATACTTTACAGCTTCATCACCTATGACCATAGCAGCTTTTTCCACCCCTTCAGCGAGAACATTACCTAACCAATCAGTTCTTTTACCAATTTTACAAATCAAAGTAAGCAAAGAGTTAACATTTCCAAAGCTTAAATCAACCCCGCCTGTTTGTTCACTGGTAAGTATACCATGCTCATAAAGATCCATAGCAAAAGCAACTACATTACCAACAGAAACACAATCCATACCATATGCGTTAATTAAACTAGCCGCTTTAACAATAACATCAAGACTATCAATACCACAAAGCGAACCCAGACTTGAAAGACAATCAAAATTAAGCAGAGCTACTTCATCCTTAAAAGAACCCTCAGAAACCAAAACAGCACTATTACAATTCCGCCCACAAGCTGCACAACCAATACTTTTCTTAACAAAACGATCAGATAAATAATCACTACTAAACTTGGCAACCCCATCAAAAACTGAATTATTCCAATTCTTTGTAGCTAAAGCAGAAAGTGAATTTAACTCCAACAAACGCTTAAACAAAGGAACCTGACAGTTACTAACCCTTGGCACCTTATCCCGTTCATATAAAGTTTTTACAAATTGAGCAAAAGAGGTCAAATCCGCAACATTAACATCATGTGTACCACGAACAGCTACCGCTTTAAGATTCTTAGATCCCATTACAGCACCAAGACCTGCACCACGTTTAAGAGAATGATATTTATCGCTTACAATCGTGGCAAACCTACAAAGATTCTCACCTGCCACACCAATACCAGACACACGAATAGAAAAATCATCTATTTCATAACAAAGCTTTTGCTCAACCTCTCGCACACTATCACCTTTAAAGTGCTGAGCATCTCGAATTTGAATCTGGTCATCATCAATCCATAAATACGACAAACGAGGAGCTTTACCCTTGATAACAACCGCAACATAACCAGCCCGCTTTAACTCAGAACCAAAAAAACTCTGAACACACCCCTCACCCACACCACCAGTCAAAGGAGACTTAGAAACCACCACATACCCATGCCCCGCCGGACCCAAAGTACCACTTAAAGGTCCAGTACAATAAATCAAAGGATTATCAGGATCAAAAGTATCCCTACCAGGCTTTGAATACTCCATAAGCAAATTCACACCCAAACCCACACCACCAAGATACAACTTTGCAGTTTTCTCATCAAGCACCTCAGTCCGAATTTGCCCAGAAGTAAGATTAACATACAAAACCTTACCAGCACAAACACTCACGATACCAAACCTCTCAAACACAAAAAGAGCTAAACAAAATATATTAACTTAATCCAAACGAACAAAAAAAAACAGCCAAACAAAAACCTTTTCAATTTTACTCCATGTCGATAAGTAAAACTTAAACCATACAGACAGCATCAAATCAATAACAGGCGTAGATACTTGGACAACAGGATTCTTAAACTTAAAAATCAGTTTCCACAAGATACAACCAATTTTTTAATTCTAAACAACACAAACATCGTATACTTCACAGAATTTAACGGTGCAACAGCACTTTTAGTTCCTCAATATGGAGAAAACACTCTGTATGTTTCAGAAACCAATTTTGAACAAGCAAAACATGAAGTAAAAAACACAATAATCAAAAAAATATCTCGTGGAGAAAACTTGTTTCAAAAAATATGTCAAGATGTCAAAATTTCTGTAAAAACTAAATTGTCAATTGACTCTATAAGCATTGAAAACTGGAAAAATTTAACCAAAATAACTGGTGACGAAAACAGCCTTGTAGCTGCTGGTAACATTGTTATGGGTCTTCGAGCGGTTAAGACAACAGATGAAATTGAACTTATTCGTAAAGCCTGCAGAATAGCAGATGCAGGTATAAACACTGCATATGAGATTGTAAAACCAGGTGTTAACGAACAAGAGATTATTGCAGAAATTGAGTACACCATGCGCAAACAGGGTTCAAGTGGAACAGCTTTTGATACTATAGTCACATCAGGAACTAACTCTGCTTTTCCACATGGTACATATAGAAAACGAACTATAAAGGAAGGAGATCTTGTTATAATTGACCTTGGAGCAACTGTGGGCTTTTACCGTTCAGATATAACTCGAACAATTGTTGCAGGCAAAATCAACAGTAACCAACAAGAAGTCTATAAAACCGTTAAAACAGCACAAGACTTAGCAACCAAAACCATAATGGCAGGCGCAAAAGCTGCTGAAGTAGATGCAGCTGCTCGAACATTTATAAACAAAACTCGCTTCAGAGACTGCTTTGTTCACAATTTAGGACACGGTGTAGGTCTAGATATCCATGAAGCACCAACTTTGAGTCCTGACAGTAAAGATGTCTTAAACACAGGAAACGTAATTACAGTTGAACCAGGCATTTACATTGTATGCTTTGGAGGTATTCGAATTGAAGATACCATACTTGTAACTAAAGACGGCACAGAAAAACTTACAAACGCTACAATATCCCCTTCAATCTAAGGGGAAAAGTTAACACCATAGTATACACATAAACAAACAGTTACTTCACTAAATGGCTTTGAGATAGATACGAAACGTACAGAACTATAAGCATATATCATAAAATAAAAGAATCATGATGAGCCATGGTAATGATAGACCACAGATACGGTAGCGAGAAAAAAAATTTGAACTGTTTATACACTTACTTTACACTTGTAGAGCCAAAGCTATACAGGAAACTAGAACATTATAGCAAACATAATGTTTTTGAGAAAAATAACGATGTATTGGAAAAATATGAAAACATAAAAACTGTAGTGGGTAAAGACGTGTAAAGTAGGTAATTAGTAAAAGGCTAAATGTAGTAATTGCTTTTCTTTTTAGGAGGAATCTATATGATTAGACCTGTAGTAATTTTAGTGGATATGCTTAATGATTTTGTTACTGGAAAGCTTCAGACTAAACGTGCAAAAAGCATAGTTACACCGTTGCAGCAATTGGTAGTTTCGGCTCGTGAAAATGGTGTGCCGGTGATTTTTAGTAATGATGCTCATTATCCGCAGGATAGTGAAGTTACGCAGAAATGGGGGCAACATGCCATGAAAGGTACTTATGGTGCAGAGGTTATTTCGGAACTTGCACCTGATTTAACTATGGATTTCATTGTAGAAAAACGTACGTATAGTGGTTTTTATGAGACAGGGCTTGACTCGTTGTTACGTGATTTATACAAAGGTGAGGGCGTAAAAACTGTTATACTGGGAGGTTTACATACGCATATGTGTGTAAGGCACACAGCTGCAGACGCGTTTTTCAGAGGTTACCGCATCATCGTTGTTAAAAATGGAGTAAATGCATTCACATCACAAGCGCACAAACAAGGAATAGCATACTTGGAAAATGTGTATGGCGCTAAAGTTTTAACAGTGAACGAAATTATTAAAACCTTCAAGTAATAGAATGGAACGAAAACGAGCAGAAAGTAAATAAAATAGTTGGTAGTCTTGTTGCGGCTTTTTTGGAAAATTATTCTCCCTTTCAGTGTTTGAAGGGAGTTAGTAATGTTAGATATTGTAGAGTTTGAATGTTTTCTGTAATGTTTTTATGTTCTGTTTTTCTTTTTAGGTATTATGTCGGGTAGAGAGTTTTTTGTGGGTCGTTACGAGCAGTTGGGTTGGAAGTATAGGCCGGTTAAGTTGCGGCAGGCGGTTCGTTTTAATTTTTCTAATATTGGTAGTCAAGATTTGGTTTCTCGTCTTTTGGGTTTAGGGTTGAATTTGGAAAAGATTGGTTTTTTGTCTTCGGGGTATTGGGTTTGTGGTTCAAAGGTTTCTGCTGGTGCGACTGCGGAGTATTTGTTGGGGTTGTATTCTATTCAGGAGGCTGCGGCTCAGATTCCTGTGTCGTTGTTTACGGGTCTTAGGGATAAGGTTGTTCTTGATGCTTCAGCAGCTCCTGGTGGTAAGACTGTGCAGTTAGCTGATGTTATGGGTAATACGGGGTGTGTGGTTGCGTTGGATGTTAGTAAGCAGCGTTTAAGGGCTTTGGTTAATCATTTGGAGCGTTGTCGTGTTAGGAATGTGGTTGTTTATCAGTTGGATGCTAGGAATTGTTTAAGGTTGGGTTTAAAGTTTGATCGTATTCTTGTTGATGCTCCTTGTAGTGGGAATTTTGCTTCAGATCCTATGTGGTTTAAGAATCGTACGTTGAAAGATGTTGAGCGTAATGCTCGTGTGCAGCGGGAGATGTTGATGAAAGCTTCTGAATGTTTAGCTGATGATGGAGAAATTGTTTATGCTACTTGCTCCTTAGAGCCTGAAGAGAATGAGTTAAACATAGATTGGGCATTGCAGCGGTTGAATTTGCGGGTTGTTGAGATTAACTGCCCGGGTGTTTCAGGGGTAACTAGTGTTTTTGGTAAACAATTAGATCCCTCTATATCGCGCTGTCGTAGGTTTTGGCCTGAGCCTACGCAAGGTTTTTTTGTATGTAAACTTGTGAGGCAAAAATCGTGAAAGCTAATGCTGTTGTGGATTTTGCGTTGCAATTTGGCGTAAAACTTGTTCTTAATGAAAAGTTGCTAATTCAACATGATGACAAAATTTTCTTATTAAGCAGTAATGTTAAAGCTCTTGTTGGAGAGAACTTTTTTCATGCTGGACTTTTTTTGGGAAAAGTTAGGGCAGGAAAATTTTTTCCAAGCTTTAACTTACTCGCTATACTTGCAAAACATGAAGCTAATCGCATAATTATTGACAAAAAGGCGAGTTGGTTGTTTATTTGTGGCAGGAATATTTTTAAGAAAAGTGTGCTACGAATTTATGGTAAGGTTCATAAAAATTGTCATGTTTTGGTGCTTAATGAGTTTGGGGAATGTCTAGGGTTTGGCAGAGCTTTAGGGGGGTTAGCGCAGCAGACAGATAAAGATATAGTTGCAGTGGTTAATGTGTTGGATGTTGGAGATTTTTTGCGTCGTGAACGTGACACATAGGGCTTGTAGGTTTTTATTTTTCACGTTCTCTAAAGAATAACTTTACAGATAGCCCCGAAAATTAGGCATTATTTTGTAGCAATGCTATTTTTGTATGTGTTCAGCGTGTGTGTTATTTTGTCGAGTACAGGTACATAAATGGTGAACAATCATCCTTTTATCGAATGAAAACGACATGAAAATTTAGATTTTAACGAAAAGCACTACAGCTAAAGACCTATTTTTGTTACGAGCTGAATACATACCTATTTTTATTGTCTAATTTCCGCGTTTTATTAAGCGGCTGTATCGGCAAACATTGCCACTCCGTCTTCTTCCAGTGTTACACCTTTTACTTCGATGAAAATTTTGCGCTGTTTTGTTTCCACATAGAAGTCAAAACGGGATTCGCCATGTTTAGCCTCTGGTTGTATGTGAGCAACATTTTCTATGTATCGACCAGATTGTAAATGCTCCAAAAACACTTTGTTTGGAGCTTGACTGTCAATGTTTATGAGTTGGTTGTCTTTATAAACTGATATTACGTCATATTTTGTGGCACGACAAGAATTAGCAGATTGATTAACGCACACTATTACTCCTGGAATTAACAATTCCTTGCATCGTCCAGTATTTTTGACATGGCAGATTTCGATTTTTCCATCTATCCCCACTTCAGCAATAAAACGATTAGGTCTAGAGATAAATCGTCCTTAACAGACATTATCATAAATCATAAGCTAACACTTTGACCATTTGACTTCTAAGAGTTATGAAATATGTACAATAGATATAGCATTTATTTGTAACCATACACGCTATACATAGCAATGTTGAGAAGACACCTTATACTTAAGTAGTCTATACTATAGCAACTTGAACTCATATTAACGCAAGTGTTATATTGGTGGTAGTTGCTATTTTTGGTATGCGACCCATATCTGACGAAAAACGCAAAATAATCATCGAAGCAAAAAAACGCGGAGAAAAAGAA
>Ga0209737_10003093_pt1 | contig 11609 bp, 9 predicted proteins | sample TergutCu122P3_FD_187284 | JGI IMG/M metagenome (GOLD analysis project Ga0209737, IMG submission 187284) | Cubitermes ugandensis P3 segment gut microbial communities from Kakamega Forest, Kenya - Cu122 P3 (SPAdes) (version 2) | ecosystem: Host-associated > Arthropoda: Insects > Digestive system >...
AAACTTCTCTGGCCATTATCTCCGTAACCATTCAACTTTGGATATAGGTGTTTTGGGTTATATCGGTATAGTTTAACATAAGGAACACTCTCCCGAAGTATTTCACATTCCTCCTGGGACACCCTGTATATATATGTATGTATTTATTTATTAAAAGTGGCTCCATTATGTGTGTGAAAATGAACTGTATCTATTGGTAGTAGACATGACAGAATTTTTTGAATGTATGTCAGAGCAGTGGTTAGTTGATTGACATAAAAACTAATGTGTTTACTTACTCCTCAGAGCCGAGACTTCTGTGAGAAAGTTATAGTTGCTTAGCTGGTCAAGACATTACTCATATTTTGTGGAACCTGCAAGTTCATTATTGTGGTTACAAAGGCCCACTACTGAACCATATCCTCAGCAGGCTGTATCAATTCCACATCCTTGCACCCTAAATATTATCCACACTTGTATGTCTGGGTCTCCCAAGTGGTCTGTTCCCTTCAGATTGTATGACTAAAATTTTGTACACATTTTGCATCTCCCCCATGTTAGTTAGCTTCTGTCATTTTAGCATCCTAGTGATATTCTTTATAGAACAGACATTTTGAAGATGAAACTTAACGTAATGAGCAATATAAATTTAGTTAATAAACAATATTGAGAGTAGCCTGGTCTGTGTCTGCCTTAGAATTGTATACATTCCGGTACTCTTCTTAGGTTTATAAAGTGTTCTGTCAACTTGCAACTTTTGATTTGAGAGTTAATGTATTATATGTTGCTATTTAGTTTTTCTCATATTTCAAGCGTAAAGTATATTAACTAATTTCAGAACTTTGTTGAATTTTGTCTTCTGTAATTGTTTACAGAAATCCTGATAATTAAGCTTCGTAAAGGACAGGAATTGAAACTTCGAGCATATGCAAAGAAAGGTTTTGGTAAGGAACATGCAAAATGGAATCCAACTGCTGGTGTGTGTTTTGAGTATGATCCTGATAATTCTATGAGACACACACTGTTCCCCAAACCAGATGAGTGGCCCAAAAGTGAATACACAGAATTAGAAGATGACTCACAACGTAAGTTTTATATTGGTGTTTTGGTGTATATGTGATAATCTCTGCTACCTGGCACTGTCATGTCTATTTTTTGGTTTATTTAGTTATGATTATGAAAGTCACTACAGCTTTTTTTAAGATTCCTGTAGGGACTAATGGGAATTCCAGACATTCTCAGTCAGGACATTTCATAGAATATGAACCATGAACCATGAATCTAATAAATAAGAAGCAGAAGTTCTGGTGATTATACTCTGTTCCACTGGATATGTAAAAATAGCTGTAGTCCTGTGTAAATGGTGTAACATTGCAATTCATAATCGTCCTCATAGAATGTATATGGATCTGTGTTTGAGCCCATCAAACAGAAGTCTGATCCCAGTATCATGATCGGTTTGCGATGTTTAACCACATCAAGTTCTTGGGAGAACTAACAATGCCAGCTTTCTGTCAAATGCTTCAGTCCGTTTGGAGAGTCTACTAAGAATTTTAAATTAATAATTCTACAACATAGTGTGGGCCGGGTAATGTAGTCGGTATAGCGACTGCCTACGGGCTGGACAGTCCGGGGATCGAATCCCAGTGGGGCGAGATTTTCCGCACCAGTCCAGACCGGCCCTGAGGCCCACCCAGCCTCCTGTACAATGGGTACTGGGTCTGTCCCAGGGGTAAGGTGCTGCAGGGGCATGACGCTGACCCCTCACCCCCTTCTAGTGCAGAGGTCTAAAATAGAGTAGAGCTATACCTCTACTCTCCCTAAGGGCCTTTGTGGCTCGTGAAAGGGTGAAACCTACAACATAGTGATCCATTTCTGTGTCTGTTTTCCACTAATACAATTTTTGACTATGTTAAATAAACCCACTGTAACCTTAATAGTTGGGTGCAGCTGCTATGTTTGTAATTACTGGCATATGAAAGGTAAATAGAATCTGTAGGTAGACTTTGCCATGAAACTGAAAGGTAAATGCACAATTTGCATTGTCACCATGCTCTCGTTCCACACTAACAGTGTAATATTACGTGTCAAAAAACTAGTCAGTCATATTCTACTGATAAGTCTGAAATCAGGTATAAAAATGCTTCACCATTATTCTAGGCTATTCATAATTCCCTGACATATTTCACAGAATCGGTACACTTTAATGGCGGAAAGGATGTCAACTTATGACCCACATATAAACAGAGAAACTCCTTGAAGTTTATTGGTACCTGCTGCAGGCATGTAGGTTTTTTGGTGCATGTGGCTATCTCGGTCATCATTTGCCCTAACCCTGGATCATATGGATGACTGCAGACCAGATGCTGCATCTCTTGCCACCAAGATTGCCCAACCTAATGCCATGCAATTTTTTTCTTATGGGGATGTGTTAAAGGACTCTATCTTTCTACTGCCCCTACAAGATTTGCCCGAGTGGTGAAGGTGAATCTTTGCTGTTATCTCAGAAATTGATTGTGGCATGCTGCAGTGGGTTTGGGCAGAATTGGATTATCGACTTGACATCTGCCAAATTGCAAAGGACGAACACATAGAGCACTTAAAAGTCTTAAAAAACATTGGAGAGTTTCTCTTTCTGTCAGTAGGTCACATCTTACAATCCTGTCTGCCATAAAAGTGTACTTATTTGATGAAATGTGTCAGGGGCTTGTGAATTAATCTGTATATTGTATCACTTTGAATATGTCCAAAACTGTTATTTTTAAAATTAAAAATGGTTACTTCTTGTGTATTAAAAACTACAAACATGGAAATTATTGAAATTCTGAGGTTATATAGAAGGAACAAATCTGTTATTGAGTCTCAGGAATAGTATATAGTTATTGTTTTACATAATTTATACAGATAAGCTTGCTGTTTGTTGTTGCAGACGAGGCTGCATACACGTGGGAAGCAAAACCAAATAAATTCTTTTTCAATGTGGAGAGCTCCGGTGCTCTGCATCCTGAGAACATTGTAATGATGGGTGTGGCTGTACTGAAAAACAAGTTATCTAACCTGCAAACCCAACTTAGCCATGAGCTTCAGCATGATGCCCTTACTATTAGTTAATGACTTTAAAACAAAAGCTTGAAGAACTAATTAAAATTAATTAAAATACATATTATGAGACATCAGCTGATATCTGTGGGGGATCATCAGGTACAAAGACAGAAGAACACATTGTTTTTTATGAACTGTTGAAATTCTGGCATTTATATTTGGTTGGTAAATTTGATGATGGTGTGTTTCTGTAACTCATCACCAACAATGTGATAACAGTCGTGCACTTGTGTTAGTGTGTCACTGTAGTGCTATTTCAGGTAAGATTTTGACATTGCTGCTAGTGGAGAACATACAGTAGTAAAGAAAGATCTAACTCATAACACTGGTAGTGGTGGCATGTGTATGACAGTGAAAGAGGCAACTATCACACATGCATAAAATTCATAAACAAAAATTAAAGCACAATATGTAAACCAGTATTAGGTGACATTGGGCATCATATGTGACAAATTGCTCATTGCATAATTACTGTATTCACGTCAATTGTTTAGGACCAACTTTGGAAATCCACAGGAGTTGGAGGCAAGTATGAAGTATAATCACATGTTTCAATAAAGAATTGATTTTATAACCTGTGTACAGTAAACCTAATGTGCAGTAAATCTCCTGTTCTTTAATCTGCTGATTCAGAAATTACAGGTGATGGGAAGTAGAAGGGTCCCTATTGGACATCATAGAATTTAAATGGATGAATGTGAAAGAAAAAGCATGTAGTACAAAGGACCTATTGTAAGACAAATAGGTGGTTACAATATCAATACCCACAAATGCACATTATTTTGATTTTGATGTAGATTTATTACATCAAAATACCACTGTGCGTTTGTTGGTATTGATATTGTATTCATTTGATTAATGCACAGAAGATGGACCACACACAGTAGGTGGTTATTTTTGTTAATGCATTCTTTGTACAGAGTATGTAAAATGAGTGCCTCATGGGGGAAGATTATTGGTTTGTGACATACTGCAACACATGTTAAAATTTCATGCTGGGAGTCTGCACCAAAAATTGTATGAGGGTTAAGTGTATCATGTTTCTCCAAAATGGCTCATTATACACATGTGCTCTAAAAACCAGATTACAGTGCTGATTAAGATTTACATCCCATGTTTTAAATTTTTGTAATTATATTGACCTCTGACATAATTAGTGGCTATCATAAAACTGTCCAACAGTGATTAACACACTGCGGACGGGTGACGCAGATTTGCGTTTTTACATTACAACTGTGCAAGACGGATGACGCATATCTGCGTTTTTAACACGCGCTTGTTTTCCATGCACTATACACTTAATTACGCAATACATGGAGCATTTCTCCGAATGGTCCTGCTGACGGATGTTTATAGAAACTAGGGTCTTTGGTGAGTATTTCCTGAAACTTTCAGTTCACAAAAATAGTTAGCGAATTTGTTATAAATTTTTAAAGAAACACAGTATAAAAGTTGATCTAAATTGTTTAGACCCCGGGAACATGCATTTAAACAATTTAAATGCCCCCGTCCTCAATGTGTTAAGAGTTATGGGTTAAGGGGCAAATTAACTCTGGACATACATCATGCAACCACATGCACTGGCACTGGCACATTATGCCTGATGGTCAGTCACCCAGTCCATTTTTGCATCAAGTCCCATGCTTCTTGTAATTGTAATTTATTTGTATTCCATAAATCCAGTATAGGAGACAATCCTGTGGATATAGACATAGTCTCATACATACTATCTAACATACATATAATATACACTGGTATTGGGATATTAAATATTAAATAATATAATGCAATTAATAAAACCCCTAAAACCATCGACATATAGATGTCTAGTAACAGTAATAGGCTTACAATTTTCCATCAGATTCCATTAGATTATCTCTGATAATTAAAATATTCTTCACTACTATAAAAGGAGTTTGTAAGCAAAAAACTCTTTAAAGCATTCCAAAACAATTTTATCTCATTAGCTAAGTCTTTTATATGGTGAGGAAGGTTATTAAAAATTTTAATTCCAGAGTAGTACACTCCCTTTTGGAACTTTGTTAAGTTAGCATGCGGTGGATGTAAGTTGGTTTTGAATCTTGTGTGGACATTATGGATCTGATAATTTGTGGAAAACAAATCTTTATTTTCTATCAAAAATACTGATAGAGAAAAAATATATTGAGAGTATACAGGCAATATTTCCAATTTTTAAACAATTCCCTACATGAGTCTCTAGCTCTTGAATTTGTAGTAATTCTGATCACCTTGTTTTGGATTTTGAAAATTTTCTTACTATGTGGTTGGTTTCCCCCAAAAATTATTCCATAACTCGTAATTGAATGTGCATATGCAAAGTAGACCATTCTTAAAGTTTCTTGAGACATTACAGCTTGTATTGTCTGGATTACAAAGCATTCAATTTGGACATCATTTGGTCTATGTGAGCCTTCCATGACAGGGAATCATCGATGATCAAACGCAAAAATTTTGTATTTGTAGAGCTTTTGACAATTACCCTGGTAGTTAAGTTTCAAATCATAATCCCTACTATTTTTCATATTGAATTTTAAATAATGTGTTTTGTTATAATTTAATACTAATTGGTTTATTTTGAACCAGGTATTAATATCCCCAAATATTTTATCTATTTGTTTCAAAATTTTCCACATTTGGACTAGTTACTATTATGCTACTATCGTCAGCATACAAAAGAATTTTTGTTCCAATAGTAGCTAATTTTGGCAAATCATTTATATAAATAAGGAAAAAAATGGATCCCAAGATTGATCCCTGTGGTACCCCCTGTTTTACTTTTTCCCAAGTTGATTCAATACTATTATTAAGGCCTAAAATTACTTTTTGATATCTTCCATCTAAGTACAATTTTACTAAGTTGTAAAATTTCCCTGTTACTCCATAGAACTTCAATTTCTGTAATAACACAACATGATTAATACAGTCAAATGCCTTGTGGAGGTCACAAAATAATCCTCCCACCAGCTGTTTACTGCTCATTGCTGCCAGTATTTCATTTAATAATATATGAGAGGCATTTTCTGTTGACACTTCACTTCGAAAACCATATTGATGTTCGTTCAATATAGCATTATTGTTCAAATGATCAAATAATCTTTTATATATAACTTTTTCAAAGATTTTAGAAAATGCAGGCAACAGGGAAATGGGTCTATAGTTGGATGGCGAGGATTTATCTCCACTTGTATAAATTGGTTTAATTAATGAGAATTTCAGTCTTTCAGGATAGTTACCTTGGGCAAGCACTTTGTTACATATATTTATTGAGGGAGAGATTATAAAAGGTTTACTTATTTTTATGATTTATGTTGAAATCTCATCATATCCACTGGAATTCTTATCTTCAATGAATTTATTATTTTGTTTATTTCTTTTGTGGAGGTATAAGGCCAACTTATATCTTTAAATGGCTGATTAAAGTATTTAAATAAATTTTGTTATGGACTTACATCTTTTTTTCATTAATTCTTTTATAGCTAATACTCCCTGCTATGTTTAAAAAATAATCATTGAATTCATTTGCATTGCTTATTGGATTATGTACTATATGATTATTAATTCTTAATAATTTAATGTTATTCTCATTGGTTAGGCTACCTTTTTCTTTGTATATGATATTCCATGTGGTTTTCATTTTATTTTTTGACTTAGTAATAATGTGTTTATAATATAATTTTTTCGCTTCATTTATAACTTTAGATAATATTTTACAGTAGTGTTTATAATATGCCGGTCCCAATGGCAGCGCGGTCTAAGGTGTAGGTCTTCAGCCGCTCGCCTGCTGCGACTGTGGGTTTAAATCCCACCAGTGGCATGGATGTCTGTCTGTTGTGAGTGTTGTGTGTAGTCAGAGGTTTCTGCGATGAGCTGATCACTCATCCGGAGGAGTCCTACTGACTGTGATGGGTCGTGTGTGCTCTCAAAACCCTGTGAATGAGGAGGCTAAAGCCTGCTATGGGGCTGTGGAAAATACAACCAAAGGGGTTGTAACGCCAAGAAGACAACAACAACAGTGTTTATAATAAAACTTATGTTCAGTATCATTATTGTCCCTTTCGGATGCAAGAGGTTTTTATCCATTTGGTTAACCAAGGTTTAGAAATTGTATTGGAGTTTTTTCATTTCTTAATAAAGCAGGAATGAAAAATCCTCAAATATGTATTTAAAAAATTTATTGAAAGAAATTTTGGCATCTTCCACAAAAATTTCTTCCCAATTTTGATCATTGATGTCCCTCCTTGTGGTAATATTATTTCTTTGTTTTGTGAGAACAGTATTTTCTGTCACTATCTGTGCCTTCTGGTTGGAAAGCCCATCGAAAAGGGGTATATAGTATAGTTTTTAGTCCTTGCTATGAAAATGTTGTCAATAACAGAAGTGGTTGCACTAGTTTTACGTGTAGGAATGATACTGTACCTATTAGGTTATAAGTTTGTAATAGGACATCCAATTGTTGCCCTTTTTTTTACAGTTTTCTAAATAATATATCACCACATATCATGAATTCAGTTTTATTGCTATACCATGTGTTCAAGACACTAAGTTCTTAAAAAAGATCATAAAATTACCTAACGGTGACCGGTAAATAGCTATTATGATTAATTTTATGGAAGGTAAGTTTAACTTTACTACACAAACCTCAGTATCTTTCTCCTTACAGTATTTATCAGGTAAAATAGAGAAGAATTCAAGATATTCATGAATAAAGATGCATGCCCTGCCATTCTTGAACTTGTGTCTACAAAATTTGGATCCTAATTTAAAATGAACTATAGGTAAATTATCTATTTCATAATCTTTCAGTTGATGTTCAGTTGAGCACATTATATGAGGATAATCCGGAAAAAGGGAGTTTGATAAATCATCCACTTTTGATTTTAGTCCTCTAATATTTTGGTTGAAGATTTTAAAAAGGTTTTTACTATTAGTTTGCTTTTCTGTATTTGTATCATTTTTGAAGCTGTATGCCTTATTCACCATAAAAAATCATTACCTCTTGAGCTTGGGTTTTTTTTTTATTTCTTGTAGAAGTTCTATGAGTTATCTTATCTACACTATCAGAGTGGGTATTATCTGTGATATCCTGTGCAAAAATAAGTTTTATCCTTATTAACACCTTTATTTTCCCCCATCACACTCTAGTTCCTGTGATAAAATCACATTATTAATTAGACTAAGCTTTTCTTCATAATTCTTGTCATCACTATTATCACTTTTTTAATCTTAATCCTGGTTAAACCTTTCTTTACCATTTTTATCTACACTATTTCTTAGATATATGATGTGTGTTGTACTATGGACATACGGTGCTCGGATTACAAGTGACCTTGTTAGATTCGCAATCCTATGCCGTTTCGGTAACCACTGTCGCGAAGTGTGTGTCAACCATTCCCGCGCTAGAGTTACTCACAGATGATCCATCGCTTGCCATACGCATCCCCGTCACAGTTGAGTTAAGTGATAACGCAAACGAATGTTACTTAACACAAAATCAAACAGCATCTACTGCTGTGAAACTTTATATTGTACAGTCTCATATGACACTATTTAATATTCTTGTACTTATGATATACAGATTAAGTATAGGTAATGCAACAAGGCACTAAGTTTACAAAACACTAGCTTTGACTTCAGTGTTACTATACGTTACATCCGGTACCTGCTCAGGCACCCAGCAAGTGCTCCTACTTCTCATTGTTAGAAAATGGCGGATACGAAGTTGTATGATGTCCTAGGAGTGAGTAAAAATGCGTCCGATCTCGAAATTAAAAAGGTAAGTTTGCATCCGCCGCTGGTAAAACAGCAGTTTTTTTAGTGTGACTAAAATTAGTTTATGTGTGGCAGTTGAAGTGTTGTACGGTATCACAGTGTAGTAGGGTGTCCTGGAAATGCAATTTACCAAGGCCACCATTCTTTGTACTGAGGGATATAAAAATTTGCACGGGCAGTTGTGTTCTTCACTCGGAAAAATGAAGTTGCTGGTCTGTTCAATAACTATTACATTGTAAAAGCGTTTTGCAAGGTACAGATTGTCCTTATTTTACTTACGAATTGATTGCAAATCCTGTTCAGGGTTGTAGATTCGTTCCAAAGAACTCCAACAAAATCGTGTTTGTAGTTTATGAATGCCTAAAATCTATTCGTCCATTTAAGGAGCAAGTTGTTATAGTTATTAAAAAATCTAGATATCAGGTTCCAAAAAATAGGTTATAAACTCCATATTTATTTTGCGATTTGTGAATTGATAGGTGTTTTTTTTTTGTTAAGTACAAAGAAATAAGATTAATTGAAATATAAATTTAATTATTGTTATATGCGGTAAAGTTTATTTGCTTTGTAAAAAGGAAAAGTTACTATCAAGTGTTCCTAAAGCCCGTTTTAAGAAACTTATTTTTCAGACGCGCCATGGCAGTTACGTGTGCCTTGCGAGCCCACCATAATACCAAAGTTATCTCCTAGTTGCTTTTGACATAGTTTGTGGTAGGGTTGGAAGGTGACTTTTCCTATTAAACCTAAAGCAGGTACAGTTTTTGCCCATAATGGAGGCAGTTTGTAACAAGTTATATGTTGTTTTAAGGATTATGAAACGTAGTTACCTTTACTGGGACATTGTTTGAGGTATTATGGTTTATTTAGAGGTAACAGATTTCCTAGAGATTGCATGAAAGCTGCATATTCAAAAATTTTTGTCTGTCCTTTGCAGCTAATAGAAGGAACTTTTTTGTGTTCCAAATAGTACTTAGTCATTACCATACGATTTTTTGTTTCCTTCAGATAGTTACTGTGTTTCAAACAAGACAAATGAGGCCATGAAATCATAAGTCTCCTCTTGCAGTTCTGCATCACATGTTAGATATCACTTGCTCATGCCTAAGCAAACACCACGTGTGTTGTTTCACTTAGAGTGAGGTTTTTGAATCCTTATTGTCTTATTATTCATTTGAGTGCTAATTCAATTAATTCTAATGTTAGCTAATTTCGCCGACCGGCGGCGGCCGCTCTATCGGTATAGTTCGCTCGCGGACTAAGGCCACGGAGTTTAGTTTTAGTTTAGTTAAGTAGACTGCAGTGAGACACTGAAAGCTGCCATTTTGTCCCATAAAAGTGCCTGAATTTAGTTGACAATATGGGTTTATTTGTAAACATATGCATGGATAATGTGTCTGTGAGTTTCAGACATTACTTTTATTGGTTTAATATAAGCATAAATATTAATGAATATCCATCAGTATAATTAATATTGATGGTCAGTTTTTCATTTTTGAAGTCTCTGAAAGTTTGTGGACTTGAGCTGCTTGTCATCACCTTCCTTTATCCTTTTGGGAATTATCCATAGTATGGATGTTCCATTTTAGAAATTATGTGAAGGATTTGGAGATGTATGTTATAGTTGATTCCCAAGAAACCAAGTTCATTGATTTTGTGGCATTCCAGCAGTTTATATTCACTTACAACTGTCAACATTAATAGCTTTTGCCAGTGTCTTGGCATATGTCTGTATAAGAGGAGGAGGCAAGGGAAAGCAGTAATGTGAAAATGGTAACTTCCAGTGTACGGATGGTGCTGGTTCTGCACTGAAAGTGTAAGGTACTCTGTAGGTTCGTTTACATTTAGTGTTTTTAGGTACCTGGTGTGTAGGTTCTTGAGCTATAATTTTCTACATATAAGAGAGACATTCTTTCTGTGTTGGAATAGTAGATACCATTTTAACATCGTCACTTGGCATGACAAGCATGTGTTGTGGCTGAATGATTAATGGTTTTTCTGAATAACATGAAAATGGTCTCGGTGTGGATTTGCTTCCTAGAGACTGGTGTATGTGATTGTGTTGGACACAGTCTGTTTTTATGAAATTTAAAATCACATCAGTGAGTCAAAGATTTCAAAAACCAGGAAATGGGAGTTAGTGGGTAGTAGAATGTAAAAGAATGTAATAGAATAGAAAGGTTTCTGGCTCTTTTAACACAGTAATTATAATTCCATTTCAGATGTGTGTGTTCTGAAGAACTGGAATGACAGCACCATGCAGTAGTGTTTTAAATGTAAATGGCAGAGGGCTATATAATGGCAGCACTGTCTTGTCTTGCAGTGGCCATTGAAAATTATATCAACAGTATGCTGGTACTGTGACTGTTTTATTTTACAGGCTTACCGCAAGCTAGCCAAGGAATTTCATCCTGACAAGAACCCTGAAGCGGGAGACAAGTTCAAGGAAATATCATTTGCATATGAAGTTCTGTCAGACGGGAAGAAACGTTCAATCTATGACAAATATGGACTGAAGGGAATGCAAGAAGGAGGTCATGATGGTCCAGGCTTTGCTCCTGATGACTTATTTGCACATCTTTTTGGCGGGGGTCTGTTTGGGATGGGCATGGGTGGTGGCATGGGACCCAGGAGGCCACATCGAGGTGAAGATACAGTTCATCCACTAAAGTAAGTTGTAATCATGTTACTTTTGTTTTGTGTGTGTGTGTGTGTGTGTATGAGAGAGAGAGAGAGAGAAT
>Ga0209737_10003094_pt1 | contig 11607 bp, 8 predicted proteins | sample TergutCu122P3_FD_187284 | JGI IMG/M metagenome (GOLD analysis project Ga0209737, IMG submission 187284) | Cubitermes ugandensis P3 segment gut microbial communities from Kakamega Forest, Kenya - Cu122 P3 (SPAdes) (version 2) | ecosystem: Host-associated > Arthropoda: Insects > Digestive system >...
GAAAGTTACCCCTGCGCACGATGTCAATGACTATATGTTGGGCGAAAAATACAATTTGCCGAGCGTTGATATTTTCAATGACAACGGCACTTTGAACGAAAACGGCGCAATGTACGCATCAATGGACAGGTTCGATTGCCGCAAGCAAATCGAAAAGGACTTGCAGGAAGCGGGTTTGATAGAAAAAATTGAGAATTACACAAATAAAGTCGGTTTTTCTGAGCGTACCGATGTGCCGATTGAGCCGAAACTTTCGATGCAATGGTTTTTGAAAATGGAAAATTTGGCAAAACCTGCGCTTGAAAATGTTGAAAACGACACGATTAAATTTTACCCCGAAAAGTTCAAAAACACCTATCGCCATTGGCTTACCAACATAAAGGACTGGTGCATTTCCCGCCAACTTTGGTGGGGACATCAAATTCCTGCGTGGCATTACCCATTGCAAACAACGCCTATTTCGTATAAATATGTTGTTGCTGAAAATGAAAAAGAAGCATTTGAAAAAATAAAAATTGAGTATGAAAAATTACACTATACTCAAAGTATTATTGATAAACTTCTAAAAGATGTTAAACAGGACGAAGATTGCTTAGACACTTGGTTTTCATCTTGGCTCTGGCCTATTTCTGTTTTTGACGGAATAAATAACCCCGACAACGCAGAAATTAAATATTATTACCCCACCAACGACCTTGTTACCGCACCCGATATTATTTTCTTTTGGGTTGCCCGTATGATTATGGCGGGTTACGAATACAGAAACGAAAAGTGTTTTAATAATGTCTATTACACGGGTATGGTTCGTGATAAATTGGGCAGAAAAATGAGTAAATCGCTCGGCAATTCGCCCGAACCGCTCGCACTTATCGAAAAATACGGCGCAGACGGCGTTCGTATGGGAATGTTGCTTTCTGCACCCGCAGGCAACGATATTCATTTTGACGAGGCACTTTGCGAACAGGGCAGAAATTTTTGTAATAAAATTTGGAATGCGTTTAGGTTGATAAAAAGTTGGGAAGTTTCGGAAGAAGCACTTGACCTTGATAATTATGATGAAAATACTGCTTGTTCTTGGTTTGCTGAAATTTTAGATAATGCCATTGCACAAGTTAATGATTTATTTTCAAAATACAGATTATCAGAGGCATTAATGGTTATTTATAAGTTATTTTGGGACGATTTTTGTTCTTGGTATTTAGAAATGATTAAGCCAGAATTTAACAAACCGATTGACAGATATGTATATTCTGCTGCCACTTTTTACTTTTATAGAATATTAAAACTTTTACACCCATTTATGCCATTTATAACAGAAGAAATTTGGCAAGAATTAAAAGCAATGAAATTAGAAGAAATAGAGAAAAAAGTTAAGAAAAGAGAAGAAAATGCTTTTAGTTATGCGGAAGCGTGGTCAAATGAATTAAGGTGCATTAGTATTATGAATTCTTCGTTGCCAGAAATAGATGATGAAGATGAATTAGATAATGAAAATTATTTTGATATGGAAAATGGCACTTTTAATGATGAATTTTTAATAGCAAAAGAAATAATCACAAATATTCGCAATATTCGTCAGCAAAAAAATATTTCGCCAAAAGAAAAATTATCTTTGCAAATTTTGTGCGAACATAACGAATTATTTGACGAAATAATTGTAAAATTGGCGAATGTAGAAATCGAGAATGTAACCGAAAAATCGGCTGGCGCAGTTTCATTTATGGTTGGCACAACGGAATATGCCGTTCCTGTTGGCACTTTGATAAATTTTGAGGAAGAAATCGCCAAACTCGAAACCGAATTAAAATATCAAGAGGGCTTTTTGCGGTCGGTTATGGGCAAACTCAGTAACGAAAAATTTGTTGCCAATGCCAAACCCGAAATCGTTGAAGTTGAGCGCAAAAAACAGGCAGACGCCGAAAGCAAAATTGCCTCACTAAAAGAAAGTATCGAACAATTGAAAAAGTGATTTTAACCCCTCTGTCCTTCGGACATCTCCCCTTTAAAAAAAGGGGAGAGTTGAGGAAGTACAAATAAAAATCTTTTGAGAGAGATAAAAAATTTCAATAAGTAGCCCCCAATTGTCCCCTTAATTTAAGGGGACAGCGCGAAACGAAGTGTAGCGCAGGGGTTAAAAAATAAAAATTAAACTTATCAATAAAAATTTTGTCAAAACAAACTGAAATAAAAAATTAAAAAATATGAAAAGAGTATTATTTTCGTTGGCAATTTTGTGTTTTACATTTGCCTTATCTGCTCAAAATCAGCAAGATAACGTGCAAAACAGACCTATTAATCTGACACAAGAATTGTTCAAACAACGTGTTTTGAACTACAAACCGGGCAATAACGAGTGGAATTATCTCGGCGATAAGCCCTGTTTAATTGATTTTTGGGCGGCTTGGTGCGGGCCTTGCAGAATGTTGGCACCGCATTTGGACGAAATGGCAGAAAAATTTGCAGGTCAAGTTTATATCTATAAGATTGACACTCAGAAAGAAAGGGAACTTGCAGCGTTGTTTCAAGTGAGTTCTATTCCGAGTTTGCTTTTTGTGCCTATGAATAGTCAGCCGATTATGCTGCGTGGCTATCGCAATGCGCAACAACTTGAAAGTGAGATAAATAAGCATCTTTTGGGAAAATGAAAGGGCTTTTTTAACCGCAAAGACACAAAGTTCGCAAAAAAACTTGCGCTCTTTGCGATTTCTTTGCTAACTTTGCGGTTAAGTAAATAAAAAATAAAATGAAAGAACTTGTTTTGTTATTTGAAAAATACGCAAATTGCTCTGTATCAAGCATTGAGCGTTTAACTCAGGCGGGCAGCAATCGGCAATATTTTAGAATTTTCGGTGCAAACCACAATTCTGCTATAGGCGTGGTCGGAACTTCATTAAAAGAAAACATCGCTTTTTTTAAAATCGCACAACAATTTGAAAATCAAGGAATTAACGCGCCAAAAGTGCTTGCCGTTTCTGACGATTTTTTGTGTTATTTGCAGTCAGATTTGGGCGATATAAATCTTTTTGACGGAATAAAGCAGGGTAGAGAAGTCGGCGTTTTTTCCGACTACGAAAAACAACTTTTGCACAAAACAATTTCATATCTGCCTGATATTCAGTTTAAAACAGCGCAAAATTTTGATTTTTCCGTCTGTTTTCCTCAACCCGAATTTGACAAACGCAACATTTTTTTCGACCTTAACTACTTTAAATACAATTTTCTAAAACTTTCGGGCATTGAATTTGACGAAATCGAACTCGAAAACGATTTTGAAAAACTTTGCGAAATCCTTTTGAGTGCGGTGCCTGAGCGAAGTCGAAGGCAAGAAACCTTTATGTATCGTGATTTTCAGTCCCGCAACGTGATGCTGAAAAACGGCGAGCCATATTTCATTGACTTTCAAGGCGGACGAAAAGGCGCTATCTACTACGATGTTGCCTCGTTTCTTTGGCAGGCAAAAGCCAATTTCCCCGACCAACTACGCAACAAACTTATTGACACATATTTAAAAAATCTGCAAAAATATTTTTCTATTTCAAAAGAAAATTTTGTAGAAAAATTGCAATATTTCGTTCTTTTCCGCCAACTGCAAACGCTTGGTGCTTATGGTTTTAGAGGCATTTTTGAACAAAAACCGCACTTTTTGCAGTCAATTCCCTTTGCGTTGGAAAACATCAAAAAACTGCTACCTTTCGAGGAACTACCTTACTTGTCGGAACTTTTTAGAACGCAGATAACACAGATGACGCGGATTAACGCGGATAAAAATAAAAATCTGTGTAAATCCGCGCAATCCGCGTCATCGGCGTTCCTAACCATTCAAGTTGAAAGTTTTTCCTACAAAAAAGGACTTCCGCAAGACTATTCGGGCAATGGCGGCGGTTACATTTTTGATTGCCGCGCGATTTACAATCCCGGACGTTTTGAGGAATACAAACATCTCACAGGAAAAGACGAAAGTGTAAAGGAATTTATCGAAAAAAGCACAAATATCAGTGAATTTTTGCAAAACGTCTATTCGCTGATAGACAAGCACATAGAGGTATATTTAGAGCGAAAATTCACGCACCTTTCCGTATTTTTTGGCTGTACTGGTGGACAACACCGCTCGGTTTATTGCGCCGAAAATTTGGCAAAATATTTAAAAAAATATGATGTGATTGTTGAGTTGAAACATAGAGAATTTCCTCATTTAACAATTAATAATTAAAAGAATATTTATCAAAATTATTTTATCTTGTTGATTATCAGCCAGCAGAAAACTCGCTATAAAATTTTAAGATTTGCAGCGAGTTTTTTTGTTATAATTCTTTTAATTTTAAACCTCAACCCTATCTATCAACCCAAAAAGTTCTTCAATGGTGTTTGCTCTGAGCATTGCAATTTTTGTATCTCTAAAATGAGAAATGCCTTTGAAGAGCGGGGTAGCGGCAATATGTCTGCGGGCGTGAATAATGCCTTTGCGTTCATCAGCAAGGTATTCGACACATTTTAATATATAGTTTTTTAAAATAGTTTTTTTTTCGGCATTAGTGGGCACATTTAGATTTTTTATTTCTGAAAAAATCCAAGGGCGACCAATCGCGCCGCGCCCAATCATTACCGCATCAACATTGTATTTTTCAAAACACTCTTTTGCTCGCTCGGCTGTGGTTACATCACCGTTGCCGATGATTGGAATGTGAATTGCAGGGTTGTTTTTTACTTCGCCGATAAGTGTCCAGTCAGCAACGCCGGTGTACATTTGCGAACGCGTTCTGCCGTGAATTGCCAACGCCTCAATGCCGCAGTCCTGCAACTGCAACGCCAAAGTTGTAATTATTTTTGAATTTTCGTCCCAACCAAGACGTGTTTTTACCGAAACAGGAATTTTTACTGCATCAACAACCGCTTTTGTTATCGCCAACATTTTGGGAATATCGCGCAACATTCCCGCACCCGCGCCTTTTGACGCAATTTTTTTTACAGGACAACCAAAATTTAAGTCCAAAATATCGGGGTTGCTTTGTTCAACAATTTTTGCCGCTTCCACCATTGTTTCTACATCTTTTCCGTAAATCTGTATCGCCACAGGACACTCATTTTTCAAAATGGTAAGTTTCTGCTTTGTGCGGCTTATATTGCGAATAAGCGCATCGGCGGCAACAAACTCGGAATAAACCAAGTCCGCACCAAACTTTTTGCAAATCAGGCGAAAAGCAATGTCGGTAACGTCTTCCATTGGTGCGAGGAAGAGCGGGCGAGTGCCAAAATCAATGTTTCGTATTTTCATTTTTTAGTTTTAATAAATTCTTCTATAAAATTTGACGTTTTTTCTATTCCCAAAACTGATGAATTTATGCACAAATCATAATTTTTTGCGCTGCCCCAAGTTTTACCGCTATAAAAATTGTAGTAGTCAGCGCGTTTTTTATCGATAAGTTCGATAAGCGATTTTGCCTCTTTATCGGTACAGCAATTTCTCGATGAAATCGTACAAATTCTATCATTTATATTGGCAGAGATAAAAATTTTCAACAATTTTTTTTCGTTTCGCAAAATATAATCGGCACATCTGCCCACGATAATACAACTCTCTTTTTGCGCAAGATTTTTAATCACATCGCTTTGAATTTTAAAAAATGTTTCGTCCGAAAGAAAGGAAGCATTTTCAAGTCCTTCGGTGCGCAAACCAAAAATATTTCCGAGAAACCGAAACGACTTTTTTTCGTCCGCTTTTTCAAAAAACTCTTTGTGCAAACCGCTTTCACGAGATGCAAGGTTAATCAATTCTTTATCGTAGCAGGGAATAGACAACTTTTGCGACAAAATTTTGCCTATCGCTATTCCGCCGCTGCCGTATTGACGTCCAATTGTGATAATTAGGTTTTTCATATTTTCATTTTTAAAACCCCTCCGCCTTCGGCTCGTCCCCTTAAATTAAGGGGACATTTGGGGATTACTTATTTTCAATTTTTTCTGTCATTTCGACTGAAAGGAGAAATCTGCTTTCAAAACGAGATTTCTCTCGTTGGTCGAAATGACTATGCACTTCCCTAACTCTCCCCTTTATAAAAGGGGAGATGTCCGAAGGACAGAGGGGTTAGTTTTTCATTCTTTTCATCTCATTTCTCAAAAGAATTATTGCTATAATTATTGAAATAAAGTCCGAAATTGTCATACTTGCCCACACGCCTGTAACGCCGTAGTAGTGGGGCATTATCAGCAAAAGCGGTATCAAAAAAATCACTTGGCGGGTAACCGAAAGTATAATCGCTTTGGCGGGTTTACCGATGCTTTGGAAAAAGGTTGATACCACCATTTGAAAGCCAACAAGTGGATAAAATACAAAAACCCACCGCAAACCATTTGCTGCAACCTCAATCAACTCTTTATCGGAAATAAAGGCGGACGACACAATTTCAGGAAAACATTGTATAATTATCGTGCCGACAACCATTACTATCGTGGCGTATTTTATCGACATTTTCAGCACTTCCATAACTCTGTTGTTCAGTTTTGCGCCGTAATTATAGCCCGCAATCGGTTGCATTCCCTGATTTATGCCCATCACAATCATTATAAAAAGAAATCCCACTCGATTGACAATTCCGTACGCGCTAACCGTCACGTCGCCGCCGTGATGCGCCAATTGCCTGTTTATCAGTATCACAATCACGCAGGCAGCGGCATTCATCAAAAAGGGCGCAAGCCCGATTGACAAAGTATCTTCAAATATTTTTCGTTTAATTTTATAAATGCCTTTTTGCCAGTGAATAAAGAATTTTTTATCGCTAAAAATATAAATTTGCCAACCAAGCACCGATGTTTGAGCAATAATCGTTGCAAAAGCCGAGCCGCGTATTCCCCAACCAAAACCGAAGATAAACAAAGGGTTGAGTATCAGATTTATAACCACCGAGAGAATGGTTGCTGTCATCGCTTTCATCGGGAGCCCTGCCGATCGCAGCAGCGCGTTGAGGTTAAAATAAAGATGTGTGATAATATTTCCGCAAAGAATTATTACCATAAATTCGTGTGCGTATGGTAAAATTTGTTCGCTCGCGCCGAAAAATCTTAATATCGGCTCTAAAAATATAAGAAAAAATATTGTGTAAATGCTGCCGAGTATGAGGTTTAGAGTGATTACGTTTCCGAGAATTTTGTTTGCCGTTTCGTAGTCCTTTTGCCCAATGCGAATAGAGAGTAGTGTAGATGCGCCTACGCCGATTAGCGTACCAAAAGCCGCTGATAAGTTCATTAGCGGAAAGGTGATTGCCAACCCGCCGAGAGCCATTTTGCCAACGCCGTGTCCGATAAAAATGCTGTCTGTGATATGATAAATCGATGCTGCCGTCATTGCGATAATTGACGGAACAGCGTATTGTGAAAGCAATTTCCCGATATTTTCTGTGCCAAGTTTTATTGGCGCATCTTCTGAGTTCATTTGTTTAATTTTGTGCAAAAGTACAAAAAATTCTTGTCTTGAACCAAGATTTTTATAAGATTAAAAAAATTACCAAGATAAAAATAATCTTGGTAATCAAATAAATCTTGTTAAAATCAAGGTTCAGATAATTTTTGCGAAATACAACACATTATTTCATCTTTTTCTGCTGTCCAAAGGTGCATTGCGCCGCCATTGCAGTGCTTAAAATCCTTGCAATTAGCACAAATGCCTGATTTGCACCAAGTTCGATTACGCATAACGTCAAAACGATTTTCCCAGACGTCAAGCAAATTATCTTTGTAGATGTTGCCTTGCACAAAACTTCTATCAATATTTGGGCAGGCGGAGATTGAGCCGTCAATCAGCACAGAGCCGATATTTATGCCCGCACGACAGAAAAATCGGCTGTCGCGTACCTTTTTTTCGTAGTCGCCAACGTAACTTTCGCAACTGAAATAGAGATTTATTCGGTTATCGTTTTTTCGCGTTTCAGCGATAAAATTCATAAGTTGGCGTGTTTGTTCGTTTGTGAGCAACATTTCGGGGTTTTCGGCAGCGCGTCCTATTGGCGCAATAGTGAATATTCGCCAGTTTTTTATATTTTTTGAAATCAAAAACTCTTTTAATGCGGGCAGTTCTGCAAGATTTTTTTGATGCACGCAGGTAACAACATCGTAATTCAAACGCGGGTAAGAGACAACCAATTCCAACGCTTTAACGGCGCGTTCAAAACTTTTTGGGTTGTTTCTCAGCCAGTTATGATTTTCTTCCAAGCCGTCCAAACTGACCGTGATACTGCCCATTCCCGCCGAAATCAGTTTTGCGTGCATCGCTTCGTCATAAACGTAACCATTCGTAACAATGCCCCAACGAAAGCCATTTTCGCGCAATCTTTTGCCACATTCCGCCAAGTCCTTACGCACAAGCGGTTCGCCGCCCATTATGGCAATAAGCACAGAATTTTTCGGGTATTTCTCTTTTAATGGCTCAATAGCATTGAGAAAATCCTCAAACGGCATATCGGGAAACGCGCTGCTCGACTTGCAATCAGAGCCGCAATGCTGACATTTCAAATTGCACCGCCAAGTACATTCCCAAAACAGATAGTTGAGAATGTGCAGTTTTGTTTCGTTTTTCCGAAAAATATTGTGAAGAAATTTATTCATTTTTCTTCCAATTCAACATTGATTTTTACTTCGTTTTGTCCGCAATAATCAATAAGAATTTTTTTATCAACAAAATAGCCGTTTTCTGTGCTGTCAATGTCTGCAAATAAGACAGGTAAATTACTGCAACTACCATTTTGAACATAAGCATAGAAATCGAAATTGCCGTCTTCATCAGTAATAGCAAAGTTCAAAGCGTTTACAACGCTCACTTTTATGCCTTTTATAGGCTGATTGTCTGTTTTTGACAAAACTTTGCCTGATAGATGTGCGTCAAAACCATCTCTGTAACGGTCGGGTGGCATTCCGTAGCACGCTTGAAAAATAAATGCTACTGCGGTCAAACTGAGACCGCCAAAAATTGTTCTCAACAATTTTCTCATTTTTAATTTAACTTTTTTCATAATATTTCAAAAATTAAAATGTTTATACTTATACAAGACGTAAAAATCAAAAAAATGTTACACGATTTTTGAATTTTTAACAAATTTTATTATTTTTGCAAAAGTAATAAATAATTTTCAATTTTCAACTCTCAATTTTCAATTAATTTGTATCTTTGCACAAAAAAATAATTATGTACCATAATTTTATAAAAGTAGCGGTGGCAATTCCTGCTGTGGAGGTGGCGAACTGCAAAATCAACGCAGAGCGCATTTTTGATTTAATACAAGACGCTGAAAATCAAGGCGTTGAAATTGTCTGTTTTCCCGAGTTGTCGATTACGGGTTACACCTGCGGCGACTTGTTTCACAATTCTACTTTGTTAGAAAATGCCAAAAATGCACTGAAATTTCTGCTCGAAAAAACGGAAAATTTCAATATTGTTTCCATTGTCGGAATGCCGATAATGTTTGATAATCAGTTGTTTAATTGCGCTGTTGTATTTCGCGGAAAGGAAATTTTGGGCATTGTTCCGAAAACATATCTGCCCAACAACAACGAATTTTATGAACAACGTTGGTTTGCTTCTGCGCTTGATTTACAGCATTTAATTTCAGAAGAATTGACAAACGAAATTTATCTTTTAGAGCAAGTTGTGCCGTTTGCAAGAAATATTGTGTTTTACGCCGAAAACGAAAATTTGCCCAAAAAAGAAGAAAATCAATTCGCCTTTTCGGTTGAACTTTGCGAGGACTTGTGGGCTGCTGTTCCGCCATCATCGTTGCAGGCGTTGGCGGGGTCGCACATCGTTTTTAACCTTTCCGCTTCAAACGAACTTGTCGGCAAAAACGACTACCGCAAGCAACTTGTGGCGCAGCAGAGCGGGCGTTGCAATGCGGGTTACGTCTATGTTTCGGCGGGTTTCGGCGAAAGTTCCACCGATTTGCTTTTTGCTTCCTCTGCAATTATTGCCGAAAATGGCGCAATTCTCGCCGAAAGCGAAAGATTTAGTTTAGATAAACAATTAATTATCAGCGAAATAGATATTGAACGATTGAAAAATGAACGTTTAAAAAATGCTTCTTTTAAACGAAATAATTTAAAAAATGATTTTTTTGCAAAACGATTTGTAATTTACGATGAGGAAGCAAAAGAGATGACATTAACCCGCAAAATTGCAAAACACCCATTTATTCCCGATGAAATCGGCTTAAATGCGCGTTGCCACGAAATTTTTAATATTCAAGTTAATGCGCTGGCAGTCAGATTGTTTAACACAAAAATTGACAAGGCAATAATCGGCATTTCGGGCGGTTTGGACTCAACACTTGCGCTTTTGGTTGCTGTTGCAGCATTCGACAAACTCAAAATTGACCGCAAAAATATTTTTGGAATTACTATGTCCTGCTTTGGCACAACCACACGCACCAAAAACAATGCCCTTGCTCTAATGTCCGCTTTTGGCATTACCTCAAAGGAAATTTCTATTGAAAAAGCAGTTTTGCAACACTTTAAAGATATTGAGCAAGATGTTAATAATCACGATATTACATTTGAAAACAGCCAAGCACGAGAGCGCACGCAGGTTTTGATGGACTACGCAAACAAAATTGGTGGTTTGGTAATCGGTACGGGCGATATGTCGGAACTTGCGCTCGGTTGGACAACCTACAACGGCGACCAAATGTCTATGTACGGCGTAAATTCGGGCGTTCCGAAAACGCTTGTGCGCCATTTGGTAGAATGGTTTGCCAATCGTCCTTCCAAACAACCCGTCATTTCGAGCGATAGCGAGAAATCGCGTGAAAGTAGCGGGGCATTGCCCTGCAAACAACAACCGATTTCTCCCTGCGGTCGAAATGACAGCGTTGTAAAAATCTTACTCGACATTTGCGACACGCCCATTTCCCCCGAACTGCTTCCCGCTGATAAAAACGGCGAAATTGCACAAAAAACCGAAGATATTATCGGAAATTACGAACTTCACGACTTTTTTCTTTACTATTTCTTGCGTTTTGGTTTTTCGCCCGAAAAAATATTGTTTCTCGCCGAGAATGCGTTTGAAAACGATTATTCAACAGAAGAAATCAAAAAATGGCTCAAAGTGTTTATCAAACGCTTTTTTACGCAGCAATTCAAACGTTCCTGTATGCCTGACGGCGTAAAAGTCGGCTCAATCAACCTTTCGCCTCGTGGCGATTGGCGTATGCCGAGCGATGCAAGTTTTGCGGAATGGTTAGAAAACATTTGAACTATGATTTTAAATTTATTGATTTGTTATGATTATCATAGTTCTCAATAAATCATTAAAATCATAGTTCAAGACAAAAAAAGTCCCGAATTCATCGGGACTCTTTTTGTTTATAAATAAAATAAAACCTCTGCCGAATGTGGTTCTAAGGTAATTATTAATTTATTATCAGTTATTTTTAAATGAGTTTTTGAAATCATAGAAGGCTGTAAAAAAAGGCGGCTAAATTCTCTCCTTTTTAGAACTTTTGGTAATTCTACTTCAAATATCTTTTCTTTTGCGGAATTATTTATTAAGATAATCGCTTCATTATCAAAATATTTCCTTGCATAAACCCACGAATTTTCATCAACAGCAATATTTATAAAATCGCCATA
>Ga0209737_10003095_pt1 | contig 11606 bp, 10 predicted proteins | sample TergutCu122P3_FD_187284 | JGI IMG/M metagenome (GOLD analysis project Ga0209737, IMG submission 187284) | Cubitermes ugandensis P3 segment gut microbial communities from Kakamega Forest, Kenya - Cu122 P3 (SPAdes) (version 2) | ecosystem: Host-associated > Arthropoda: Insects > Digestive system...
TTATCTTATTATTTTACTATCCTAATCCTCAATACCTTCCTATGGTCGTGTCCACTGTTAAATTTTTCCACAACGTCATCCTGAACTTGTTTCAGGATCTCCTTGTTTCAGAAGATTGCGGGTCAAGCCCGCAATGACGCATTAATGTCGTCTGACTGTTGACACAACACTAGTGTCGTCTGACTGTTGACACAACACTAGTGTCGTCTGACTGTTGACACAACACTAGTGTCGTGTCAAGGCTGAATTGTCGGTTGTCATTCTGAGTGAAGCGAAGCGGAATCGAAGAATCTCAGATCCTTCGACTTCGCTCAGGATGACATGGAAAGGATTGATACCGTTGTTTCATCCTTGACACAACACTAACATCAAACCACATCTTTATTTCGCTTTTGCACTATTTTTTTTGCCATCACCCAAAGATCAATCAAAGGCCATGGCAATATGGAAATACACCCTCCCACCATTCGTAAATGGAAGGGCAATACATGATATGTCCATATATACTTATTGGATTCCGGATAAATTTGACGCCAACGCTTAAATAACTTTTTATCAGAAGTAAACAATAAGCCCCGTTTTGCCCCCAATTTCAAATGATTGAATTGTTTCTCCAAATGAACGCCTTTGTCTTGCAAAAACTGAATGATTCCATTCGTATTCCGAATCATCTCTGCCAATTTGTTGTCATAATTTTGTTTTGTATACGAATTTGGGTTATACTGCACAAAATGATAATAAGCTTTCGGAATATATTCGATCTTTTTTGCATAATAGAAAACTTCAACAGATGCCCTCACATCCTCCCAATATCCGTCGAAAAAAACGATCTTATTTGTTGTAAATAAAGAGCGTTTCACGATTTTATCCCAAAACGCACTATGTAACTTCTCTGATAAAATTAATTTGACACACTCCATCGGATCCGTTTCATTACCCATGTTCATCTCTTCTTCATGGGTGGAATAAGTCCGGTAGAAATTACTCCTTACAATATCCGCATCATTTTCTTTGGCGACCTTATACATTTCTTCAAGCATATTCTTTTCTGCCCAATCATCGTTGTCGGCTGTATAAATATATTCTCCTTGAGCTATACCTATTCCTGAATTCCGGGCAGCCGATATACCTCTATTTAATGAATGATGTATATACCGAACATGTTTTAACCTTTCGGGATATTCGGAAGCTACTTCTTCCAGCACCTGCATCGTACGATCAGGCGTACAGTCATTCACAAAAATATATTCTACGCCTTCCGTCATCGTTTGTTCAAACAAACTTCTGACACAGCGTTCAATATAGTTCTCTGATTTATAAACGGGGACGATAACCGAAATTTTATACTCCATATCCATATTTTTTATCTTTAGTTATTCAGTGGGCATCAAAGCATCTTGTAGAAAATGAATGCTCTCTGCCTGTTTTATTTTTAAAATAGAATTAATACAGTCATAATCAGGATGTAACAATAACACTTCTTTTTTATTCAGGAAATCATTATATGAATTAACCAATCTATCTTGCAAACCGAGTAAACCGAGCAACGAATGAAACCGCGAAGAGCCACGCACTTTATTATCAATTGCCACAAACGGTTTATGAAATAATATGGCAAAGATACATCCATGATACGAATCGGTAATGACATATGACGCCTGATAGAAATGCGCAAGCCATCTCTCTACAGAAAGATGATACTGATTTTCGTAATTATCCCATCCTTTTTTTTGATTATCAGGGGTAATGGTAATCAACTTCCCTTTGCATTGCAATGCCTCCGAAATCTCTCTCATGATGTTGTATTTTTCCGGATCCATGTCTAAAACATACGCCATCACGTATTTTTCGCGTTTTTTCGATGGTTTGTTTTGAATCAGGGAAAGATAATCGCCGTGTGTTAACAACAGGGTTGGATCTAATACCTGTACGGCATCTACGCCAAAATGTTCTTTACATAACTGAACTGCCGTTTGTTCTCGTACCGAAACAGCATCGAATTTTTTTAATAGTGAAGCACAGTAAGCAGTTTGTTCGGGCGTAAATTCCCATTCGTCAGAGCCAAACGAAGCTGCATACGCAATACGCTTGATATGGGTATCTTTTGTGAAATCCAAAAAGAAATCATACAGACGAGGATTATAAGCCGGTCGCCAAACCTGATCGCTGCCCACCACACAGCCATCAAATCCATCTGGCAACAAAATCTCACCGGCCTGGTTTCGAAGGCTTACAAATAATTTGATATGAGCATTTATAAAAGGCCCGGTAAAAGGCCTGGCGGCGGTCAGATCTGTGACAGTCCATCTTTTTTCTTTGATCAAATCATAGATGAAATTTTTAATACGTAAATTCCAACTGCGTTTTATATAAGTGTCTTCTATGTAATTATCCTTCGTCCAAGCTTGATGCCCCATTTTTCGCAATACAAACTGCAATGCGTAGGCTTGCATGATTCCGCCGTAATTTTCCCGCAGGGGCTGAGTTAATATTGCTATGCTCATCTTATTTCGTTTTAGTCAATTCAATCCGTTTTCTGTTTAAAAAGCCAATAATCTTATGCCTCATATCCGCTTCAATACCAAAGAAAAAGGAAACACATAAGACTGTGACCACAGCAAAAAAACATACGCCTAAATGACCTGCCATGTTGTTGTGAAAATAATGACTTGCAAGCGCCGGCAAAGGAACGGATAAGACCGTTACTTTTAAACAGGGCCAAAACACATTCATTATATCATTAAACGTATAATTCGCTATTTTACAAATCAATACAGGCTTGATAAGTAAGCCCAACACAGCATAAACGATAATACCTGCAACCGATAAAACAAGCGGGGAATACCCCATGCGAAACAACAGATATATGACCGGAAATTGAATAAATCCCAAAAGCGGACTGATTAAAGCATTTTCTCTTAACCGCCCTTTGGCAAATAAAGCCATGTAAAAAGAAGAATCGAAAACCGAGAAAAGACTTTGTACAATAATCAATTTCAAAAAGATAACCGCATATTCGGGAACTTGTCCCAACCACAGTTGTAATAATGGTTCGGCTAAGAGAATAATCGGTAAACCCAACAAAAGCAACAAGTAAAACGAAAACCTTGTAGAATGAAGCAGCAATTGCTTCGATCCGTTATAATCTCCCGCAGCATAGCTTTTGACAATTTGAGGATTGGCGGCCGTTCGAAAATTCTGCACAAACTGACCGGCTGCCATATTTACCTGTACCGATATAGCGCGTGCTGCTACAACTGCCGGGCCAAAAAACATGTTGGTAATAATATTTGTTCCCTGGCTATTTAAAGCAATCGCCAGATTAGAAAACAGACTCCATCCTGAAAAGCCGATAACCGATCGCAATATCTTTTTGTCAATAATCAATTTATAATGGGATTCCTTAAATTTCGATGTACAATAAAACCGATAAAACATTGCCATTCCGATATGAATCATTGCAAGGAGTAGTGCATATAATATAAGCCTGTCCGTATTGCCAACTTGTAAAACAAAAACAATACCTAATTTTGCCAGCACTTCCACAATTCCGGCATAAGCAAAGACATTCATTTTTTCATGAGCTATAATTGCAGCGCTATAAGGCATATGGGTTATTGAGAAAAAGGCTGCAAAGACAGACAGATGATAAACCCATACGGCAGCATTCATTCTGTCGGGCGGTATTCCTGCTTTGTTATAAACAAACCACAAGCCAGCCGTTTCTGCTACAATCACAATAAAAATAGATAGAAAAATATGAAGCGTAAGCAGTGTACGAAACGTTTTCTGTAATTTTTCAAAATCGCCGGCGCCGAGTTCAAATGTTAAAAAACGGGAAGTTCCTGTACTTAAAGCGCTATGTAAAAACGAAAGCATTCCTACGATACCGCCAACTGCTGCATACAAGCCAAAATCATCAACACCCAATACCTGCAGAACAATCCGCGATGTGTACAATGATATTACCATTGTAAACATCATCCTGAAATACAGAAATATCGTATTCTTGGCGATGGTTTTATTACTGGTTCGTTCCATTTGCATTACAATATCGAAAAATCACAATTATCGGGATCATATCTTAATCGGGAGTTTATATTAAAACCATCAACCGTTTGCATTTCCAAGCCTGTCAATTCAAAATCAAAAATGGAAATATTTTCCAACTGCCTTTTTTTATTCAAAGACCGTACAATGGGAATTATGCCATGTTGAATATGCCACCGCAAAACAACTTGGGCAATCGTTTTATTGTATTTTTGGGCAATCGCCGTCAACGCAGGAAGTCTTACTAACCGATCATCAAATCGAGCTATTGGCGTGTATGCTTCAACTACTATGTTGTGAGATTTACAATACTCAATAAGAGGTTTTTGCGTAAAAAGCGGATGCACTTCAAATTGATTGATGTGGGGAACGACATCGGCAATTTTAAAAATTTCTTCCAAATGGCGCTGGTGACAATTCGCAACACCTATCGCACGGCAATAACCTTCTTGATAGAGTTGTTCAATTTGTTTCCATGTATCCAAATAGACGTCTGTAACAGGCCAATGAAACATATATAAATCCACATAATCCGTTCCATAACTTTGCAAGGTATTGAACAATTGTTCCCGAATATTTCCTTTTTGCTGTTGACTGTTAGACACGCGTGTTGTTAAAAAAAGATTTTTACGTTCAATGCCGCTTCGTTGGATCGCTTTTCCAATGAACTGTTCATTGCCATAAGCTGAAGAAAAATCCAATAACGTAAAACCAGCCTGAAAAGAATGACTGATTGCATCAATGTATTTATTTTCAGCCAATTTTATTCGATACAACTTATTACAAACTCGTTTAATAAAATGTCGAAGTTTATGATCAGGATTACAGCTGGTAGCATACTCAAAAATTCCCGGGCCATTGCCTATTACAGGAATTTCTACGCCATTACTTAATGTAACAGATGGTATGTTCATGATTGTTCAGTATGAAGATTTAAATCCTTTAGTACCTGTTGCGTAAACAATTTTCGTCCTTTTAAATGGAGGAAAAATGAATTAAAATACAGACTTTCGTCGCTCCATCGGTCGTCGTCCAAATAATCTAAAAATGGAATATTTTTTATATTCACTTCCCTGATAAAAGAGTAAATATAGGTTTCGAGAGCGGCTTCAGAAAATAAGCGAGACAAATATTTCGACATAGGCGGAAATATCAGTACAGGCTTCAAACCGCGCTCCAAACAGAAGTCGATGAGATTGCGTAAATCGCTTACCGACTTTTCCCTGGCTTTTTGCAATTCGCTTGGAAGCGGCGCATTCAGATCGGCAATATGAAATTCGTCTTTCCACAATTTTATCCAGCGGGCTGCATCTACCTGCAACTCTACGTCTTGCATCATTTGTTCCGAAATAGACAGCTTGTCGTCTTTTTCCACATCATCAAAAACCCATCGAATAGACTTCCAATTGAAGAGCAATGGATACTTCATCCAGCGGCGAGCCTCTAACCCCCTTGGGATTGTACTTACTTGATGCGGGTCTAAAATAGAAACAAATTTGGCTACATACGGTAAGGAATCGTTTTCAGGCTTTAAATTTCCGGTTATGGAGCTGAATGCAACGCCAGGCAACAATACGATCCCGTCTTTTTTAATATAGCTGTGAAAATATTTTAATATTTCCAAATCTTTATCCAATCCCTGTAATCCTGTCGACCAGTTTTGGCCTGCAATACCTTCATAAAAAAATGCAAAACGCGCAGGATTGCTGCCCAGATTTACGATTTCATAATTTCGTTGTAGATTTTCGCGGTACCCTGCATTGGAAACAAATTGTTTCGTATATATAAAATTGTTTTGATATGTATGGGTCGTTTTGATCAGTTTGTTCAATACAAGGAAAGAAACTATACCCAATCCGAATAATATACTAAATATAATAAAACACCAAAATACGATAGTATTGATAAAAAACAGGAAAACACCTGTGATTAATACCCCCAACATTCCCAATTGAATTTTTCTGCTAATTTTCATATTCATTCTACTACTAAATTAAAATCCCGGACAATTTAATGATTCCGGATGATACCTGTAATCACTGTTTAGCCCTGAAATGACTTCCATTTCCGGCAAAGATAATTCAAAATTATATATTTCAAGCATTTCCTCTAAATGTTTTGCATTAAACGAACGAAAAATCGGAGCAATATTTTGTTGAACGTGCCAGCGAAGGATGATTTGTGCAATGCTTCGATTCTGTTGATTCGCAATGGATTGTAAGGCTTTATTTTCTTTTACCATTGGAATCATCATGCAAAGCGCCGAACAGGCTTGCAGGGCGATATTTTTTTCTTTACAATAGGCCTTCAGTTCGCTGCACGTATGGAAGGGGTGGATTTCTGTCTGAACAACATGGGGTGGATAATTGATGTTCGCACCCATTAAGGCTTCCAAATGACGCACTTGAGCATTGGCAATGCCAATCGCCTTAACCTTTCCCGATTCATATATTTCCTCTAATTTTTTCCAGTTTCCGATATAATAATCCGGAACAGGCCAGTGTAACAACATCAAATCAATATAATCTGTTTGTAAAGCTTTCAACGCCTGTTCCACACATTGATGCATATTGCCTTGATACTGTTGTCCGTTCCCAATTTTTGTGACAATAAACAGATCTTTCCGGTTTATTTTTTCTCTGCATAACATCTTCAATGCGTTTCCAACATACCGCTCGCTCTTTCCATAATCGTGCGCAGTATCAAAGGCATTGATATTGCATTTCAATGAATGAGATATAATTTCGTTAAACCGTTTTTGCGACATCTCCAAACCCATAATTAATGGCAAACCCTGGATAAGTTTCGGCATAACTACGCCATTGTACAACGTAATCAAGTTATCTTTTAACATAATATTCTATTTTATTTTTTATTAATGCAACTAATTTCTGTCTGTCAGCAGACGATATGCCAATAAAAAAAACCAGCAACCCAACCACTGTCACGTCGGCAAACCCTACCAGAAACAAACGCACAAAAGACTTTTCCAACGCGTTGTGCAGGAAATATACAGGAATTACAGAAAGCAAAGTAATCAATAGCCCTTTTCCATAAACACGGACAGTATAGTTAATGATACTAAATGGAATTTCTTTTTTCAAGGTGTACAATTCCAAATAATTACACAACAAACTTGTCGCTCCGATGACGTAGAACGTAGCTACAGCAGGATAGCCCCATTGATAGAACAGATACGTTGCGGGAATTGTCAGCAAAATAGATGCGCCTCCGGCATATAAATTCAGCCATTTGATATTGCCTGTGGCATGAACAGCCTGCACCACAGGAGAAGCAAAAGCGCGTATCATGCAAATCAGGATAATACAACGCACAAACAGCGTTGATTGGTCCGGGACTGTTTTTAACCAGATACTTATAATATAATCGGCTTCCAAAAAAATCGGTAAGGCTACAATATACAGCAGAAAATAAGCATATTTGGAGGATTCAAAGACCAATGACATCATTTTATCAATCTGGCCTGCGGCATAAAGTTTGACGATTTGAGGTTTGACAGCTACCATAAAATTGTTGGAAAACTGTGTGATAGCACGTTCAACTTGAAAGGCTACGCCTCGAGCAGCATTGACCGCTACACCGAAAAAATAATTAATTAACAGATTGATACCCTGCGAATTACCAGACATGCAAAAATATCCCATCAAATCCCATAACGAAAATGAAAGCATCTGAGCATAATATGATTTTTCTTTGACAATCGTCAATTTGCTTTCCGGAAAATGACGGATGCAATAAAACCGGTAAAATATCTGGATAGCGATGATCCACAAACTCAACATCAAACCATAATAAATCAATTTGTCTATCGAATTGAAATAAAGCAGGATAAAAACAAGTAAAAGTTTAAACGCGGCTTCTGCAATACTTATCCATGCATATATTTTCATTCTTTCATAGGCAATAATAAGTGCATTGTAAGGAACTTGCGTCAAACCAAACATCGTGCTTATGATTGAAAATTGATAGACCCAATTTGCAGCAGCCATGCGGCCCGGAGGAACTACCAAATACGTATTTAGATACCATAACCCGACTGTTTCGGCCAAAATGAAAACAATTAAGGCTATCAATATATGGATACCAAAAGATGCGTTGAATGTTTTTCGTAACGTTTCCTTATCTCCACGCCCCAGTTCAAATAGAATAAAACGGGAAGTACCAGCGCTGAGCGCTCCATTGATAACGACAAAAAGCGAAATAATCCCGCTGACCACATCATACAGACCAAAATCATCAATCCCCAATGCCTCAAGTACCAACCTCGATGTATAAAGGCTGATACCCATTGTCAGCAACATGCGAAAATACAGGAAAAATGTATTTTTAACAATTCGTCTATTTGAAGATATTTCCAATCGCTATGATGTTATAATTTCAAGACCACCCCACCCCACGAATAACCCACGCCAAAGCCGGCAAGCAAACTCTTCATTCCGTTTTTCAAACTACCGGATTTCATCGCTTCGTATATGGCAATAGGTATTGTTGACGACACCGTATTGCCTACTTCCGACAAACAGATGAAAAACCTTTCGTCTTCGATTTTCAATTTTTTCCGCAAAAAATCAAGCATATATTTATTTGCTTGATGAAAAACAAATAAATCAATTGCTTCTTTTCCCACCGTATTTTTCGCTAACGTTCTTTTTACCAAGTCGGGAACAGCCTCCAGCGTAAATGCAAATATTTCACTGCCGTTCATATAAATATAATCCGGCGAAAGCGGATTGTTATTGCTGTCGAACGTTACTTCTCCCGATTTTTGGGGACAACGAAGTCCCCCTGTTTGGATAATTAAATTTTCGGCGCCCGATCCATCGGTTCCCAAGCTGAATTCACCGATTTCGGCAAAACCTTCTGTTGAAATTAACGTTGCTGTTGCACCATCGCCAAAAATCGTACGATTGCCTTTGTCTTTGGGATGCAAATGTTTGGTGTAAGTTTCGGATGTGAGCAGCAATACATTCGTGGCAATATTAGCGCAAATCAAACCTTTTGCCAACGAAAGACCATAGATATACCCCGAACATCCCTGATTAAAATCCAATGCGCCAATATGTTTAGATAGACCCAATTTATCCTGTATGATACACGCAGAAGTCGGCAAAAAATAATCCGGACTTTGGGTGCAAAGCAACACATAATCAATCGATTGTTTATCAACACCGCTATCAAACAGTTTTTGTGCAGCTGCGATAGCCATATCGGAAGCCGTTTCATTGTGCGCCGCAATATGACGCTTGTTAACGCCTACTTTTGCCATTATTTTTTCGACGCTCCATTCGGGAAATTCCTGCGCCAATTGCTCATTCGTCATTACGTTTTCGGGCAAATAGTATGAAATGGCTTTAATGTAAGTTTTCATTTTTTATTTGCTTTTTTCTTTTTTGTACTATTTTTTCGGCTGTAAATTCTTCAACTTCTCTATTAATTAGTTCTTTAATCTCTTTTTCCGGAAATTGCAGCAAATATTCGGCAACGCCAATCGGTTTATTGAAGTCGCGCAATGCCAATTCAATATCTACTTTTCCTTTTGTAGCACAAAGAATAATACCGATTGAAGGATTTTCATCATCCTGTTTATTTTTATCATCAAGCAAACCAAGATAATAGTTCATTTTGCCAATAAATTCCGGCTCAAACTCGCCAACTTTTAAATCAATCGCTACCAAAGCATGTAGTTTTCGATTGAAAAACAGTAAATCAACAAAATAGTCCTTGTCATTGTGCGTTAACCGGTGTTGATTGCCAATAAAAGTAAATCCTGTACCAAGTTCAAGCAGGAAGAATTTGATTTTCTCTACCAACCGGCGTTCCAATTCGCATTCTTTTAATGGATGTTTGAGACCAAGCATCTCAAGATTGTATGTAGACTTCAATATTTCGTTTGCCTGTTCCTGCAAATGTTCAGGCAAAGTGAATGAAAAATTGTGCGTATTTGGCTCTAATATCTTGTATTTATAACTATTAGCTTTAATAAAGTTGAGTAATAAATCGTGAGTTAATCCCAGTTCAAGAGCAGAATTTATGTAAAATTCCGCTTCGTCAATCGTTTTTGTTTTGCTTATTATCAATATATTATGTCTCCATGGCAAAAGTGCAACGCAGCGTTGCACTTTTTCGTCAGCTAATTTGTAAAAATCATAGAAATTTTTCATATTCCACAAATTGCGGGGAGAAAAGCCGGTTGTATCGGGAAATTCATGTTTCAAGTCAACTGAAAGGCGTTTAACTACACTGCTGCCATATCCTTTTTCCAATTTTTCTATGGAAAGACGTTTTCCAATGTTCCAATACATCTGCATCATTGCCGCATTAACCCTGTGGGCAAGCGTCACTCGCGTAGATTTGATTTCGGTAATGATATACCGCAACATTTCGCTGTACTGATTATGTTTAACTTCGCTATCCATTTATTTCAAATTAACGTAATACCTCCGTCAATCACTAAATTGCTGCCCGTCACCCATCTTGAAGCGTCTGACAATAAATAGATGACCGTATTAGCTACTTCCGCCAATTCTTCATTGGATAGAATTTGCTGCGGTAAATAACAAGATATATCTTTAATAAACACAGTCATATTACGATAGCCTAACTCCCCCGTCAATAATAAATTCACTGCCTGTAATCCATTTAGCAGCATCGGATAACAAATAAATAACAGCATATGCAACATCTTCTGGCTCACCATACCCTAATGGATATTTGGCTTGATCAGCGACTAATTCTTCTTGTGTAATTGTAACGTCATCGATTAATTTAGTTTTTACCATAGCAGGCAAAACACAATTAACTCTTATTTTAAGTGATGAAACTTCCCAAGCCAATGTTTTCGCCATTGAATTCATTGCTCCTTTTGTTGCGCTATATATCCCATTACCAGTACTAACACAGTAAGCATTTATAGAAGAAATAAAAACAATTGATGCCGATTTTTCAATTTTCTTTTTTCTTAATAGTTCTTTTGTCAGCAGCATAGGGGAAAAAAAGTTAGTGTTTGTCAAATTCAACAAAACATCTTCGGTAATAAATTTGAATGGAACTGTTTTAACAATACCGGCACAAAGCACAACACCCTGTAGAATTGGACATTGATCCGCTATTTTTTTTTGAATATCCGACTGGGTTATGTCTCCAATTATTTGAGTATGATTTCCCTGAACTAACATATTGAATGTATCGTTTAGTCGTTTTTCGTTTCGTGCATTTAAAACAATTGTTGCTCCCATCCTGGAACATTCAACAGCAATTGCCCGACCAATTCCCGAAGATGCGCCGGTTACCAAGATTGTTTTTCCTTCCAATGAAAACGGATTATACATCATTGCAATTCTATTAAAGGTGAAACTGTCATTTGATCTGTTTTAAAATATACGCTCCCCCAAGAAAGTCCTACGCCAAAACCGCATGCTATATGACTCAACGATTTTGTTTCCAATTCATTTTTCAATTGAGTAACCATTGTTAACGGAATAGAAGCGCTGCTTGTATTGCCAAAATCTTTTAACGAATACGCTACTTTTTCAGCA
>Ga0209737_10003096_pt1 | contig 11603 bp, 7 predicted proteins | sample TergutCu122P3_FD_187284 | JGI IMG/M metagenome (GOLD analysis project Ga0209737, IMG submission 187284) | Cubitermes ugandensis P3 segment gut microbial communities from Kakamega Forest, Kenya - Cu122 P3 (SPAdes) (version 2) | ecosystem: Host-associated > Arthropoda: Insects > Digestive system >...
CGTCGAATCTAGTTCTCGTTTCGAAATGGGGTTGCGACGGCAGAACCGGCCATTCACAATACAAGCAAAAAAGGAGCGCAGAAAGTTTCAGTGATGCCGACTTATTTCTGAGTTCCCTGGTTCCTCTACAGCTGCAGCTGCACGAAGAAGATTCATCTGCAGATGCAAGGGCTTCCACTTCTGCTTATTCTGGTCCCGTATGCATCCTGTGGCAAAATCCACGCCCTTCATTGAACCGATTTTGTCAGCCAATTCGAATTCAAGAAAGAAACAGCTGCACTCACGCAAGCAGAGGTCGACTATATTTGCACTCAGATTCAGAATCTTGTCTCTACGCAGGACCTGATGGAAGGAGGACGGTACATCAGCGTAACACATAAGCTACAGTTGACAATGATTGAAGGCAAGTTGTGCAATGCATTAACATCGACGTTATCATCTCGAAATGCTACGTTTGTGGGGCTACACCTACGGAGATGAATAAACTAGATGTATCTACACGGATGGAAGTAGACGTTATTGCATACGAATTCGGTCTGTCAATGTTGCACGCCTGGATTCGATTTTTTGAATGCCTGCTTCACGTTCCGTACAGGCTGGAAGTGAAGAAATGGCAGATTCGGAAACAGGACAGGAAGAAAGTCCAGCAAAGAAAACACTTAATACAGGAAAAGTTCCGCAAAGAGATGGGCTTACTGGCTGATGTACCAAAACCGGGTGGAAGTGGCACTACGAATGATGGGAATACAGCCAGGCGTTTTTTTCGAGACCCTACCTTATCTGCGTCGATTACGGGAATCGACAAAACACTTATTCGCAGATGTTCCGTCATCTTGCAAGCACTTTTTTCCTTATATAGGGTGAATGCGACTGCCTTCGATAATTATGCTAAGGAGACCGCGAAGCTGTTTGTGTCACTCTACGCATGGTACTACATGCCTGCAAGTGTACATAAAGTATGAATACACAGATCAGCGATAGTGCCTGCTGCTTTGCTTCCTATCGGTCAGCTGTCGGAGGAAGCCCAGGAACAAGGACACAAAAAAATTCAGAGAACATTATACAAGAAAGTTATCGAGAGAATCGACCAATCTGGATTTCATGTGAAGGCTGATGTTAACGTCGGATCCTTTGATCTCTTCGTTACGGGAACTACCGAAGAAATCAAGAGGATCACTTCCTTCAGCAGTCCTTGCCCTCTTAGAGGCTCCACCTTCACTAAAGTCTGGTGCGAGTACAAGTACTTCAGCAACTGTGATAAATCCAAGTGACTCAGAATATAGTAGCAGCACAGAAAGTGAATAACTTAATTCTTCCTCTGTAACGTTCGTTCCATTGAATTTTTTAGACAATTTACTTATTTTCGTCTTAGTTTTATTAAAAATATGTGTTTCAAACAATACCAGTAAAGTAAGAATTTTGGCCAGCTTTTGAGTGATTCCGGCCCACTGTGCATTGGTGCCAGGGCAGGAACCTGACCACTCACCTTCATCTTGCACCTCAGTTGACATGCATGGCACTATTACCTCCACTCCCCCCACATGCCTTCATGGCACATACAGGAACAACCTTACACTTCAGGTTAGGCACTGTCATCTTAGTAGGACAAGGCTATCCTCTCAGGGAACTTCCTATATGATTCAGGAGACAGACTATCAAATATGGGATAGGGTTACACCATGAAGAAAGAGGTTAAATGGTCTGCATAAGAAAGGAAAGAAGGAATCTAAATGAACAGCTGAGTCCACAACAGCATGGAAAATATGAAAATGAAACATGTCATTACATAGTTAACATTTTACTTATAATGATAATGATAATGTGTACAATACATAAAGTGACAAAACCGTGTAAGGAAATACTCATTCTGTGAGTGCATTTATATATTGTAACCAAGTTTTTTTCTTTTAAACTCAAATGAAATGCAAATTAATTATTACCACTTCCAGTATATGACACACATGATGGAAATGAATGAACAGAAAACATTCAAAATTCAGGAAATGAGTGAGATATGTGTCTCTCTACACCATCCTGTTTGTCTAAGGAAGAGCACAATGTGGTTTTCTGCGTTATGACACCATGAAGTCACGTAGGGTGGTACCAACACTGTGGGAACAGACTGCAGTATGCAGCCGATGGACACAGAATATCCCTGATACACATCGACCTACAAGACTTACTGGTGTCCAAAACCTGGAAGACCACAATGCAAATCTTCACTACCAAGAGGCCCGTAAGCCCCAGACAAGCCATTTATAAGGCTTAACATGCACCCTTCATCAGATCTCGTCAGACACCTTCACAAGTGACTCACAGAAAGTTTTGCTCTGTCTCGTACAGTCGCACAGTCTACACAGTAACATCAACAAACAAGTCTGTAGGAGATGTATCGGCCAGCTGTTTCTGATGGTCGGATTATTTTCACAACCTGCAAAACATAAAAAATGCCAACTGCACAGCAACAGTAAACTACTGGTGCACTATGACCCTATTCCAGTGGTCATAATCCACATCGATGGCAGTAAACCTCCTTGAAACACAGATTTTCATACTGTCAAACTCATGTTCACATGGTTTTTCCTTCTGCATACAAATTATTCAATCACAGCGTAACAATTTGCATCTACTTGTACATGGCCTTGCAAAAAAATGTGTTCTTACTTCAGCTGCAACAATGATGTTAGTAAGGGAACATACCATCGTGTTTAGATACGCTCAATAAAAGAATATTTCACCTAGTACAGTATTTTTATCAACTGGCTACATGTTTTGGCTTCACAGATCAAGCCATTGTCAGACCTACACATACATAATGTGACATATAGGAGAAGATGTGAACTGATGTACAGCATGAGGATCAAGTTTTTTTTACAACAAAACATGTACAAACAAGAGCTAAATTCTCTTATGTTATCAATATTTATGTGTAAAACCAAAAATATACATAAAATATTGTAAGTGACAAGTTTTGCCTCAAGAATATTAATTACTTTCTCCATGGAGCAGAGTCCTTCTCGAGAAGCTAAATGGTTTTCAGCTAGTCAAGAAATTTCCCGCATTTTATGGAACCCAAAAGTTCACTACCACATTCACAAGTTCCTGCCACCTAGCCCTATCCCGAGCCAGCTCGATCCAGTCCACACCTCCACATCCCACTTCCTGGATATCCATCTTAATAATATCCTCCCATCTAAGCCTGGGTCTCCCAAGTGCTCTTTCCCTCAGGTTTCCGTACCAAAACCCTGTATACATCTCACCACTTCCCCATACGTGTTACATGCCCTGCACATTTCATTCTTCTCGATTTTATCACCTGAACAATATTGCATGAGGAGTACAGATTATTAAGCTCTTCATTATGTAGTTTTCTCCACTCCCCTGTTACCTCATCCCTCAAGAATATTGTTTAATTTTTTAAATAGGTGAAAATGAAATGAATAAAATTGATGGTGTAAAATTATTGTATTGTTGTTACTACTTTCTGTTTTTAGGTAAAGCTGAAAGGAGATCATATTCACAATGTACAATGGCCTGATGTCTGAAGCCACAACCCACAGCAGAGCTGGTACCAAACAAACATCAGGAATTAATGTTCTGTCAGCTGCAATGCTGCAGCTTCATACAAACACTGTACAATGTCTCATGTGTCCTGGTTGTGGCACTGCGTGCAAGCTGCCTCACTGTACTGTGTCAAATTCATGGAAATGAAATATTGCTGTCATTGTGCTTCTCATTCAGCACTGCCCAGCATGTTACTTTAGGAGGAACACAGCCTGCTGTATCTCCAAACTGGAGACTCTCACACTACAGGCACTGCAATTAGAAGTGAACAGCATATGTGCTGACTTACTTACTCCTTCAATTTATGGATGTTCCAAAAGCTTTGCCTCGAGAACTGCACTCTTCTGGGTTATTATGCAGTGAGCAGTGGTAATTTCTTACCCACTCTTGACCCTTCGCGATGGGACCAATAGGTAGTCTCAAATTACCATTGAACACTGTGTAATTACCCCAAAGAGTGCAGTTCACATCTACTTCATGGCAGAAGCCTCAATCATGCACGCTTTGCCTTGTCTAGAGCAGATGTTCATTTTTGGACTGTAGCTTGCCTTTTGCCCTGATTGCTTTACATGTAGCTCTCCCAGATCATTCCCTACATCTTCCAGCCATCTCAGTTGGGGGCTACCAATGTTCCTTCTACCATCTTTCTTGCTTGCAACATTACAGTACTAAACAGATCTTGTAAATTTTATGTAGTTCATAATGTGCATTTTCTTAAATTCAATACTTTTTAAAAACCAACAAAATCCAAAAATTAAAATACACTAAAATAAAATAATTACAAAACACACTTAATATCAGGTGCCATCTCCTACATGTTTTGGCACAAAGGTGCCATCATCAGGGAGTTTTTCAGAAGCAAAGGTTTGTAGGTCAAACAAGTATTTCAGGCACTACTTGCCCATACTTCCATCATAAAAGTTGAAAGTCGTAAAATGTTAAAACTCCAAATTACACAACCACAATGCTGCAACAACAGCACCACACACTGATAAGACTCCTCTATTGCACGCTGAAGGCAGTTATATTTCCTGGGCTGTGCTCACAAACATCCGTAACAATATACAATCCAAAAGGATCTCATCCTGTACAGGACTTGTAACGTTTACAATGGAATTGTGGGCAAATAGTGCCTGAAACACTTGTTGGACCTACAAACCTTTGTTGCTGAAAAACACCCTAATGATGGCACGTGATGTGAAGTGTGTTTTGTAATCTACTTTATTTTATTGTATTTTAATTAAGAGTATTCTTTTGGGTTTTAAAAATAAAGAAGACATCGTAAAATCACAGAAAACGTTCTGTTGCAACTCCATGAATATGTAACAGAGTCTACAATACAAGATTTTGTCATTTTAAATAATCATGACCTGATAAAAGAGAAATATTACATATTTCTGAACACACTTAAAAGGACAGAAGATGAAAAACATGCAAAACAAACATTAAAACACAAACAAAGAACAGAAAGCATTTAAGAAGAACTTTTAAGGAGATGAACAGATCAACTACAAAAATCTACAGTTGCAGCAGTTCAGGGTCCTTACGGGTGAAGCTGATGAAGTGTCACTGAATGATGGGATGTGGACACAGAAATACAAGAAACACAAGTGTCATTGGCATGACATAAAACGTCAAAATTCAGATGTTGTTAGACTATGAAAATTCTTAGAAACAGACGCAAAGAGAATTGATTAAAGTTTCAATTGGACAAGTCACAAAAATGTTAAATTCGAACATTACCAGGTGCAACAATTACAACTGGCTGCACAGCAATTCAGTGTCAGTCTATACCAGTGTATATGAATATGTGCCTCAGAGGACTGGACAGAAATGTGGCTTGCAAATAATTTTTTTCCCCCATCTATCACTTCAAGAACAATAAAGACAAATAAAATTAAAGTAGAGAAACAAATCAAGATAACATACGGAACTGCCCTACAAGTATCTATACACCAACCAGAGCAGAAACTTCAGACTTCCCTCCACTTTTTCACAGTGCTGTAATGTCAGAGGCGTGTAGCAAGGTACACTGGTCTTACAATCACCACCTCAATACAGATGTCCAACCAAAGAAATAACAATAAACAAGCCCTCTACCTATCCACATCATTGTCACTGTCACAGTGACATACAACCTGTTCAGAAGACATCAGGCTCAGTCTTGAATTCCTTCAGCTGCTGCAGTAATAGTTGGCATGGTCAAGGGGCTGAAAGTTAATGCCCCATGTCTCCCAAAATGCCCTCAACAGAAACTTGCCACACACTGCTGGCACAGACCTTGCACTCTGTGGATCACTGATGCAGCAGGTCAAACAATGACAGTTCAACATGACAAGACTGTCAGTGAGCCCAACTTCTTTATTACATGTAACATGTGCGTGGCGCACAGCTGTGACAGATGCCTCAATTCAGGTGTGCATCCAAACTTTTTTACTGTGGGAGGGGCTAACACTGGGATTATGTGTAATTTTCATTTAATTTTAAGAACTATGTCTACATACTCCTAAGTTTTATTTTTTATATTTCAAAATTCCAATATACTAGTTATCAGCTGATATCAGTGGCTCATTTCAGTTGAACTGTAAATCACGTGAAACACCTGAAATCACTGTGTATAAAAATTCTGTGTTTTTTAAATTTCAATTCCAGGGGTGGTGTCTGCAGCCCGGCAGCCCCCGCCCCTTGGGTGCGCAACTGTCTCAATTGGTCTGGACAAGTACATAGAGGTATAGAACATATGTACACTGTTCTGTGTTCTGGACAACTATGTCAAACTACTAAATCTGCATGTAAAACAGCCTTGTATGATACAGAACTGTACAAATATTATGGATGTCCAATAAGCACAGTTCTCTAGGTCAAAAACACTTACATGAAAAGTCATTACAATGTTAAAAGCAGCTTATTTATTCATGTATCATTACTAGCCAAAATGATACCCGAGCACTTTGATGCATTTATCCTGTCTTGGCATAAGCTAAGAATTCTGCCTGCAGTAAAGATTGGGCATTGTATTTGTAACGATTCACAAACTGCCATTTCCACTTCCTCATTATCGTGGAATCGGCAACCTCACACGCAATGCAGCTTGTCTGGTTTGAGAAGCTACATGGTGCACCCACGTGTCATCACTTGTCTAAAGTCTGAATTCTATGGTGATTGATTTGTTGAACTTGTGTCAAAATGAGCACAGTGCTGCACCCAGGAACTACAATGAAAAACAGTAATATTTCTGCGGACTACGTGGGATCCATTAATGTTGCGACAACTCCTCACTTAATTTTTATGACCCAGGGAACCTTAACTATTGGACATCCTTCATACATGTTTAAAGTAAACCATGATATGAATATTTCCAGAGAAGGCAATGACAAACCACAGAAGGTTCAACATGTAACAAACACTGCCACACAGCATTAGTAAACTCTTGTGTGAAATATGAAACCACAAGTCTAGTTTATTTTCTGAGAACATCAGAACTTTCTAGCTCAGTCTGACAGAAAACCCCCACTAGGGCAAATTTAAATATAAATAAAGTAAAGTAAAGTAAAGATCACCCTATAACATGCCATGAAGGCAGAGAGGGACTAGAGGTACAGCTCTTCTCTTTCTTTAACCTTGGTGCTGGATGGGAGTGAGTTGTCAGCGCCATGCTCCAGCCACTTTACACCAAGGAACGACCCAGAAACCATTGTACGGGATTATGTGTGGGCCCCAGGGCCAGCCTGAATGGGTATGGAAAATCTCGCTCCCACCAGGGTTTGATCCCCAAACCATCCAGCCCATAGCGAGTTGCTATATTGACTGTGTTATCCCAGCCCACTAAATTTAAATAAGACAAACCACCTGGGACTGTTTTATAATTTTAAGAGAGTATTGTTGGACTCCAGACAAACAATTTCCACTCTTGTTGGAATTAGTCTGCCACAAGACCACAGATGGTCAAGTCAAAGCAATGCTGTCTGTATGTCACAGATGATGGTGCACTACAATCTGTAGATCAGAGAAGTTATACAGTGTAATGACAGTAAAGTATTAGCATGTCTGTGAATCAAAGTAGATGCACAGTGAAGTGACAGTTCATTGTCGGAACAGTCGTACCACCTTTACTGTAACTTCAAACAGAGGTTACTCAGAGTCCCACTTGAGAACTTAACAGCTGCTCAGCTACTGGGTAAATTCTCCACCTTTCATGGCTATTTTTGCAAGGTGCCACCCTAAGTCAGATGAAACTATTCCACTCCCTGCCATCCTAGCCCTCCTGTCTATGGTAGGTCATTCAACATGTCTCCACACTTCAGGGTTTCCAACCATAAATGCATTTCTGGTATCTACCACATGTGCTACAAGCCCTGCCTAACTCATCCTTCTGAAATCTGCATTCCAATAGTATGAGGAGAAGCACACAACTCATGCAGCTCCTTATTACATCTCTCTCTCCAAACTCCAGTACTTCCTCCTCCTTGAGTTCGAATATTATCCCCTGTACCATTCTCAAACATCCTCTATCTATGCCTGTCCTTACTAAGATATCACATTTTACTTCCACACAAAACACCAGGTAAAGTTCAATTTTTGTGAGGCTTGTACTTTTTCAATACCAAAACAACATATCCCAAAATCTGCACACAACAGTTACATACATCACTGCATCTGGCAATTAATAAAGCAGCAACACTTACACAAACACTAACACAAAACCTGTTAGTGTGAGCTTAACCACTTAAAACCATCACACAAACCATTTTATTTTACCTGGCCCCGGCGAAGGCCAAAATAGCGACAAATTGGATCGCTGGTTTGAATTCGTGGTAGATGGTTCTCTTTGAGCTTGCTTTAAAAATTAAGGACAAATTCACAGTGGTTAACAAAATTATATCAGATTCTATTATGTACAGTTAGTTTCCTATTAGCTCAAGTGTCGGCCTTTAACTGGCCTGCTGCTGTGACTGTACTGACTGTTCAAATCTTCATTTTAGCAATTCTGACCAACTACTTCCTTGGGACATAAAAAACAGAAACACAAAAAAATAACATTGATATTAAAATACTACTACAAGCTCACCCAACAATTCCACCATGGAGTATAGCTTCCTTGTGGAACACTCTGATGAAATGTACTGATGATGGAATTTCATGTTGCAATCTTCCTTAAACATTACTAATAAAAAAGGGTTTTATCACAACCAGGTTTCTCTGAGTACCTATATCTATGTGCAAAATCTTTCCTAACCTATAGTTTGCTGCTTGAGCTCTTTTTCTACTTCTTCTCCTCCAACATCAAACATCCTCCTTCCATATTAACATTCAAGAAGCTGCTTGAAAATTCCATCTTCATTCATTCTTAAAGCTGTGTCCACAACATCTTATGCTGTTGTTTGTCAGGTTATCTTTAGCATTTTTCCTCCCTTCTTAATGTCTGCTCTGACTTCAGTTCCACACTTATTACAAATCTCATACTGGCTAATACAGACTTCTGCCCTGTTGCATGTCTGTGTTCCTGCTCCGTATGTTAATGCAGGAGTGTCATAAATTTTATAAGAAATATTTCTCCCTCCTTAAGTACTTTCCATTTCCAAAGCGTATGTCTAATGAATTCCTTATTTTTTTTGCAATTTCAAACTTTCTGTAAGTTCATCTTCTATTCTTCTGTCATTATAATAAAAGTTTATTTATCTGGCTCTGTGTTCAGTGACAATTTCTATCTAATGGCAAACTTTTCACATACAGTCCCTTGCAATTTACACCTCTCTGTTTTCACAGCACCTTCAGTTTACTGAGCAATACTTAACACACTTATTTTTCTGGAAGGAAGTATATGCTATACCATTGCATACTGTTTGAAATGTCTTGTAAATACTGTTGTATTGTCAACATTTTATTTTCCTTTTTTCATCACAGTCCACAATAAAATTGTTTGTAAGAGACCATTCTACTGATCACCAAACATCACACAGTGCATGCCATACTCCAATGATGTCATTTAAATATTCTTTTACTGTATTTTATTCCCAATGCACTTTAAAATTTTTCAATTACACTCTGATGTATAAACTGAAACCTAAGGGAATTCCTTAACTTAAGCAACACAGTGTTATGATATTTTTGTAATTTTACATGCTTTCTTCCATAAAGATTACATGATGAATATGTTTGGTTTCTTGCCACCATGACAGACATCTTCACAGTAAATACTGTAAATATGACTATACTCACAGTCCAACACTGATATCTGGGACAACCCCAGTCATATTATCCTCAGTGAAAATAGTCCTCCTCTGTCTCTGTAGGCAAATGCTTGCATATTTCCTTCCGATGGGCCAGGCACATTTAATTCTAAATTATTACCTGCTTATCTATCATGATCACTGACTCATATCAACTGTTACAACACAATGTCCACAGTTAAGACACTATTAAAAAGACTAAAGCATATCAGACAGAAAAAAAAATAATTTTAATGCTCATGACAGGTTCTGTAAGAGCAGCCACAGTGTGAGGAACACAAAGTCTCTGTCAGCAGTCAGTGGTGCCAACCTCAGATGTTGCAGAGACTCTGTCAGCCTCCATCACAGCATAGTGACTGACTGCACAAGAGTAACTCATTGGAATGAAATGGTGTGAACATTTAAGATCTCATAGGTAATATACAACACTAACTAAAGTATAATTAATAAATGTAGCAAAGTAATCTTCCAGTTTTAAGTCTTAGAATTCCACAATTTACAGACATGCCATTTTAATCACTGTTGCTGTGCAAACCAAAGTTTCAAAATCACAAAACCAAAAGCCTGTTACTAGCCTCCATTCTCAGACAAATGAGATGAAACTGTATCAATACGGAAGGTTCTACTCTTAACTTATAACCTTCTGTTCTAACCTTATGCACTTCTGTTCTAGCCTTATGCTACATTAAATACACAAACAATAACTTATACTAACTGTAACAAGACCCTTTTTATTACCAACCTCACTCTTGCCAACAACAAAACAATTAATTTACAGAAAATTTTAACTACACACTTTGTTATGGAAGAACACAAAAATGCTACCACCTGTTGTTCCTTATATAAACTAACAGAAGAGATGTTGAGGGCTGTAACACTCAACACACAATTATAATGTGGGTTTAAATTTGTGGGTGATGGCAAAAGACTTCCAACAGTGGACTCATACAGGAAAATAATAAAATAAAATTTTCTTCTGGCACAGGACAGTAAACTGCAGGGCTACTACACCAGGAAACTGCAGAAAAATGTTAATATCATAATATTTATGCACCTCAAGTGGAAATACTAACACTGCTTGTTCAAACACCTTAGAGAGAGTATCTTAGAAATTAATGGTGATACTTCACCCACCTGTCCTCGCTTGAGTCCAAAGTACCTGGCAACAGGATCTCCGGCCTGGATTCTCATCAGCTGGTTCTCCCTCAGCTTGCTTTACAGGGTTAAGGGGCACAACACACAGCAGTCTGTTAGTGGGAAGAGGATTTAAACACAAGTAATATATCACAGTGGTGCGGTAGGCCTAGTGACATTTCCTTGCACCTGAAGACAGACACACAGCCATTCATTTAAAAAACTCAAGCCTTCTGTAACATGACATTATGTTGTTGGGTAAGTAGTTCCTCAGGTTTTGAAGGACTCTACTGCCTTCATATTCACGGTCACACAGCGCAGCAGGAATACCCACAAGCAGAAATGTGTTACATTGGCACAACTGATGGAGGTACTGAATGGCCAGAGACAGCAGTGACTATGGGCTCTAACAGGTGTGTTAAAGACATTGTACAATGAAGGTCATCAATGTCTAATAATGACCAGGGCAGCCAAGGGGTCAGGGATGTGGTTCAGGCAGAGGTACACTTCTTACTGGCATGGCTACACATCTCAGAGTGCTGGGCCCTGAAAATGAAGGCACTACACACCTTCAAAACACTGCAAACTTCATGCTCAACAAGACAGCAACATATGCCAGAAGACTTGAACCTGCAGCACACCACTGTGAGAACCTCAAAACTCCCGTCATACAGT
>Ga0209737_10003097_pt1 | contig 11603 bp, 8 predicted proteins | sample TergutCu122P3_FD_187284 | JGI IMG/M metagenome (GOLD analysis project Ga0209737, IMG submission 187284) | Cubitermes ugandensis P3 segment gut microbial communities from Kakamega Forest, Kenya - Cu122 P3 (SPAdes) (version 2) | ecosystem: Host-associated > Arthropoda: Insects > Digestive system >...
ATGCGGGGCTGTCAATGTTTTTCGTATATCTATGGTAACCTATAGATTTTAATAAGTTTTCATAGATATATCGCAACTGTTAGTTGCCCCTTACTACTTTAACGGCCGCTTTTGTGCCTCCGATTGCCGCAGGTTCGGAGGCTTGCGCTATCTTCCATGTTCTTATACCCACCTCGCCGGCTGTTATATATCCGGCTATTGCTTTCGAACCGATACTATCCTGCGCATTCAGTCCGTCTTTTACGGTTTGTTTTGCATCGTGTAGGACAGAAAAATTCTTCGACTTATTTGAAACTAAAGACTTTGGTTTGGCAGGTGTGCGCGCAACATATGTGTTTATCGGTTTGCTTTCAATTTCTGAATCTCTACGGATTCCCGTTTCCTGAATTACTGTAGTGCCGCCTGAACCCCTTAAGGCCTCCTGAGTTTTTGGCTTGACACTCACAACTTTTTCTGCCGGCGTACGAGATACGTATGGGTTTATTGTTTCAGCCTTACCCGATTGCCTGATAGCCGTATTTTGTATAACAGTGATACCTTGCCGGGGTACTTGTGGTTTATCGTCCATGCTATCCCTCAAAAGCATAGTTTAGAGTATCGAGGTTAAGAATCTGGAGTATAGAGTTAAGAGTCTGCAGTCTTCACATTCTCAACTCTAAACTCTTAATTCTTAACTCTGATTTTTTACTGCCTTTCTGCGCTTCGTTAAGAATATCTTCAATGGTCTCGGTGGTATAATCTTCTCCGAATTTTGTCGACATAAGTTTATATAAGTAGCTTTTTGTCGGAAAACGGTCGATAAAAGGAACGATTACTTTTTCCGCAAATAGCAAGCCGCAGCCGGCATCCGCACGGTTGACGAATGACATTTGGGCCTCTGAAATATTAAGCATATCCGCGAGTATCCTTAAGTCCTCCGGTGCCTGATTTAGCAGTAACAGAAAATCGCTGTTAGCGATCATACTCCGCGACATTTCGGAGGCGAGAATGTCAGTCATGTTCTGCGTTATTCCGGTCATAACCAAGCCATACTTTCTGCCGCGTTTGTATAGTTGCTGTAAAAAACGGCTGCTGTATTCGTTCTGGAAAAGCACATGGATTTCGTCGACGTAGCAGTAGGTACGCACGCCTGCGACGAAATTAGTCATTAGCCGGTTCCAGATAAAATCCAGAATAATTAACAGGGCGATTTGTTTCAGCTGCTCCCCTAAATCCTTTACGTTAAAGACCACAAAGCGTCCGGTATAGTTGACGTTGGTTTTATGGCTGAAGACGTTCATACTGCCTTTTGTGTAATATTCGACACCGTCCGCCATTAATTCACCGTCTTTGGTATTGCGTTCCTTATCCAGTTCCGCTTGCAAATCGAGCAGAGTCGGTAAATAGGCAGGGTCAAAATTGTGTGTCAGGTAGTTCTTGTACGCCCTTCTGACCGCGCGGTCGACAATGGTTTTCTGCTGCGGGGTAATAACGGTATCGTTAGTTTTTCCAACAGATATCATGCTCTGGATAATGGACATGATAATGTCGCTTTTTTTCTGCAGCGCTTTAGTTTTTCTGAGCTCGTTATTGATCTCGTCCTCTTCATCCAGCCCGTAATCCATACTCATATCCATAGGATTTATATAATTGTTGCTATCCATCGATATGTTAATGCGGACGCCGCCGAAGGCCCGCGCAAAGTCTCCGTATTCATTTTCCGGGTCAATAACTATTACGGAGGTTATGTCATCCTTTAATAAAACATTCGTTTGTTCACGTTTTGTGGCAAACGATTTCCCGGAGCCCGAAGAGCCGAGTATAAACCCCGAGGGTGTTTTCATGCTGGTCCGGTCGCAAAGGATTAGGTTGCGGCTCATCTGATTGAGCCCATAATAAAAACCGCCGATCTGAAACAGTTCCTGCGCCGAAAACGGGATGAAGATCGCGGTCGCCGCGGTCGTTAAGGCCCTCTCCACAGAGATTTTGGCGTATGTCGGCATACCGACAGGCAACGTGCATTTATACGCGTTTTCCTGCTGATATGTAAAAGGCTGAAGCTGGCAGGTTTTCTGTCTCGCGCGGCTCTCCAGCACTTTACAATGCTCGTCCAGTTCCTCCAGCGTGGCGCCGTTTACCATGAGCGTTATCGTTACGAAGAACATTTTTTGATCATTATCCTGTATCTCGTTAAGCAACTGTTCCGCCTGACTAAGCGATCGTTTTAAATTATGGCTGATAGAATCCGGTGAGTAACCCGAACGATTCGCCTTTTTCTCACTTTCTATTTTATTCGCCCTCATGCCGGTTAACTGCCTATTAATCAGCCGCAGCGCTTTGTCTTGCGCCACCGGCTGTATATTTATCGTAGTCACGAGCGGAAACTCTACGTCCACCAATTCGGACAGAAAAGTATCCACTAAGCTGTTTGGCAGATTGCTCACAAATAAACAGCGGAAATACTCATCGTCAATCATAAAATGGGATCTCTCGAACCTGAATGATGCCGGCGCAATATAGTCTTTTGACGACAATCCCTGTTCTTTTATGAAATCAAAATCTATGGTAAACTCCCCTTCGCGCCCCTTTCTGAACTTATCGTGAAGCATAGAAAGCCTTTCGTCCGTTGTCAGCATCTTGCCGTCAGAACCAATACGCCGCAAATTAGTGATAACCTCGGCGTCTATTTTATGGAACCTAAGGATTGCTTCATATGGCGTATCACAGTCTATGGTTACGGTCACGTATTTTGTTATTTTTATGTCATTGCGTCCGGCCATGATTTGCTGCCGGAGTATATCATTATATTCATGCCTGTGAATATCATAGTTGTCGCCCTTGTCCGGAAACAGAATACTGCGTTCCTGTTCGGCAATAGACACAACATGGTTGTCAATGGTTATAGCCACGTTCATATCGTCGTTGAAATAATTCAAAAACTGACCGTACATCTCGAAAATGTTGCGTTGCTCGTCCTCATGGGCAACAAGGTAATTTATATCCTGCATTATATACGTTTTGCTGAATTTATTCGGTTCAACCTCAAACAACCCTTCCTCATAATCCGCTATATAAGGTATAGACTGCTGTGTTGTCCGCGGTATGACCGTCATCCTGCGGCGGCGTTTCATTTTTGTGTTTTTCTTGGCGATTTGCCTTTTACCTATTTTGATATCTTCTTTACGTCTTAATAACAGTAGGTACTGCCAGCGCCTCATGAGGTTTCTTTCGCGTTTCGAAAGTATGTAATATGCGTTGCCTTTACGTTTATCTTCGATAGCATTTATTTGCCGGGCAAGCTTATCAATCACTTTATCGTATTTATTTACGGCTTTCTTATCGGAAACCTTTTTTCTATTTTTCCCTGTCTGTATTCCTTCGGGTTCCGCCGCTTTCAGTGTTTCAGCCTTTCCAGCCTTTCGTGCGTTTTTTACTTTCTTTTGAGTGTTTGACAGTTCTCCGCCGGCCGCCGGGTTTCTTTCCACTGACGCTGCAACCGGCGCGGGTTGTGTAGTTTGCGGCGTATTTACGGGCATAAATCGGTAAATTATCAAATAAATATGGACATTATTATATGTATTGTTATAAAACTGAGCGACTTCCGCTCTTTCTATATTAATCAATTCATTTACGCTTAATAATGCGGAAGGCTTGAAAGCCTCATTAACAAAGTATGAATACCATTCTGTTAAAGCCGTATCCGAGGGCGAGGGCTCCGGGTTATATGACCCGATGAGTATACGCATTGAATTATTGGCTTCAGTACCGTATTTCTTTAATATTATTATGTTGTCCGCCGAAACAAATAATCTGCCGTGATCGTGAATATTGTAGCTCTTTGATTGTTCAATTTCATCTATTATCAAGCCGATGGAATCGCTGTTATAGGTATCGCCATTTATGGCAATAGCACAAACGCAGCCATGCGTTATATCAATGTAAGAGCCAATTACCATATTCAAAATAAATTTGACCGCAGCGCCGATAAACAAAACATTCCATGCCGTTGATATGCCTTGGTCATTCTGCGCGGTTACACATCCATATAAATTGCCGTAGTTTGATTTTTGCCCTTGCCGCAGATCCAACTTATCCAGCCTGAAGTTTTTTCCAAAGCAATGTAACATTGTCCGCTGCCTATTTAGCCGATACGGATAGCTAAATAAACCCCTTTCTTATTAATTTTGAGTATTATCGATTTTTCTTGCTGCTGCGCCCTATTTTTTTCGAATCGGTTTCGTTGTAATAAGCTGCTTATCTAGTTCATTAAAATTAACTTGATGCAGTGTTCCCTGTTTCTCCGCCTCTTCTAACAAAAAGCAGCGTTCGAGGCTTGCGTTATAAATATACTTTCTGGCCTTGTTTTTTATTTTTCCGTTGATTTTCGTGTATCCATCGCGGATAAGATCCTCTTTTTTCGTCTGTTCCTGCCAATCCCGAATGCAGTTGGAACTTTTATAAATCCTTTTAATCGGAAATATAAGGAACTTAATGATACACAGGACGAATTTTTCCGCAGGCATCCCGTTGAATTTAAAGAAACCGATGGCTCCCAACGGAAGCGCGATAAAAATAACGGTCCAGCTTATTAAATCTTCGTTCATATATTTTCTGCCATACCAATATATAGGTACGCATATTCCGATGGCTGCTATAGACGACAAAAGCTGCCGTATTGTAAGCCCCGCTATCAGTTTTTCTTTATATTCACGTATATCTTTTGGTATAGATGCCGTAAGCATTTTATTTCCTTCCTTATACATCCAATATCTGTTTTGCAATAGAACCGGATTTAACAACACAGGTGACTAATACTACCGCGCCTAACAGCAAGCTGCCGGTAATAGCCGGCAGTTCGGCGCCATCCGCCGTTGCGGCCTCAAATATTTCCGTGACCAGTACATTATATAACGCTATGGAAAGAACGATAAAAAAACCCTGCAGACAATTGGCGGCAAACGACATGATAAACTTCCAAAACAACCTTGAACCATGATGATCCTCAAGCAAGAGAAACGCGCAGGGGATAGGCGCTATAGCGATATGTATGAGCAATTCAATGGAACGCGCGTAGGCCATGACCATAATAACAATTCCGGCCAGCCAGACAATTAGAAACGCTATGCCCAGTGTTGCCAGCATTCCAATCGCTTCAAGTATGCCCAGCCCTTCCAGCGCCGCGCGTAGTTCATCTTTCACCAATGTACCCATACTGCTTTCCGCTACCGAAACCCTTGACATAAGATCCGCGCCGGTAGCGTATATAGCCTCCATTAACTGTGAGGAAATATCCAGCGCGACATAAGCTAAAACCAGTTTTGCCGCTACTTTAACCCCGGTTTCCCACTTCAATATCTCCGCATTTATTGTTACCTTCAGGAACTCAATAACGAAGCACAAACTGAGTATTGTTATTGCTATTGGCCGGATGCCTGTCCTTATTAATTCAACCAATGAGTACATGTCCCCTGTGAATACACTGTCCGTCAGCACCCTCCTGGCATTATTTACAGAGCTGTCAAGGGATTCAAGAAACGCCATTATCATGTTTGTAACAAAATCTGCTATTGTGGATCACCACCGTCTGCACGGATTTTTATAATCCTAGTTGTCCCGATCCGTTTTTTCATAGCTTTGAAATAACCGTTCTTGATTTATTTTCCGCAGACCCAGAAAGATAAACACCAGTAATGCAGCTATGGCAATTAGTACTATGTTATTTTTAAGCTTTTCAATCAGCTTGTTTTGACTCGCGGCCGCCGCATCATTTCGGTTATTCTGCTTAGCCGCTTCATTGTTTTGAATAACGACGGATGTTTGCGCCGACGCTTCATCCGGTGATGCCGCTGTATTTTCCGCAAGTGTGGAAGCCTGCTTCGATGTTTCGTCGCTGGGCGTATTAACACCCTCGTTCGCGGATCCGGTACTTTCGTCCGTATCTGTTTTAATTTTGTTATACTCATCTATTACATTTATAAATCCGCGGCTTTGCAGGTAATAGTCCCATATCCAGTCTATTACTTTGCAAATCTCGTTGTAATATGCGCCTCCGTCCGTACTGGCGGCCCTAAGGTAATCTATATCACTCAATAGGGGCTTTGTGAACGATGTCTTATCGTTAATATTGATATTCACGCTTTTATAAGTAAAAAGCATATCGAACGGGATAATGGTAAGCGCGAGGTAATTCGCGCGCTCATATAGCGATAGGCTGTCCCATTGCTCCTGCGTATGGTTAGGGTCCCTTAGAAACCTTTTTTTTGTCGTCCCACCCGTCCATAATTCAAGCCGGTTTACCATATCGCCGTTTACCGCATGCGCCGTGTTTTCATAAAACCTGTCCATTACGGGTATAAGCGAACTTATATCCCTTTCGCCGGTTGTCTGTTCGGGTTCCCCGGTTTCACATGCGGCGTTGTTTATGACCCGCAGAACGAGTTTTGCGCCGGAAGCGGGCACTGTTATATCCCGCGGCGGCTCCCCGTCGGCGCCGGCGATGGTAACGTCCGCAGTGTTATGTATATAGGTATCAATGGTATATGTGATATTAGCAATCACTTTAATTGGATTGTCCGGCAAGATATAATTTTGGCTTTGCCTGAAAACATATTGATACTGCCGGCCTGATTCAGGATCTTTTAGAACGATGGAAATGTCGCCTTGGAAGCCCTTTACTGCCGGATCAAACTCTATGCTGACATCCAGGGGAGCAAATGCGACGGGCGTTTCCTCGGCAAATGTGTTTGACGAAAAAAATGGCAGCATACTGAAAATGGTTATCATGGTAAGTAAAATTTTATACATTGCAAGATAGCGCGGGATCTCCATACCGGGGTGATCCCGCGCATGCTCTCCTTTCAAGCTCCGTTTTTAAGTTTTAATACTGTCAAGTACCAACAAATGTCGTATAACCACTGCCTACCGCTATTACGATAGCGCCTGCGACAAGTGTCTGCAATCCGCGCGTTTTCCCGTCTGCGTCGTCATTTTTAAACCCGAGGCCGAACATAATGCCGCCCAAAAGCATTACAACCCCGCCAAGCCTGCCAATCCAAGGTACCAAGAATCCGATTACCGCGTTCCATCTCGCTACGGCGTCGTCGCCTGCCGCGGGTGGGTCAGCTGCCCATGCGTAGAGCGTATTTATGTAAAAAACATAAGCGCTGACTGTCAACCCCGTAAGGATCATCATAAACCGGCTAAAGCGCGGTTTCAAAGACTTCCATTGCTTTTTCATGCCTAACGAACCCCTTTTCAGAATTAGTGCTTTTCCCTTCCGTTAAATCGGTTACAATTACTTTATTTAAGGCAATTCTAAAGCTCTCGGTCGTGATGTTATCATCAATTGTGTCATAATCCGCGGTTTCATAATCTGATATTGAATCTAAAACCTCGCTGTCGTCAGGTTCGGCGTCACCCGGTTCCGGATATGTAGTATCGGCAAACACCGTGGGCACGCCATGGGCTTCACCCTCAACAAAACCGGCCAGTGCCTGGCTGACATCACCCAAGTCAAGCGATACCCCGACGAATGAATCCATTAAGCTGTCATTATCCATATCGTCTTCGAACAGTTTGGCATTTATATCGGCTATCGCCTTTACCGTCTGCACTTCACTTTCGTCCATGCCTATCCCGTCAAAACTGGCGGAGCCGGATTGACGCATCATATTTATGGCGCCCATGACCGCGGCCCGGCTAATATCGACGTCAACTTTCCCTTTTTCTAATTCTTCATCCAATCCGTCCAAAACGCTTTTTGTCCCGGCCCCGCCGTCGCTTTCTTCAATCACTACCGGTCTTACCGCTTTGGGCTTATCAAGCGGCATTTGAGGGGAATACTCAATTACAAGCTGTTCGTCAGCCTCGCTGGTATATTTATAATTTTTATGCTGCTTAAACTCAAATTTCTGTGAATAGAACGGGCTTTTTCCTCCGACGAACAACAGGCATGCGGTTTTCTTAATGTTCCGTATCTCGTCCGGCATCAGCAGCTCGCGGCCCACCCGGTTGCTTGCCGTTGTACTGCTCCCATGCCGGCCGCGGCTCCTGCTGTAATCCTTTTTATCGAAGGTAGCCTTGCCTAACGATTTTGACAGGTATTCAAGCGTCTCCACATGAGATACGGAGCCAAGAAAAAGCAGGGTATTGCTGTTGTCTATGATGACGCCCCATTCGTCTTTATACATTTTCTTGATCTGTTCCAGGGATTGGATAATTGTCGCAATACCTATCCCCAGTGATCTCGCGTACGCTAATATCTGAATAAAATTCGGAATGATACACGTATTCGCGAACTCATCCAGTATAAACCTGCAAGGCACGGGCAGCCGTTGCCCTTCCCGTTTATGTACGTTTAAGGCGCAGTGGTTTAGCTCCTGAAAAAGCTGGGTAAACAGCATGCCCGCAATAAAGCTGAACGTCTTGTTCGTTGGCGGCACAATGACAAATATAGCTGTTTTTTGCTCGCCAACGCGATCCAAACACATGTTGTCATAGCTGAAAATACGCCGTACTTCCGAAATCCTGAAAGGTGACAGGCGCGCCGACGCGGAGATTACAATGCTTTTGGCGGTACGTCCGCTGGCCTTGTCCCGGAACTCCCTGAATTGCTGAACAGCAATATGATCCGCGCTATACTTTTCCGCGAACTCTTCAAAATATAGATCCAGCTGGCTGTTTTTGCTGTCGTTGTCATCCTCTAGCTGCAGATCGCTCATAAGCTTTAAAACCGTGTTCATGGTCTGATCTTCGGGCTTAAAATCCTGTAATACCGCAAAAAAGAGTGACTGTAAGAATAGCCTTTCAGCCTTTTCCCAAAATGGATCGGAGCTGTACCTTTTTTCACCCCCATCTGTGTTTATAATTATTGTTTCTATGAGAGTCAGAACGCGTTCTTCCCATCCGGCGCGTTCCATATGGATATAATGAAACGGGTTATATCCATCTGACATTCCCATCACATCAAGGTTTAATACGCGAATTTTGTATTTTCGAACCCGTTCAAGGAAAAATGCTGTTTTATGAAAAATCTCACCTTTCGGATCGGTTAGTATGTAGCTGCTGTGCGCCTGGAGGACATTAGGCAGTACAAAGCTTCTTGTTTTGCCTGAACCGGCGCCGCCGATTACCAGGGTATTGTTATTTATTTCTCGGTTGTACATGCAAAACTTTTCAGTTTTGGTAAGCAGGATATCCGAATCCCGGTACTTTTTCTTAACGGCTTCAATCCTTTTCTTTTTAGGTTTTTTTGTCCGGCGTTTCTTTTTTTTGGCTTCTTTTATGGCTCCTTTCACTTGCCGCGCGGCGGTTAAATAATTAATGCTACCCGTTTTACTCCATGTTGCTGTCCCAAATTCTTTGCCTGGTATCAGTTTTTTTCGTGTCGACGTTACATAAGCCCATACGAAAACACAGAACCCAGCGCCGTAGCCTAAAAACATCAAGGTGCTTCCGACATATTGAATATTAAGAGGCTTGTTTTCCAGCCGGGTTATAAGTACATTGAGAAAAGCGGGCGCGTCAAACACTGTTTGTCCGGTCGCGGTATTAACCCTGGGCGTGTCCTTTACCTGCTCATATGCTACAGCCATATGTAAACTCAAAATAAGTACGGTAATAATGCCAAGCAAAGGGAATAAATAATCTATCAGATCCTTTTTTCTTGGCTGCATAAGTAACTTCCCCTTCGGTGAAAAATGTCAAAATTACCTGTTCCGCAGCCCAAAACACGCTGTCCTGACACCCAGAATTAACCTGATTACCTTTCCGGCCTCGCGGCAGCGCCAAATTGCTTGGCTCTATTTATCGAACTGTTCCAGTCCGTTTTTCTTAAATCGGCTATGTTACTATAAACCGCGCTGTTTTCCGCTTTACGCCCGGGATCTGTCAATGCTTCAATTTCCGGGACCTGTATATTACGTAACCCCTGAAAAGCCTCAACCCCGCATAATTTAGCCATGAGGTTAGCTTTTTCCCCCCATAATTCCTTATAATTCTCACGTTCAGTTTTTATTAAATTCAAGCGTTCGATAAGGTAATAATGTTCCCTTGTTTCAGGCGCGGCCGTACGCATCAAATAATTTACCCGCGCTTCTTCGTTATCAAGAATCTCAATATTTTTAAGTATTTTTATTTGATCCGAAACGACCAAGGCTTTACAAAGGCGTAAACGTTCGCTGTCGGAAATATCCGTTTGCCTTAATTTATCAATTACCAATTCGTCGCTTTGATAATCTTTGGCCTGTCCTATGGAACCGTCAAAATACGCCCCGGCGTCATACAGCGTTTGTCCCAATTCCTGGTTTTGCGCACGTTCTATGCTTACGTTATAAGCCTCAATGTACTGGGCGAATTCCCCTTTCGTTTTAAATATAATGACATCGTCCGTAAAGCGCCCCACAGATTTCATGGCAGCTTTTAGATTGAGCCAATAATCGTTTTCTCCGCCATAGATTCTGCCCTCAAACCGTCCGTCGTCGTAGTTCCCGACATTCTCCCCGTTCCGATAAATGCTATAGTAAGTTTTTGTGTAATCTTCCCCGTTAAAAACTTCCCTTTTTGAGTCCAGTTGGATAAACACATTCGGGTTTGTGCGTTCAACCAAAAAATATGACTCATCACTTGAATAGTCGCGTGAAGTAATATGGTTAAGCGCCCGGTCAAACGTCATAGGCCCGGACTCGCGTTTTTGCTGTTCCTTTAGTTCCCCGCTTATTTCTTCAAATGTTTTTTCTTCGCCCGCTTTGTTTAATATATCTATCGGAGCGGATATTTTGCTGTCACGCAGATCTTCTAATTTAGCCAGGTCTTGATAATCCCGCTTTGTAAAATTCTCTGTGCCCTTTGCTTTCAGCTGTTCTATTCGTTTATTTATTTCACGTATTTGAGCGTTCTCCGTCATTCTGTCCATTATGTCTTTGACCTTTTGGACATCCTTTTGCGTAAACATTAATATTTTTTTGTTCGACGGGTCATAATCATTTTTAACGAGCGTATATGTAAGTCCGTAATTCTTCGCATGGCGGGCAAATTCCTTTTGCTGCCGCGCATCTAAAGTGGTAGCGCCGGCAATGATTGGCTCGCCGCTTCTGGCCAGCTCCTGCGCCTTTATCAAGCCCCTTCCCTCTTGTACAGCCAGTTTTGCCTCCATAGTCTTTCGCATATCTTTCGCCAGTTTGATATTTTCGCTTGCCAGCGCATTTTCCAAATGCCTGCGGCGTATATTAATGAGCCAATCAAGAAAAGCTTTAATTATATCAGCGGATATTTCGACTCCTTTCCCCGTAAGCTGCATTACCGAGCCGGCCGCTTCGTCGCCAATAACACCCAAACGATTTCATCTCCCGGATAAATCTGTGGTCTACCATAAATATTGTTGTATTATGGCAATTATATATCATAAATTTCTTGTTTTGTCAAATTTTACATAATAAAAATTTTGTTTGTCATAAACTATTATTTGATCGTGTTTTTTTGGAAGAGGTAAGTGTTTTCATTTTTTTTATTGATGCGTACGTAATTACATGAAATAAAAACGGAACGCTTCTTTAATTAAAAGAACGCGTTCCGTTATCGATTGTAGTTCCACATATTTTCCTTAAGAAGCTGCCGCGCGCTTGCAA
>Ga0209737_10003098_pt1 | contig 11602 bp, 4 predicted proteins | sample TergutCu122P3_FD_187284 | JGI IMG/M metagenome (GOLD analysis project Ga0209737, IMG submission 187284) | Cubitermes ugandensis P3 segment gut microbial communities from Kakamega Forest, Kenya - Cu122 P3 (SPAdes) (version 2) | ecosystem: Host-associated > Arthropoda: Insects > Digestive system >...
CCTGTATAACCGCCGTATGTCCATAAATGTCGATAATCAAACCCGGCAAGCCGTCGCCTTCTCCATGAACCAAACGATAGGCTGTAGTTTCCGGGTTCTTCGCAAGTCCGATGATTTGACGCAGCATGAATGCTTTTTGCAGTTTGCTTTTCCAAAAAGCATGATCTACAGTCTGTTGTGTAAACGAAAGCAGCCTGACAGTAATCGAACCTGCAGGTTGATAATGTCCCATCGCAAGAAAGTCATTCCCGGATGAGTATACCTCCACAACATCGCCTTCAATGGGCGAACCTTCCACTTTTTTTATGGCCCCTGAAAAAATCCAGGGATGAAAACGAAGAATAGAATCTTCGCGTCCGGGTTTTAAAAATATTTTATTCATAAATACACAACTCCTAAGAGATTTTCCCCCATTCTATTTCAACAGTTATCTGTTTCTGAATATTAGCTTTCAACAGGCTATTTTTCTCCTGATTCAAACCGGCGTCGTCTGCGAGGATTTCGGCAGCGGCATCACGCGCTAATTGCAACAGTTGCCCGTCAGTAGACAAACTGGCGATGCGAAGGTCGAAAGGCGCGCCACTTTGCTGGGTACCGTCGATATCGCCGGGTCCACGCAGTTTCAGGTCGGCTTCGGCAATGACAAAGCCATCGGTAGTCGAAACCATGGTTTGCAGGCGTTTCCGTCCGTCATCGCTTAATTTGTATGAACTCAACAGAATACAGTACGACTGCCCGGCGCCCCGCCCCACTCTGCCACGCAGTTGATGCAGTTGCGACAAGCCAAACCGCTCGGCGCTCTCAATCACCATTACTGAGGCATTGGGCACATCCACACCCACTTCAATCACTGTGGTAGCCACCATGATCTGCACCTTTCCTTCCTTGAACAGACGCATGGCCAGATCCTTATCCGCTGCTGACATCCTGCCGTGCACCATGATCACGCTGTAGCCGTCTCCTTCTGCAAAGACTTCGCGTATCTGTTCGTAACCCATCTCAAGATCCCTGTAATCCAATTTTTCCGATTCTGCGATAAGCGGATAAACAACGTATATTTGCCGTCCATCGGCTATTTGCCGGCGCATAAATTCATATACGTCACGGCGGCGATTCTCAAAGTAGTGAACTGTTTTTACAGGTTGGCGTCCCGGCGGCAATTCATCAATAACGGATACTTCCAGATCGCCGTACACGGTCATCGCCAGCGTTCGCGGAATGGGCGTAGCGGTCATCACTAATACATGTGGCGCTTCGGCATTTTTCCTCCACAGCCGCGCTCGTTGCGCCACGCCAAAACGATGCTGCTCGTCGATAATCACCAGTCCAAGATTGGAAAACTGCACCGTTTCCTCAATGAGGGCATGTGTGCCAATTAATATGTGGATGCTTCCATCTACCAGTCCTTCATGGATGATCCGCCGGTTTTTCTTTTTGGTTGATCCTGTAAGCAGCGCTATCTTCAATCCCATTCCATCCAGTAATCGTGAGATGGTGTGCAAGTGTTGTGTAGCAAGGATTTCGGTAGGCGCCATCAAGCAGGCCTGATAACCGTTGTCAAGCGCAATGAGCATGACCATCAAGGCAACTAATGTTTTTCCACTGCCGACGTCGCCCTGTAGCAGCCGGTTCATTTGTTGGCCGCTTCCCATGTCCCTGCGGATTTCGCGGATGACCCTTTTTTGTGCACTGGTCAATTCAAAGGGCAAGTATTCAGAATAGAACAGGTTGAAATAATTACCAACAGTGGTAAAATTGAATCCTTTAACAAAAGTATTTCGCTCTTCGCGCAGATACAACATGCGCAACTGTATCCAAAACAGTTCCTCGAATTTGAGGCGATGCTGCGCTTTCTGCAACAGGACAGCGCTTTGCGGAAAATGAATATTAAACAGCGCTTCGTGGAGCGGCAACAGACGCTGTTGTTTGATTAACCCGTCGGGCAGAGTTTCAGATACGCTGGTTTTCATTCCCAGCCAAATCGTTACCATCAAACGGGCAATGACACGCGAGGTGATATAATTATTTTTGAGCCTTTCAGTTGCGCTGTAATGGGCTTGTAGCATGGCTGTGATACCTTCCTCGTGTTTTTCGGCTGGCTCCATTTCAGGATGTATGAAATTAAGCTGTCCGTTAAATTCGGTCGGTTTACCGAACACTACATAATCGCCGCCTTGCTTGATGCTTTGCGAAAGATATTTTATTCCTTTGAAGAACAAAAGGGGAATCGATCCTGTATGATCGGTCAATTGCGCGACTAAACGTTCCTTATGCGGCACGCCTTCCCTGCGGATAGAAGCGATGCGTCCACGTACCTGTATATAGGCGTCTACCGGTTGTATTTCCCTGATCGAATAGAACTTTGTACGGTCAACATGCTTGTAGGGGAAATAATACAACAAATCGCCGAACGTGTGAATGTTCAGTTCCTTGCCAAGCAATTCTGCGCGACGGGGACCAACGCCCGCTAAAAATTTGACGTCCTGTTCTAAATAAGCGTTCATCAGCCGGTTCATTTTCTGATGGTACCAAAAAAATGGGGCTGTCCAAATCTTTTTTTGAACATGCCCCCATTTTTATATAAGGCTTTATTACCTATTTTTTGTATCCTTTTGAATAATAAAGCGGAATGGCTTGAGTGTTGCCTCCCATAGATTCAATGGCTTTGGCCAAACTTTCCTTATTGAATCTATCTTCTGTATCGGCATACAACATTCTTTGCATAAATTTATCTCTCAAAAGTACATCTACAGGAACGAACTTAAATGTTTTATCTTCATCAGCAATCTTGTATGTGCCACCAGTTTGTTGTCCTGGTATCACAACTGATTTTGGATACTCCGTTCTACGATATTCAAATAGAATTTCCTGATCGAAGTGTGCAAAGTTGTGGATATATTTTTGCGTGATGATCATCTCAAATTTTCCTTCAGCGTCTGCTGCATCAAATTTACCCAGTACAGCAGTCAAATAAGCTTTAGCGGTTGCTTCCGGAACACCCCACACATCTAATGACGCTTGAACGCCTTTTTCAAAGAGTTCGCGATCATTTCCTTGTCTTTCAGCCATAAGGAGTGCAACATTAGGATAATCCATAAAAGTTGACCAAAATGCCGCCTGCATGGGTTTTGGGAGGACATTGTCCGCTCTTCCTGATGTAGGTCCATAGGTAATCGCCGTTTGTTGTATCACACCCCAAACGAGATTATTATCTGCAGCGCTCAAACCAATAGGAATAGCGTCAGTTTTGGGAACAACGCCAGCTGCCTGGTCGGCAGGCGATTGAACGAACTGAACGAAACGAGGATCGACAATACCATTGAAAGGATTGATGAATCCTATGTTATCATCATTTCGGCCATGTAACAGGTTGACAAATTGCCAGCTTGGAAGAAAGTCCATCCTGGACAAAAAGGTATTGAACTTTGGAGCTTCATTGGGAGCGCCAGCGCTGATAAATTTAAATATGGCATTATCGCCATTATCACGCATTACGCCGTCGGCAATGGCAGCATTTGCTTCTGCAGCCGAAAACGCAGGCTCTACATTACTCATACGCATGGCGATAACAAGACGTAAGGAATTGGCAAACCGGCGCCATTTTTCCGGGTTTCCGCCAAAAAGTACATCGCCGCTTTGCCAACCACGTGTGACGCCCTGAAGAGATGTATTGATCTCTTTCAGTTCACTGATGAGCCCTTTATAAATAAAATCCTGCTTATCATACTTCGGAGTAGGAAAGTTAAAAATATCATTGGCTTCAGTATAAGGCACATCGCCAAAGGTTTGGACATTCTGAAACATCAACCATGCCTTTAAAATTCTTGCCGAAGCTATTTGCAACTTGTTATCACCATAAACAGAAATTTCTAATGGTTTAGCTTCATTAAGGGCAATAATCTGATTGGCAAGCTCGGAAAAGGTGTATGTCCAGTTGAAAAAATTGGCTACAGTGCCAGTACGCGATGCAAAACTATACCTGTCTTCATCCGTATATATGCGCTGTACCCATTGTTGACTGATGACGCCATTCATACGAAGCCCCTGCCATGAATCGAAATAATTATAGGCAATAGCTCTTTCCATTTGCGTTAAAAGTCCGGGAGTCTGAACTTCAGAGGCTCGATTGGGGTCTTTATTGATCTCTTCGAAATTTTTTGTACACGAACCGATGAGCATCAAAGCAAGTCCCACTGTGATGTATGCTATTCTATTATATGCTTTCATGTTATTATTTATTTTTGAATAGTAAAAAAATCAATTATTAGAAATTAAACCCGATAGAAAATCCAAATGTACGGGTAGTCGGAATATATCCGCCCTCAAGCCCCTGTGCATTACTTCCCGCCGCTTGCAGGTATTCAGGATCGAAATGCTTCTGGTCGACCATAAAAGTGGCAAGATTGCGACCGAAAACTGAAATACGCAGATCTCTAAAAGGGCCGGTCATTCTTTGAGGCAATGTATAACCAAGACGGATTTCGCGAAGTTTGATGAAATCAGACTTGAATATATTTTGAGATGTTGGGCCATTATATTGATGTTCTGCCCAATCCATAGCGTCAACTACTATATCATTCTGCACAGGTGATGACGTTTCTTTACCAGCTGCATCAAGATAAACACCAACATATGTATCCGTTTCTTTATCATATTTGTTATAGCCGTAAACCCCTTGCTCAATGAGTCCGTCTTCGCGGATATCTCCTGTTTTTCCCGGCACGTTTGTTTGTCGGGCTGTTTCTTCCAGCATACCTGAATACCTTCCGAATAAACTCGTCAGGTAGAACATGTTTCCACCAGTTTGCATGTCAAACAGTATACTAAAATCTAAACCCTTCCAACTGAAAGTGTTGGACAAACCGGCAGTAAAATTAGGCGTAACATTGGCCAATTGCTGGTTTCCCGTTCTTTCATACAAACCGGATTTCGGATTTACCATCTTTTCTCCTTTAGGACCATATACATAATCCCTTCCATATATCACAGGATATATTTCGCCTACTGCAGCGCCTGACCATACGGAGAAACCGTTGTCACCCAGAGAAAGCCAGGTGATATCCGGAGCAATGGAAACCACTCTGCTTTCTAAAGTAGCCATGTTCAATTGAATGTCCCAATTCAAACCTGTTCTCGATCTGAGTGGAGCAACACTCAACGTCAGCTCGAGCCCTTTATTGCTTATTTCACCTGTGTTGATAGTCCGAGAACTATATCCCGATACGCTTGAAACCGAAGCGTTAATAATTTGATCAACTGATTTTTTCTGATAATAGGCAATATCAATACCCAGCCTGTTGTTGAAGAAATAAGCTTCTGCGCCTACTTCCCAGGATGTAGTCTTTTCCGGACGAAGGTAAGGATTTTGGAGATTACCGGCAATACTGTATCTGCTATTGCTTCCAAAAGGAGTTTCAAAATTAAAATAATTTCCCAAACTGTATGGATTGGTATCGTTACCCACTTGTGCATAGCCGGCGCGAACTTTAGCAAAATCCAACCATGTAATACCCTTCAAGGCATCCAACTGGCTCAATATAAAACTAAGATTGAAAGAGGGATAAAAGTATGAGCAGTTGTCGAGAGGAAGTGTACTCGACCAGTCGTTTCTTGCAGTAATATCGAGGTATATCAACATGTTCCAGTCGAAAGTGATATTACCAAACACAGAGTTAAGGCGTTTCAGATTCTTAGTGTCTTGCAAATCTGCTTTTGCTACGGAGTTTCTAAGGTTATAAACACCGGGAACAACAAGTCCGTTGACTGAATTACCACCGGAAAGGGTGTAATTTCGATTTTCGGTGCTGGTTCCTGCCATGGCGCTTATTCCTAATTGGTTATCAACAAAACGGGAATTATAGGTAAGAAATAAATCGCCGTTTGTTACAGTCTGGGTTCTGTTGAGAATTTCGTATCGAGCCGGGTCATATGAACCATGGGCAACACGCTCTTCTATTTTATACATCCAGGTGTCAATACCGGCACGTCCCGTCAGTTTTAGGCCAGGCGCAATATTAATAGTGAGTCCGCCATTGCCAAAAAAGCGGTCGCGATAATCGCTTTCATAGTTTTCGTATAATGTCCAGTACGGATTGTCAGCAAATGCAGGTCTTCCATTATTCCAAGCGCGCCGGTTCCATGTCCTGTGTGTTCCATCAGGACTTTTGTAAGCTTTCAGTTCTTTGTAGTCCAATTGAGTATGCGACCACTGAAACATGTTTCTTGTGGTATTGTTGTTACCATACGCTGTCTGTGGACGGCCTTTCGCCTTGGTATTTACGTAATTGGCAGAAACAAAAGATTCAATAAATCTATTTATCTTTGCTGTTCCACTAAACGATACATTATTACGGTTAAGTTTCGAGTTTTCAAAGATACCTGTTTGGTTTAGATTAGAATAGGACACTCTGTACGAATAGTTTTCGTCGCTGCCTGTTACCTGAATATTATTCTGGAAACCTACACCGGTCTGAAAAAAGGTCGTGTAGTCGTTTTTAGGATAAACCCAAGGTTTTGGTTTTAAATAGTTTTCGGTATCCCATTCATCGAATGAGTTCCACGAAAGAACAAGCATATTTGGATCATACTTGGGCCCCCAAGATTCGTCTACATCAAATGCTGCATATTTGTATGCATTACCATTAACTGTAATGTCATACATTCCAAGTCCTCCGCCATACAATTTTTGATATTTTGGAAGTATGCCCACCTGCTCAAATGTAACCGAAGAGTTTACTGAAACGCCCAACGTTTTCTGCGCAGTCATTGCGCCTTTTTTGGTGGTAATAACCACAACGCCGTTAGATCCGCGTGATCCGTACATTGCAGTTGCTGAAGCGCCTTTCAGGATGTTCATGCTTTCAATATCGTCAGGACTTATATCGGCTGCGAAACTACCCTGATTGTAACCGCTACGCCCACCACCTCCGGTGGAATAGTCCGCGTTGGATATTGGAACTCCATCCACCACAAACAGAGGCTGATTATTACCCGTGAGCGATGTATTGCCACGAATGTTAATTTTGGCTCCGCCGCCTAACTGTCCGGATGAAGACATAACCTGAACACCTGCAACACGGCCTGACAGTGAATTGATCACGTTACCGGTACGGATTTTAGTCAATTCTTCCGCTTTCACTTCCTGTACGGCATATCCCAGCGATTTTTTCTCGCGCGAAATACCCAAAGCCGTCACTACTACCTCTTCCAGATGCTGAGTACCGGAATCCATAGTCACATCGATCACTGTTCTACCAGCTACATCTATTTCCTGAGTGGTCATGCCTACAAACGAATACTGCAATGTTGCATTTGCAGGAACAGCAAACGAGTACTTTCCATCAGCATTTGTTACCGTCCCCTGTAGGGTACCTTTTACAACTACCGATACCCCCGGTAACGGTAATCCATCATCGGCACTGGTTACAGTACCGGAAACCTGCACTGTCTGGGCGAGTAAGCTACTCATTCCCAGACACAAAACTCCAATTAATGTTAAAAATTTTTTCATTGATGATTTTTGTTTTTGTTTTACATTTTTTTACTTTTTACGTGACTATTGCCGAATAAATCCAACTTTAGCCCAATTTCTGATTAACTTTTTTCTTTTTTAATTTAAACCATATAAATTCCTATTAACGAATAACACTTAAAAAATTCGTGGCAAAGATAATCATTTTTTTTTTTTTTTACTGTTTTGATATTTTTTTTTCTATTTTTTTTTCAGGGCATTCGTATCAAAAATGGAATTGGCTTGGCAACTAACCGATGACTCTTGTACTTGAACCGACAAAAAAAACTACCCCCCGAAGGAGATAGTTTTTTTAATGTATTAATACTGTGTATTATTTCACACCCTTTCGAGTATCCCACCACAACTGTTTGCCCCAGGCAAAATCAACAACACCTTCATTGGCTTTCTTGCAATTTTCAGCATTATACGATGCATCGTGCCAGGGATATGGAACGCGGAAAGGCTGGCTGGTATGCGCTGATCCATACTTTGAACGGGTAGAAACATAGTTTACGTCGGGTGTGGGTATCCCCGTGCGGCGGTACAGACACCATGCTTCCATATTTTCCTTAAACAGCGCTACCCATTGATCCCACCATATGCGTTCGATGGTGCCATCCCATGCTCCATTGCCTGCCAGATATTCATCCGCAGCTTCTTCGTCAATTTTATTGTCTTCCATTGACAGGTATACAGCGGTTTCGTAGGCTTCCTCTGCCGTAATTTTCACATTCCAGCCGCGCATGGCAGCTTCGGCAAGCATATAGAAAGTTTCGCACGATTTATAGAATGGAGTAAATCCGGCAGGAGTTTCACGATACATCACTCCTATGCGCGAATATCTGGCATTTTCTGAAGGAGCGGAAAGACCGTTTTGATAGCCTCTGTATGTGGTAGCATCAGGGTCTAAACTTTTATCATCTTCAAGCTCTTTTGCTGTATATTTCTTGGCTAATTTTGCTATTGATGCTATTCTTGGGTCTTCCATTGCGAGCATGTGATCGATGAAAGTATCATAAAAGCAATGATCGTCGCGTCCGCGGAAATTAGCATACCATGAATCCCAATATGGCGCCGAACCCGCCCACCTGAAATAGGCGTTTTCGTCGTTGCTTTCAATAAGCGGATATTTACCCGGATTACCAGCAATTTCTTCTACATATGCTTTTGCATTTGGCCATACTGCGGATATGCGCATCGCTCCCCGCAGACGTATTGAATTACAAAAACGTTGCCACAGTTCCATGTCTTCTCCGAAAAGAAAATCCCCTTCGCCGAGTTCATCATCGCCAAAACCTGCAGCCATTTCGTCGGCTAATGCTTTCAACTTGTTTAACACATCGGGATAAACTTCCCTTTCGCTGTCATATTTCGGAGTTAAGATACCGCCAAACGCTTCACGGCCTCTCAGCGCTTCAGAATAAGGGATGTCGCCATACTGGTCTAACAGGCACAGCCACATATAATTCTGCCAAATACGGCAAACTAAGCGAAGATTTTTATGTCCTGCTGCTGTTTCTTCGGTCTTTTCAAGAACAAGTCTAAGTTGTTCAAGATCCCTGTAACACTGTGACCAACGGTTACCAAATCCATTATTGTCGGGATTTACACCACTCATATCGTCCGGATATTGCAGTTTGGCGATGTAACCTGCCCACATTCCGAAGCCGTCAATATCGTTTCCTATCTGATCAGCCATCCTTCTAATGCAGTTTCCAAGTACATTGGTATGCGGAGTAGAAGTCAACGCATTGGGATTGGTATTGATTTCTTCAAATTTATCAGTACACGCAGGTACAAAAGCGGTTATTAACATTGAAACCACCCATATTTTTACTATATTTTTCATAAAATTTACCTCCTGTGATTAAAAAGTAAGACTTAATTTAACGCCATAATTCCGTGAATTAGGCACAGCAGACTGTTCGTATCCTATTCCGCGCGTATCGCTTGATACGCCGCCGGTTTCAGGATCCATACGCATCGTGTTCGTTTTATGCACCCACATCAGCCAGAGGTTCGATCCGACAAACGAAACTGATGCTTTGCTGAACAAACCCTGTTTCGACAATATAGATGAAGGCAGGGTGTAAGTGATGTATGCTTCGCGAAATTTCAGGTAAGAACCGTCAAAAACATACCTTTCGCTGTTATCATGGTGGAACCAGTCATAAGCAGAAAGTTCAATGGTATTGGGCACCCATTTTCCATTTGCATCCTGCATAACGTATCTGTCAGTTTTCTGTACATCTTTACCGGGAAGAATCAATCGTTCTCTTATCCCGTTATCGGCAGTAACGATCGAGGAGCCGGCAACATAACTGTGCGCCATGGTTTGCGACCAGATTTGTCCACCGATCCTTAGGTCAAAGAAAATCCCCAATGATATTTGTTTGTAAGTGAAATCATTTCTCCAACTGGCTAAAAATTTTGGGGTTACTCTGGCAATGATTTGCGATGCTTTTGAGGTAACATAGCCGGATGAATTCAGTTTTATGTCGCCCTTTTGGGCGCCAGCTCCTACTAATCCTTTGCTAATGTCTTCGTCGTCAATACGGTTGTAACCGGTAGCCTGCAACACGCCCCACTCCTCACCAACGATGGCGCGGTTAGGAATACCCCATGTCCAGCCTAACTGAACATAAGTAAGTGCAGGAAAATCAGGCGCTAATTCTGTGATCTGGCTCTTGACCTGTGAAAAATTAACAGTACTCATCCAGTTGAATCCTTTGGGGTTTCGCAGAATGTTTCCGCGTAGCTGCAGCTCAACGCCTTTGGTTTCTATTCTGCCCGCATTGAGCATCATTGAACTAAAACCAATCGTAGTGGAAGTTGGAACTGACATGATCTGATCGGTTGTTATTTTCTGGAAGTAACTGGCATCAAAAAACAACCGATTGTCAAACAGACCCACTTCAACACCCGGTTCCCACGCAGTCATCTTTTCGGGACGTAAATGCTCAGCAGGCAATGTCATGCTCCTGAATGTTTGTGTAACCCCTCTGAATGTGGCGGTTTCCGTACCGTAGGTGGCACGAGTCTGGTAAGCGCCTGTGGCTGCTCCTACCTGCGACAATCCAAACCGGAATCTCAGGAAGGAAATAACGTTGTTTTTGAGAGCGTCGAAAGATTCGGAGGCAATCCAGCTCACGCTTCCTGCAGGATAGAAGAATGGGTCGAGTATGGTAGAACTCCAGTCGTTGCGCGCGCTAAGGTCTAAGTACAATTGATTTTTCCAGCCAATTGACGCCATTCCGTAAACCGAATTGGAACGAATGTGGCTATAACCCATTCCTACTACAGCATCACCTTTTCTGTTTGAAATGGTAAAAATGCCAGGTACAGTCAACTGATTCACACCCAGAGTATTCGATTCCCAGAGAACATCCCTGTAATTGGCGCCGACGGTCAGCATCAGGTTAAAATCACCAAAGGTTTTGTTAAATGTGGCTAAAAGGTCGAGGTTCGTTTCAAGATTCTTGACATTGTTCTGATTGAAAAAACCCTCAGGATCATTATGGTGATAAAGCGTGCGTTCAAATCTTTTTGCCTGATAATAGTCAAACCCTACCCTTCCTTCAATTTTGAGGTATTCTACAGGTTGAAAAAACACGGAAGTTTTGCCGAATAAACGGTCGCGATCATAACTGTTGGTATTCTTATTTATAATGAAATAAGGATTCATGTGGTATTCGTCATTCCAGTTATAATAGGTATAGTTACCGGCTGCATCTTTCTGATCCCAGTTGTCTCTCAGGGATTTCATGTTGATTTGACGCCCTGTCCATGCAATTAATTGATTAATAGGGTTGTTATCGCCATAGCCCTGCCCCAATAGATTGTCGCTGTGCGTATGGGTGTAATTGCCCATCATCTCAAGAGAAAACATCCTGTTTAATGATACCGTTGAGCTGAATTGTCCTGAATAATGCTTCTGGTCAGTATTGGGTACAGTTCCCTTTTCGTCGCGAAACGATAGCGACAAACGAGTGTGTGATTTTTCAGAATTAGACTGGATGGATAAGGTATGGTTCATCTGATAACCCGTCTGAAAAAAATCACGCACATTGTTCTTATTCGAAACCCATG
>Ga0209737_10003099_pt1 | contig 11601 bp, 7 predicted proteins | sample TergutCu122P3_FD_187284 | JGI IMG/M metagenome (GOLD analysis project Ga0209737, IMG submission 187284) | Cubitermes ugandensis P3 segment gut microbial communities from Kakamega Forest, Kenya - Cu122 P3 (SPAdes) (version 2) | ecosystem: Host-associated > Arthropoda: Insects > Digestive system >...
TCTTCGTCCGGCTCGAAGGAAACCGTTGTCCCCCGGCTTCGGCAGGCGCCTTTCAACTTGAGTTTCCCCGTGGGTTTCCCCCGCGAGAAGGACTGCTCCACGCGCTGGCCATCTTTGCATACCTCTACGCAAAGCGAAGAGGAAAGCGCGTTCACCACCGAGGAGCCCACACCGTGCAGGCCGCCCGAGTGCATGTAGTTGGTTTTTTCAAACTTCCCGCCCGCGTGCAGCGTGGTAAAAATCAGCTCCAGCGCGGACTTTTTATATTTGGGCATTTCGTCAAACGGAATGCCTCTGCCATCGTCGGAAACACTCACCCTTTTGCCGCCGGCGTGCAGGCAAATGTCCACGCGGGAGGCAAAGCCGTTCATCACCTCGTCAATGGAGTTGTCCACTATTTCCCAAAGCAGGTGGTGGAAGCCGGTGGAGTCCACGCCGCCAATGTACATGGCGGGCCTTTTGCGGACGGCTTCCAGGCCCTCGAGGACTTGAATGTCTGCGCCGGTATAACTCTTGCTGGGGTTGGTCATCGGGCCCTCTCCTCAGTCCCTTCCATGTTTTCTGGCAAGCTTATGAGTTCCACCGTGTCATTCTTGGACATCTCCCGGCCCTTTCCTCCTCGGGAAGTGATTGCCACTGCTCCAAGTTGAAAACGCAGCTTCCTCTTCTTCTGGGTTTCAAACGTTAAAAATGCACCCTTGTCTTCGCTGCATAAAAAGGCCACCAACTCGTCCCCCGCTGACAGGGACATCAGCTTCACTCCCTTCCCGGGGTTGTTAAGCTTCACCAACTCCCTCGCCCGGAATACCAAAGTGGACGTCTTTTTCGACAAAAAGCCGAGCAAACCATTCTCTGCATGTTTCGACAAGCCCAGCACCTCGTCTCCTTTTTGCAGTTTGACAAAGCGCCTGCCGGAGCGTGTCGAAATTTCAAAAAAGGCCGCCAATTCCATTCGCATGCCGTAGGCGTGCTTGGTGACAATGACATACTCTTCCGCAGCGCTTTGCGCCTCTGCAGAAAGGGCCTCTACTATGCGCTCTCCATCTTCAAAGCGGAAAAGCTTCTGCACCGGGTCCCCATAGCCTGTGGAAGCGGGCACGTCATTAAACCGCAAGGAGTAGGCCTTCCCCAAATTTGAAAAAAGCGTCAGTGTGGACTTCAATGTCCCCTTCAGGCTCCAGGCTACCGCGTCGCCCTCCCTCAGTCTGGTTGCCGCTGTGGACTTGAGCTCCCTCACCCGCTTTATCCAACCGTCCTTTGTCACCACCACTTGGCAGTCCTCGTCGGCTATAAACGCTTCTTCGTCGAAGGCCACCTCTTCAACCTCTCCGCCTATTTTTGTGCGTCGCTTGTCGGAATATTTTTCGGCAATCTCCGCTATCTCTTCGGCAACCAGCTTCCAACGCGCACTGGGCTTCTTCAACAGCGCCTCCACACGGCTTGCCTCTTTTGCCCTTTCTTTGAGTTCCTTCTCAATCATCAGAATTTCAAGTCTGGCCAGGCGATAAAGCTTCAATTCCAAAATGGCTTCGGCTTGCTCAGCGTCCAGCTTGAAGCGCGACTGCAATTTTTGAGAAGCGTCCGCCTTGCCGTCGGACTTGCGGATAATTTTCAGGACTTCATCCAAAGCATCATAAATTCTCTGGAAGCCCTCCAAAATGTGCAGCCTGGCTTGAAGCTCTGCCAGGTTGTGCTCAAGCCTTCGCCTTGTCACCTCAAAGCGAAACTGCAAAAAGTGCCAAAGCGCCTCCTTGAGGCCAATGCGTTTGGGCATGCCAACATCCGGCACTTCTGTTGGTACCAGGCACGTCATGTTGACGTTAAACTTCGTCGCCAGCTGCGTGTGTTTGTAGAGGTAGGCCATGACAAGTTCAGGGTCGGCCTCACGCTTAATCTCAAAAACAATGCGAATGTCAGCGGCGGACTCGTCTCTCACATCCACCAGCAAGGGCAATTGTCGCTCGCGGACAATGTCCCCCAGCTTGGCAACCAAAACGGACTTGTCCACCGCATAGGGAATGGAGTTGACAACAATCCTCTGTCCTCCCCGGGGCATGGGCTCTGTCTTCCACTCGCTTCGCAGGCGAATGCCCCCTTGCCCTGTTTCATAAATCTCCAACAGCTCCTGCTTGCTGTTGAAAATTCTCCCCCCTGTGGGGAAGTCCGGCCCCTTCACAAAACGCAAAAGCTCCTTCGTCCCCAGCTCTGGGTTCTCTATTAACGCAAGCAAGGCCCCCGTCAACTCCCCCAAGTTGTGCGGGGGAATGTGCGTCGCCATCCCCACCGCAATCCCCGTGGCCCCATTCATTAACAGCTGGGGGACTTTGGCCGGCACCACCGTCGGCTCAAAACGTGTCCCGTCATAGCTTGGGCGAAAATCCACCGTCTTGCTGGACAACTCCGCCAACAGCTCACCCGCCAACTTCTGAAGCCTACACTCCGTATAACGGTAGGCGGCGGGCTTATCCCCGTCCAGGGAGCCGAAATTTCCATGCCCCTCTATGAGGGGGTAGCGCAAGGAGAAGTCCTGGGCCATGCGGGCCAGGGCTTCATAAATGGAGGCATCCCCATGCGGGTGGTAGCGCCCCATAATAGCGCCCACAACCTGAGCGCATTTTTGGTATTTGGCCTCATGCGAGAGGCGTAAGTCATTGTGCATGCCATAGAGAATTCTGCGCTGCACGGGCTTGAGTCCGTCTCTCACATCCGGAAGCGCACGCGCCGTAATGACGCTGAGCGCGTAGTTAATGTAGCGCCGCTGCGTTTCTGTCGCTAAATTTACCAGAGGCTCTGCAGCTCGCATCAACTCCAACTGCCCACTGCCCAAACCACCTTCTTTCTTGCGCGTGCTGCTTTTGCTGTTTTTTTTCATGAATGTCGTCTCACAACCACTTCGGCCCAAATCCGCTGGGCGCAAAGGAATATAGTGGCGGACACATTGAAGTAAAGAAACGGATTTGAGTTTTCAATCTGCGCAGGCCAATGCTTTCCTAGGGAGGCAACACAACATGCTCCATGCAAAGGCGGGTTTCGTTTATATAGGGCTTGCGCGGCGGCTGCAGAATTTATATAGCCATTTGGCAAGAAAGAATTGAAGCCATATGGCCTTAGCCATGCTGTCTTGTGTCCATGTGCTTTATCTTCCAGTTGCATTTTCCAGTCGCATTTTCCATGGACATCCGCACTTGCCTCTCATGAGGTTGTCCCCAAAGCTAAAAACCAACAGGTGAGCCTCTTTCATGAATGACGCTTCTGACAATACAAATTTTCAGACTCAACCTGAGAATATAACCACCGCCAAAAAAACAACTTCTGAAAAGGAGGCGGCGCCTCCAGCCAATACCTCTTCGCCTGCAGAAAACGGAAACCCTGCCTCCAAAGGAGAGGGCGGAGCGGAAGCCTCCTCCTCTTCCAAGCGAAAGCGCAAACGCCGCCGCCGGAAAAGCAACCCTGTCCTCTTCTCTCCTGACGGCCAAGCCTACCGCATGGTTGTCCAGCCTGACGGGCAACGCGTCCAGGTTTTTTTGACACCCCAAGAGTTGCAGCAACACCAACAACGGCTTCAACAGCAAGCGCAACGCTCTCAACCTGAAAATGTGCCTGCGCCGGCGCCCACTGTAGCTGTCGAAGGCGTGCTGGACATGGACGTCAAAGGCCCCAATGCTTTTTTGCGACAAATTAAACGCAACCTGCTTCCCGGGGCGGATGACCCGGAGTTGTCCAAAAACCTGGTGCAAAAACTCAAACTGCGCCCCGGCCAATACATTTTTGCCCAAGCACTTACCAAAGGCAACAAGCGTGCCATCCAACGCGTTGATATGGTGGAAGGGTTTCCTTTGGAGCAGGCCATGCGGCTTCCTCATTTTCAGGACCTCACTTCAATTGACCCTGTCGAGCAGTTGAGGCTTGAACACTCTCACAAAGAAATGGTCACCCGTGTGTTGGACCTCATTGCCCCCCTCGGCAAAGGACAGCGCGCGCTCATTGTCGCGCCCCCAAAAACGGGCAAAACCATTATGCTGCAACGCATTGCCCAAGCCCTCCTCGTCAACCACCCCGAAACACATATTATGGTTGTGCTGGTGGATGAGCGCCCGGAAGAAGTCACCGACATGCGCCGTAGCATTCAAGCCGAAGTCCTCGCCTCCAGCTCAGACCGTCATGCGGCTGATCACCTCAAAGTCGCAGAGCTCGCCATGGACAGAGCTCGCCGCCTGGTGGAAAGCGGAAAAGACGTCGTTGTCCTTTTGGACTCCATCACCAGGCTGGCACGTGCCTTCAACAAAGAAGTCGACTCTTCCGGAAGGACACTCACAGGCGGCGTTGACTCGCGCGCTCTTGAGCGGCCAAAACGTATTTTCGGCGCAGCCCGGGCAACCGAAGAAGCAGGAACGCTCACCATTATAGGAACAGCCATCATCGACACCGGCAGCCGAATGGATGAAGTTATTTTTGAAGAGTTTAAAGGCACCGGCAATTTGGAAATTACGCTCGACAGGCTGCTGGCAGAAAAACGCATTTGGCCCGCAGTCAACATTGCGCAGTCCGGCACCCGCAAAGAAGAAAAACTGCTGTCCTTCAAAGAGTATGAAAAAATCAAAAAACTTCGACAAATGCTGTTTCAAGTCAAACCCGTCGAAGCCATGGAGGCCTTAATCAAACGCCTGTCTCGTTATACTTATAATGATGAGTTTTTAGAGGAGCTGTGAGCTGCTGGCCATGTCTCATTGCAGCCATCACCTGGGTAGGTCCGCCATTGCCGTTTGCGTTTCCTGCCGCCGCGCCATCTGCGCGGAATGCACCACCCAATTCGACGGCATCCACCGCTGCACCTCCTGCCTTGAATACTTCCTCTCTGCCTTTTCCACCCCACTGAGCTCCCGCAAGGAATGGGGCCTTGCCAGCCTCCTGGGAGTCGGTTTGGCGGTGGCCAGCATGCTTGGCGCAACCATGTGGGCTGCTTATTTTCTCTCCAACCTTTTTGCACATTCCTCCTCATGGCCGTAGACCCGACAGAACTTCGGTTGCCCAGCGCATTGGCTACTTTTGATGCGGCTATACACCTGGGCATGAGAGATGTGAGGCTTTGGGCCATCACCTTGCTTCCAAGCGCAGCCTTGTTGGCAGCCTTCATCTTCTGGTTGGACTCCATTCGACTCAACTCAAATGTGGACTGGGCTTCCGCTTTGCTTTGCCTGGCCTGGTGCTTTCGCGCCTGTGGCCAAGGAGCTGCCAGCCACTATCTCAACAGTGTGTTGTTTGAAAAAAACAGCGCCGAGTTTCTAGCATGCTGGAAGGCAGCCTTTGCCCGTCTGCCCAGCTTGGTTTTTGCGGCGGGACTGTGCTTCTGGCTAAATGCCTTCATTCTTCTCGTGAGTGGAGGGTTGCTCTTCTTCTGGCTCAACGCACATTTTGTGGCCTATGGCATCGCCCAACAAGGCCAGGGGAAAACCTGGTCTTTATATTCCACCTGCTCTCGCGCGCTGGCCCCTCTTCACTCTCAAACAGTGTGGCTGAGTTTATTCAGCCTCTCTGCTCTTCTCCTCATGTTGGGCATTATTCAATCCACCACGTGGGGGTTGGAGCTTCTCCACCAACTCTTCGGCATTAACACCAGCTTCTTTTTGCAGCTGACTTCTTCCAAAAACCCCTCCTGGTATTTCATTGTCGCCATGGTTGTGTTTGGGCTTTTTGAGCCCATCCGTGCTTGCTTAACAGCCTTGCTCCTGGCCAATGCGCGCACACGACGAGAAGGCTTAGACTTGTCGGTGGCCATTGAACGTCTCCCGCGACGGAACAAGTTGATGGGCACCTCTTTGGTTTTGGTGTGCATGTTGCCAACGTGGACACATGCGGACACTTCTTTTGCGCAAAACCAACCCTTGCAAACTTTGGCACAACATTGTCCGGAAAAACCTCTGCCCGCCCTAAGTCTCATTGAGCAAGCCCACCAAATATCCCCTCAGGCAACAGAGCATTGGCTTGGCTTTCTCAAGGACACAACCGTGGATGAAGGCCATTGCAAATTCATTCAAGAAAAGCTTGCCCTTGCCATTCAACCCCTCCAACAACTCGTTGAGCATTCCTCCACTGTGGAAGACGCTCAGCCTACCAAAACGGCAGAGCGCATTTTAAGCCAGGACGAATTTCAACAAGCAGAGCCCAAGTCATCAAACCCGGCGAAAGCAGAAACAAAACCCTGGTGGAAGCGCTTCTTCTCATGGCTCTATGAAGCCTTCACAAAGCTTTTAAAAGAGAAGGCCCCCCAGGAGGACTCTTCCCCGGCAACTACAAATCCATTTCAAAACTTCTCCCTCGGAGGATGGGCCACCCTCGCGCTGGTTTTGGGGATGGCTCTCATTGGCCTCACCCTTTATTTTGTTTTTCGTTCCCCTCACAAAAAAAAGTCTGCTGACAAACAAGGGGAAGCGTTTTCAAAAACAACGGAGCTTTCTCACCTATGGGCAAAACCTGTCTCTCACTGGGTGGCTCATGCAGAAAAGCTGTACGCCGAAGGGCAATTTCGAGAAGCCATTCGCAGCCTCTATTGGGGCGTCCTGTCTCAAACACACCACAATGGCCAGCTTGATTTTGAGCCAACGCGCAGCAACTTTGAAAACTGGGAACGTTTTCGCGGCTCGCCAGAAACCAAAAGAGACTTCAGGCAAGCCATTTTGGGCTTCGAGTTTTCCTGGTATGGCTGTCGAGCTGTCGACGCCTCCACCTTCCTCGAGTACAAAAACCTATGCCAACGGATTTTAACCGCTGAGAGTTCAAGTGCGTGACAGGTTTCCATGGATAGCTGTTGGCATTCTCCTCGCAAGCTATGTCGTGTGGAATTCCCTCGCCTCAAGCGCAAAACGCTCGGAGCATGCGGAAACCTTATCCACTTATCGCGCCTTGCCGGATGGTGCACGTGGAATCTTCTTGCTTGCCCAATCCAACAACCTGCCTGTTCGCCGCAGCCAAACACCCTTTCAACACTTGTCTGAAAAAGACGCCCTCCTCATTCTGGGCTCAAACCTCCGAGTACCTCTGAATGAGCCTGCATGGCGTACCACGGAAACAGAAACCGAAACCCTCCTTCGGTTAATCCACAATGGAATGACTGTCGTTTTTGTCATTCACGCTTTTGCAACCCAAGGCAGCCACCCTCAAAACCCCAAGCTTGAATCTCTGCCCAATCAAACAACAAAGGAATTTCTTTCTTCGTTTGGCATTCAACTTTCTCCAACTGGAAAAGAGAGGCCGCCTTCAGAAATGTTGTTGCCGGCTTTCCCAAGCGCTTATTTGGTTGGTGTCAACAAACTCAAAGCCGCTCCAACGTATTTCATTCGAATGGACACCTCCAAAGCATTGCCCTTGCTTGCTGTCAGCAACGTTGAGCCAAGAGAATATACAGCCGCCCTCGCCCCCTTTGGAAAAGGGAAACTCATTTTCATTGCCGCTCCCGCATTGGCTGCAAACCAACAGCTTCTCTCCGAGGACAATGCCACTTTCTGGTTGCGCCTTCTGCAAATGCTTTCAAAAGAGCACCGGGAAATTTTGTTTGACGAATACCTCCATGGCTTTGAGGACAAAATAACCATTGCCAAACTAGGTGCTGGACACAACCTTCCCTATGCCATTCTCCAGCTTCTCCTGGCTGCTGTGTTGTGGTTTTTCTCCCTCAGACACTTTGGGCGGCCCAAGGCCTCCACACCTATGGCGCAATATGAAAGCACTGTTTATTTCCAAGGACAAAGCCATGTGTTGCAGGCAGGCAAGCACCATTCCCACGCTGCCCATGTCATTGTGCAAAGACTTGAGGAAGAATTCATTCAACACTTTTCTCTTCAGCCACACACCCAAACTTCTACGCTGGTTGAGCGTCTCAACGCTTTGCATGAAGAAAAAGCTGCCCAAGCTCTGGAGGCTTTGAAGCAGGCAGCCATGGAAGTCCAATCAAACCCGTCGCTGCTGGCGCTTGCACGTCAGGCAACGGCCATTCGACAGCATTTCCTAGCGAAGAAAGACAACGCAAATGAATCTGGATAGTCTGGTCTCAATCCCTGCCCAAAAACCGTTGAATGCAGTGTCCCACTTTCGAGAGCTGGTTTTCAAAGAGTTGCGCAAACTCATTGTGGGCCAGGAGCATGCCTTGGAGCTTATGCTCTGCTCTGTGCTGTCAGGAGGCCATGTGCTGCTTGAAGGTGTTCCCGGTGTTGCAAAAACATTGATGGCCAAAACACTGGCCTCCTCCATCAACGCCAGCTTCAAGCGCATCCAATTTACGCCAGACTTGATGCCGGCAGACATTTTGGGCACCAGCGTGTTTGAGCTCAAGTCTCAAACATTCTCGCTTGTCCATGGCCCCATCTTCACAGACATTTTGCTTGCGGATGAAATTAACCGGGCACCTGCCAAAACCCAATCTGCATTGCTGGAAGCCATGCAAGAGCGCACCGTTTCCATTGAAGGCAAACAAATCGCCCTAGGTGCCCTCTTCACTGTTTTTGCCACTCAAAACCCCATCGAATCTGAAGGGACTTATCCTCTCCCGGAAGCGCAGTTGGACCGGTTTATGTTCAAAGTGGAGGTTGGCTATCCCACCGAAGAAGAAGAGGACTCCATTCTGGAGGCGGCCAACTCCGGTACCTACTCCAAAGAAAGCACCACCGCCCTCAAGGCTGTTGTTTCCCCGGGGGAAATTTTGCAAGCACGCGCAGCACTCACACATGTTCGCGTTGAGCCTGGTATCCTTCGGTATATTCGCCAGCTTTTAACGGCCACTCGCCAATCCTCCAGCATCCGCCTCGGCGCCGGCCCCAGGGCGGGTGTGCATTTGCTGCTCGCCTCAAAAGCTTTGGCCGCATTGCGAGGGTTTGACTTTGTAACGCCAGACATTGTCCGTACACTCCTCCACCCTGTCTTGCAACACCGCCTGCTCCTTTCTGCGGATGCGGAGCTTGGTGGAGAAACAGCAAAACGTGCGCTAAGCCAAGCCGTTGACAGAGTCGAAGTCCCCAGGTGAAACCATGCTCTTCTCACGAGTGGTGTGGACTCTCTTAGCATTGCTGGCCATTCCAACCTTGCTTGGAGGTTTTTTTTCCGGACTTCTGGGCATTGTCCTTTGGATAAATTTTTTTGTGCTTCTCCTTCTTCTTGTCGACATTTGGCTTTTGCGAAACATTCAACTCGAAGCTTCCCGCATTCTGCCTTCCAAAATGCTGGTCGGCATTTTTAACAAAATAGACATTCGAGTCCGACATAACGGCAGGCGAATTCTCCACATGGAGTTTGTGGATGATTTGCCTGAGCTGTTTTTGAGCTCCACGCAAAAATGGAAGGCCAACCTTCCACCCAAAGCATGGACTACTCTCTCTTATACGGCAAAGCCTCTGCAACGTGGCCGGTTCGCCTTCTCCGCTTTGCACATCCGCATCCGAGGCCCCCTTCGAGTTGTATGGAAACAAATTGAAATTCCCCTCCCGGAATGGGTGGTGGTTTTTCCTGACTTGCGCGGCCCTCAAAAGTTGTTGACGGCAGACGCGCTCCTCAATTTCTCCAACCTCGGAATGCGCAATTTCAGACAAGACGGAAGTGGGACTGAATTTTCTCGCTTGCGCGACTATTCACCTGGAGACTCCCTGAAAGACATTGACTGGAAAGCAACCGCCAGACATCGAAAACCCACAACACGCGTTCACGAGTCAGAGCGTTCGCAGTCGGTGCTGATTGCGGTGGATGCAAGCCGAGTCATGGCGCCTCTTGTCAACGGCACTTCCAAGTTGGACTATGCCATCAACGCAGCACTGTTTCTTGCCTTCGTGGCACTCAAAAACAAAGACCGGGTCGGGCTCATTGTCTTCTCAAACGAGCTCATCTCCTATGTGCCACCACGAAGTGACAGAGAAAATTATAAATGCATTGCGGATGCGCTTTATAAAGCCACTTTGCACCTGTCCTATTTCGACTGGAATCATTTCTTCTTGGAAACGAGCAAACGCCTGCGACGTCGCTCACTGCTATGTGTTTTTACGGATACGGGAGACGAAGAGCATTTTGAGCGCATGCACACAATATTCCCTCTTCTGGCAAAACGACACCTCTCTCTCTGCCTCAACATTAAAGACTCTGTTGGTACACAACGCCTCTATGCAGCTCCCAAGTCTCCAGACGAAGCATGGCAATATGCTGTGGCTTCCGAAACACTCTCGCGCCGAGAGCTTTTCAAAAAACAAATCCAACGACAGGGCACGGTTTTGGCGGATGTTGAGCATGACGAGCTGCCACTTGCCTCCGTCAACCATTATTTGGAAGCCAAGCGGCGGGGGCTTATATAGACAGACCGGATTAGGGTTGAATTGAGCCTGGCGAGACACACAGTTTGAGGCGAATGAAGAGCGACTCTTCTCCCCATCTGAAAGCAGCTTGCTACATTCCCTCGCCCGACACGTGCTTCATCTTTCGAAAAATCCATTTAAAATTTAATGGGTTCAGACAGCATTCCCCGGACCCAATTCAAAAAACATCAGCGCCAAACATAATTGTTCTTGAACTAATGCTCTCCATGCTGCAAGAATATACGAAGTCATCGAGTGAAAGGCAATTTCGATAGCTGCCAGGGGACATACAACACACCGGGGGCTTCAAAACCTTGAAAATTCTAAATCTGATGACAAAGCTGGAGTAAGCAGCTGGATTTTCCCCACCTCTCGTCTGCTTCCTGGGATTGAGCTGTCGTTCACCTCAATCCCCTTCAAACAATGACGTGCAAACAAAGGGAGAACAATCCAATAAATTCAGAATGAACGAATAATAAATCTAATACTACCCAGAAACCAGGGAAATAGACAAAAGAAAGGCAACACAATGAAGGCAGAACCAAAGAATTTCCGGTTAATGAAACGATGGACATCTGCATTTCTCATGGGGTGTTTGGGCATTGCCAGCTTTGCTTGGGCGAATAACTCTTTTGAGCAAAAGCATGTGGGTGCTGACGGACTCATATACCACAAATACATTGACTCAAAAGGGGTCGTTCGTGGGGTTGTCTATGATGCAAGCGGAAGAGAAGTCTCTCCGGTTTTCAACCAGGCCGATGTTGTGGGAGAGAAACTGGCCGCAAAGCTAAAGCGCAGCACAGAGGATGAGGTGATTGTTGTCAGGCTCGCATTGCATGAGCAGGACGAAGACGAGGAGCTGCCTACTCAGCAGATTGAGGTGGTAAGCGAGGACGGCAAGCTGACATTGAAGGTGAACGGCCAGAGGAAGTCCCTCCAGGAGGAGGAGGCCTTGTCTGCTTCGCGTATAAGCGCCATCAAGGCTCGCAATGAAATGAGGCGCCAGGCGAGGCTCGACAATGCCTTGGCTGTGGTCAAAGCCCATGGGTTGAAGGTTGAGCCCCAGGCTGTTGAGCGCTATGCCGACACGGGTGAATCTATGCTGGTGAGCATGAAGAAAAACGAGCTGGAAGCGTTCATCAAAGCGAACAGGGAACTGATTGCAGCCATCGACTTGCCCGAAGTCATCACCCATGACATTGAGAGTGCCAAGTTCGCCACCGCGGTCACCCCCGCCGTCACCTCTTTGTTTCAAAGCAACCCGGGAAATGGAAAC
>Ga0209737_10003100_pt1 | contig 11600 bp, 13 predicted proteins | sample TergutCu122P3_FD_187284 | JGI IMG/M metagenome (GOLD analysis project Ga0209737, IMG submission 187284) | Cubitermes ugandensis P3 segment gut microbial communities from Kakamega Forest, Kenya - Cu122 P3 (SPAdes) (version 2) | ecosystem: Host-associated > Arthropoda: Insects > Digestive system...
TGTTTTTTCATTGAATTTCGCACCAAATTATGGTGCGAGCCAAGGTAAACAGTATTACTGTTTCACATAAAGGGATAATTTAGACGTGAAACAGTATAACATTGCGGCACATAGCAGGAGGTTGTTGATAAATGGCGTCAGTAAACTACAAAGCTACAGGTATCGTGTCTGATATCCAGCGCTTTAATGTACACGATGGCCCTGGTATACGCACAATTGTTTTTCTGAAGGGTTGCCCACTCTCCTGCCTCTGGTGTTCCAATCCTGAAACCCAACCGCTAAATCCTATTATTATGTTTCAACAGGATCAGTGTATCAGTTGCGGAAGATGCGTACGAGCTTGCATAGAAGGAGCGATCAGCCTGGAAAGCCTTGGGTTGGTCGATCGCCAGAAGTGTGTTAATTGCGGAGAATGCACCAACAATTGCCCTACAGGCGCGCTTACGCTCAAGGGTGAAACAATGACGATAGAGCAAGTGATAAATGAGCTAAAAAAAGACGCCACACTTTATCGTAAATCCGGCGGCGGAATAACCCTGTCGGGAGGAGAACCACTTGTACAGTGGAGATTTGTGACAGAGCTACTTAAGGCATGCAAAGCTCGCGGCTGGCATACGGCGATGGAAACTTCAGGATATGGTAGCGAAGAGGCTATAGAATCTGCATTACCATTTCTTGATTTGGCGCTTCTGGATATTAAATCTATGAACGACCAGATACATAAAAGAGTTACTGGTGTGACAACAGAGGTGATTCATCGCAATGCTGCGCGTATTGCACAATTGTCCGATGTTATTATACGTGTGCCAACCATACCCACTATCAATGATACCGATGAAGACTTCTTACTTATCTGTGATTTTGCAAAAACTTTACACGGTGTTGAAGCAATTCACATACTTCCATACCATACGTATGGTGAAAACAAATATACTTTGTTGGGCATTGATTATCCGATGGGTATGGGTATTAAGTCGCTGGCTACAGAAGATGCGATTCGCTTCAAAAGAGTCGTGGAAAGTCAGGGGCTTCAATGTAGCATTGGCGGATAAATAATTTGTAGAATTGGAGGTTACATAATGGATCAGAACTTGATAGAGAATGTCATCAAGCGCGTTAAGTCAGAAATTAGCGAAAACAGGCCTTGTTTTGCCTCTGGCCTGGGAAACATTGGAGTTACCGAGTTCGTCGGTACGGCAACTGGGACATCAATGGGTCTTGTAATCGCAAGCGCGGATCCGATGCTAGTTGAGAAAATGAAGCTGGGAAAATACCGTTCGATTGGTATTATTGGGGGTAGATCCGGAGCCGGTCCGCAAGCAATGGCGGTGGATGATGCGGTAAAAGCAACAAATGCCGAGGTCATCAGCTTTCAGGCTTGTACCGATGGCTGCGGCGGTCCCGGACAAGGATCTCTAATCGTTATTGGGGCCGAAGACGTATCCGATGCCCGCCGAGCGGTGGAGATTGCACTAGCTGGATTGAATGATCGATATTTCGGCGACGTTTATGAAAACGAATCGGGTTTTATTGAATTTCAATACACGGCCAGAGCCAGCTCTTGTCTTGAACTTGCATTTGGAGCAAAACAAGGTAAAGCTTTCGGCTTGCTTTGCTGCGGCCCGGCTGTCATAGGCTCGGTTGTATCGGATACCGTATTGAAAGCCGCAAATGTGGAAGCCATAAGCTATATGTCGCCGTCTGATGGAGAAGGATTTACCTTTTCCAACGAGATAGCGCTGACTTTTACTGGGGATTCCGGCGCGGTGCGTCAAGCCTTAAGGGCTGGTATTGATGTTGGCAAAAAACTATTGACTGCTTTTGGCCAGGAGCCTAAATCTGTCGGAGGAGTGCCATATATCTAACATCTACCAGGTCGTACTATGTGAGATTCGCAAATCTCAATAATTATCTTAGGAGGTATTTCTTATGAATAACTCGGATGCATTGGGTATGGTTGAAACAAGAGGGCTTGTTGGCGCGGTAGAGGCTGCCGACGCTATGGTTAAAGCGGCAAATGTAACCTTAGTGGGCTATGAAAAAATTGGCTCTGGATTGGTTACCGTAATGGTGCGTGGGGATGTCGGCGCGGTAAAAGCCGCAACCGACGCGGGTGCAGCTGCAGCCAGGGTTGTCGGCGAAGTTGTATCTATACATGTTATTCCTCGTCCTCATTCGGACACGGAAAAAATGATTCCTGGAAAAGCATGATTGCCTTAATGTACTGGACGGGGATGCTGTACTTTGCCGCTCCCCGTCCAAATTGCACTCATAGCAACTTAATAAGCTAAGAATAATATAGCTTAACTGCTGTGTTCTTAAAAAAGAATGGAGAATTGGAATGGATGAACAACAGTTTGCCGCATTAGTTCAGAAAGTCTTATCCCGCATTCGTGATGAATCCGCGGGCATCCCAATTCTTCCTAAGGCATATATCTTGATGCCGGAGGATTGGCAGACGCAGTATTATAACCAATGCTTAGACATTCTTGAAAAAATACAAAGGGAATACCACATAACCGCTGTTTTGCCAGACTATGATAATGGTGATATTAACAATCTATATAATATGGGCGTTAGTGCTACTGTAAAACGCAGTGAAGCGGTATTTCCAGAGAATGACTTTTTGACTATATTTCCGATTGCTTGCCGAGGCCTAGTTGTAAAAGCAGCGCTTTGCCTTCAGGATGATTTTGAAAGCAATTGGGTCGCAAACTGCATAGCTCATGGCCGGGCTGTGTTAATGCCCAAAGAACTTCCCCTCTTTACAGGCAATGAACCTGATGCTTATAAGAAGAGGATTCTGTCGTACTATAAAGAAGCCGAATCGTTCGGTATCCTATTTGACACGTTTTCGCCAAAATTAGGGGCGATGCCAAAATCTACAAAATTCGACGGCGAACAAAAAAAGAAGATTATTACTAAGAAAGATTTGGAAGCATTTTGTTCAGCAAAAGAACTATGGCTTGACTCTGGCGATATTGTTACCGCACTTGCTACAGAGCATGCAAAAGAGCTTGGCATCAGCATTTTGCATAGATAAAAAACACTTGATATTCATTAATAATAAGCGTAAAAAAATATATGCAGGAGGGGTTGCCGGATGGAGAATGCTTTGGGATTGATCGAAATACGAGGGCTAGCATCTGCTATAATGGTCTCTGATGTTATGGTAAAAACAGCGAATGTTAAAATTATTAATATCGAGAGGGCAAAAGGAAGCGGATGGATGACAGTAAAGATTTCCGGCAATGTGGCGGCTGTCATTGCTTCTATTAACGCCGGAAAGCAGGTCGGCATGGCATATGGCCACTATATCTCCTCAAAAGTGATTCCTCGTCCTGCGGCGGAAGTGTCGGATATATTCTGCAAACCGGGCAACTTGGACGAACCCCCCACCACAGCAATTTTATCATCCGAACCGGAAACAGTCTCCGCTACAGAAAATCTAACAGAAGACATAGCTAAGATACATCCAACAACCCAAACGGAGGTAGAAAATATAACTTCTGCAGAAAATAAAGCTGATTTGGAAGAAAATCAGACAAAAACAAGTACTAGCAACAGAAAGAAGTCCAAGAAAACAAGTCAAGATCAAGAAGCATTGCCGACAACCGAGAAAGCGCCATCGAAAACAAAGAAAACCTAAACAAGTCGAAGAAATCGCCAGTTTTATAGGTTCTTAAGCAGATGGAGGTAATTATGAAAACTGATAAGTCAAATATAGCTACATGTGATCATACAAATGCTGTGAATCAGGCAATCTTTGATTCATTAGAAGCATATCAAGCTTATTCTAAGCTTACACTCAATCGCAGACAGGCAATCATTACAGCCATCAAAAACAAACTGATTCCTTTAGTGCCGGAAATGGCTGCGCGGGAATTAAAAGAAACAGGTATGGGCAACACTCGCGATAAAATTGTCAAACTTCTGCTTTCTATACATAAAACGCCAGGTGTAGAAGATTTGGTTACGGATGTATTGACCGGCGACGATGGTATGACTCTATATGAGTATTCGGCTTATGGAGTAATTTGCGCGATTCACCCGAGCACTAACCCATGTGCTACACTTATTAGTAATACTATGGGAATGTTGGCTGCGGGCAATGCAATTATACATGTTCCGCATCCAAGATGTATTGAAGTTTCGAATTATACCGCTAAGTATATTGATGAAGCTATACTTGAAGTATGTGGTATACCAAATTTAGTTGTTACACTTTCAGAGTCATCCATTAAGTTAGCCAACGAGATTATGAATCATCCTGATGTAGCCATGGTTGTAGCTACCGGCGGTAGAAAGATAGTTAATCAGGCGCTTTCTTGTTCAAAAAGGGTCATTGGCGCCGGACATGCTAACCCAGTTGTGATCGTCGACGAAACTGCTGACCTAAAAAAAGCGGCTTGTGATATAGTAGACGGCGCATCTTTCGATCATAATATTATGTGTATTGGTGAGAAAAACATTGTTGTGGTATCTTCGATAGCGGATAGTTTTATAGAAGAACTGAAAATGAACGATGTTTATTTTATTACCGACGAGATTGAAATGCTTGCACTGACCAAGGCGGTTGTTACCAGCGATTTTATTATGAATCGCGCATTAGCAGGAAAAAGCGCAAACACTATTCTAAGTGCTGCTGGAATTAAGTGTGACCGAGAGGTACGCCTTATTGTAGTTGAAACCGTGAAAACTCATCCATTTGTGACAATCGAACTCTTGATGCCGGTAGTACCGATGGTTCGCGTTAAAGATTTCGATACAGCGCTGGAAACGGCTTTATTTATTGAACAAGGCCTTCGTCATACTGCCATAATACATTCCCAATCTATACTCAATTTAAACAAAGCCGCTCATATCATGCAGACATCCGTTTTCGTTAAAAACGGCTCTTCTATGGTAAGCATAGGCTTTAACGGCGAAGGGGACACCAGTTTTACGATTGCGAACATCACCGGTGAGGGAGTGACTACAGCACGACATTTTGCACGAAGAAGGCGCTGTACATTGACATCCGCATTTTCAATTCGCTGAGTATCTACTTTCTTTGCGCAAAGCTGTTCTCGTTTGGTATTTATGCTATTTATTGGCAAAGAAAATGAGGTGATGATGCGTGCCTGCTTATTTGGTAACTTCCGAATCAGTTACGGAGGGGCATCCCGATAAGCTTTGCGATCAGATATCAGACGGTATTTTGGACGCTTATCTTGAGCAAGACCCGCTTAGCCATGTGGCTGTTGAGACAATGGTCTCAAAAAACACGATCTTTATTGCCGGAGAAGTTACTTCGAATGCTTGCATTGATGTCTCGAAAGTAGCAAGAAAAATAGCTTGTGATATCGGCTATACTACTTCCGAATCCGGGCTGGACGGCTGTAATTGCCTTATCCTAACAAATATCAATACCCAATCTCTTGATATCGCACAGGCTGTTAATCAAAAAAAAGGTATTATAGGCGCGGGGGATCAGGGTATTATGTATGGTTATGCTTGCGACGAAAGCGAAACATATATGCCCTTAACGTATTACTTGGCTACAAAGCTATGTATGCAACTAGCGCATGCACGAAAAATAGAATCGCTACCATGGCTGTACCCTGATGGAAAATCGCAAGTAACCATGGAATACAATGCCAATGGCGAACCTAGCCATATCAACAGCATAATCGTATCCGCTCATCATAAAGGCGGCATATCGGCTGATTATATACGTGAATCGATTTTGCATGAAGCCATCTACCCGGTTATTGACAATCGTTGGCTAAAATACAATACAAAAATCTACGTCAACCCTACCGGCAGCTTTTCTATTGGGGGGCCAATGGCTGATACAGGCCTTACGGGACGTAAGATCATGGTTGATTCTTATGGCAGCATTGGCAAACACGGCGGCGGCGCTTTCTCTGGCAAAGATCCCACCAAAGTGGATCGTTCCGCCGCCTATATGGCGCGTTATGTAGCAAAGCATATAGTTGCTTCTAAACTTGCCAGAAGATGCGAAGTCGCGCTGGCTTACGCGATTGGCCGCCCGGAACCGGAAGCAGTATCGATCAAAACATTTGGGACAGAGCAGATTCCATTAGATATACTGCACGAAATAGTTGGCGAGGTATTCTCTTTCTCGGTTAAGGACATCCTTGAACACTTAAACCTTCGCAGACCACAGTATCTAAAGACTGCAGCTTATGGGCATTTTGGACGCGAAAACCAAGATTTCCGATGGGAAGCATTGGATCAAATCAGTTGTTTATGTCATATCGCGATGCAAAGTATGACCAAAAAGTTTTTCAACAAAATGACATAAGCCGCTTGCTCGTCAAAATACAAAATAAGTTGGTGTTAACTATGAATGACAAACAACTTCAGGATATTGTTTACAAGGCAACAAAAGAGTATATAGCTGAACTTCAGAATATTCCCGTAGGGGTATCTAACCGGCATGTTCACCTTTGCCGGAAAGATATGGATCAATTGTTTGGCAAGGGTTCAATACTGCACTCAATAAAGGAATTGCGGCAGCCCGGGCAGTTTGCTGCTGTTGAAATGGTTAATCTGCGGGGGCAAAATAATGCTTTGATTCAACGGGTACGTGTTCTAGGTCCGATAAGGCAGGAAAGCCAAGTAGAAATCTCTAAAACAGACAGCTTTAAGTTGGGTTTATCCGTTCAAGTGCGGGAATCGGGAGATTTGGAAGGCACGCCCGGCATCATATTGGAGGGGCCTGCAGGAAGCGTTGAAATAACTCAAGGGGTAATAATCGCATGGCGGCATATACATATTTATAAAGAAAGCGCACTATTGCTGCAGTTGCGGGACAAAGAAATGGTTTCTGTTGAAAGCGAAGGACCACGAGGCTGTGTTTTAAAGAATGTTTTGATTCGCGTATCCAGCCAATTTTCAAATGAAATGCATATCGATACGGACGAGGCGAATGCTAGTGGACTAAAAAACGGCGATATTATCAAGATTAAAAAATAACACTACATACTATTGTTCATGTATTGCAAAAACAGAGACAGAGACAGAGACAGGCGGTTATGCGGATCTGCCCACTAAGCCGAACCCGCAAATATTATAAACGAAATGTGGTGAATCGAATGAATATTGATGAGAATACTCTAAAAAGAATCGTAGAGCAGGCCATAAAGGATAACAATAGGCAAATCTACGCTGGCTCTGGAAAAAACGGCGTCTTCGATAGCATGGATGAAGCTATACTAGCCTCAGAAAAGGCGCAGGCAGAATATCAATATTGTAAAATAACAGATCGTGAACGCTTTGTGCAGGTAATTAAAAATACCGTAACAGAAACGGTAAATTTAAAAACCATGTCTCTTATGGCAATAGAAGAAACCGGCATGGGGAACTATGAACACAAATTACTAAAAAATAGAGTTGCCGCTGAAAAATCTCCCGGAACCGAAGATTTGCTTACTGAAGCAAAAAGCGGCGACGATGGCTTAATGCTGGTGGAATACTGCCCATTTGGCGTAATTGGGGCAATAACTCCAACCACAAACCCCTCCGAAACCATAATTTGCAACTCTATAGGTATGTTAGCAGGAGGAAACACTGTAGTATTCAGCCCCCACCCCAAAGCAAAAAAGCTGTCCGCCTGGCTAGTAGAAATACTTAACAAGAACTTGATTGAAAGCGGCGCGCCAGTAAATCTTATAACAACCATACGTGAACCATCAATAGAAAGCACCAACGATATGATTAAGCACCCTGCTATAAGTATGCTTGTGGCTACAGGAGGCCCAGCTATCGTTAACCTTGTTATGTCTAGCGGCAAAAAAGCCATTGGCGCAGGCGCTGGAAATCCACCGGTAGTCGTAGATGAAACCAGCGATATCAAAAAAGCCGCACTTGATATCCTAAATGGTTGCTCTTTTGACAATAATATCCCTTGCATCGCAGAAAAGGAAGTGGTTGCTGTTGATTGCATCGCGGATGAGCTAATCCGCTACATGACGGAAAACGGCGCCTACATTCTTAAAGACTCTGCTAAGATCCAATCCCTATGGAATCTTGTCTCTAATGACAAAGGCGGCCCAAACGTTGATTATGTTGGCAAAAGCGCTGAGTATATTATGGAAAAAGCCGGCCTGCCAGCTTTTAAAAATGCTCGCGTTATAATAATGGAGACAGACGGCGACAATCCTTTTGTGCGGGAAGAAATGATGATGCCTATACTTCCAATTGTGCGTGCAAAAGATGTAGACGCAGCAATTGAAATGGCGCGCATATTCGAAAACGGAAACAGGCACACGGCAATAATGCATTCCAAAAACATAGAAAAACTGACTAAAATGGCAAAAGAGCTGCAAACTACGATTTTTGTCAAAAATGCCCCTTCCTATGCCGGGCTCGGCGTAGGAGGAGAAGGTTGTACCAGTTTTACAATCGCTGGACCCACCGGAGAAGGCTTGACAACGACCCGCTCTTTTTGCCGCAAACGGCGCTGTGTGATGTCTGATGCAATGCATATACGATAAGTAGTTGATAAGGGAATAATTAGCATGGATATTACCACGATAAACGAATACATTAACCAAGTAGAACTTTCGGAAAAGAAGGTTTTGCGTCATGCCAGCGATAAGATAAAAGTTGGTGTAGACCTTGGTACGGCATATATTGTAATTATGGTTTTAGACGAAAATAACAAACCTATCGCCTACGAAAAGCGGGCTGCCAGTGTTTTGCGTGATGGCGTGGTAGTGGACTATATTGGTGCGCAACGTATTGTTAGCGATCTTAAAACCACTTTAGAAAATCGAATAGAGCGTGAACTTAATCAGTGCTGTATTGCTATGCCTCCAGGTACAGAAAACAGCGCAAAAACCCATATCTATGTTGTGGAAGGCGCCGGATTTGAGGTAATCCGCGTTCTTGATGAGCCCTCTGCCGCCAATGCTCTATATAATATTTCCGATGGCGTAATAGCTGATATTGGCGGCGGAACAACAGGCTTGGCCGTTTTTCGTGACGGCAAAGTGATAAGCATTGCCGATGAACCCACAGGCGGGGTGCATCTTACATTGGTATTGGCGGGAAACATGGGCATTCCTCTTGCCGAGGCGGAACGCATTAAGATGGACCAAGATAATCACAAAAAGATATTTAACATCATCAAGCCGGTGGTGGAAAAGATGGCTTCTATCGTAAAGAGTCATACTAATGCGGTTAAGGCCGAGGTACTGTATCTTTGTGGCGGCACTTGCTGCCTTACCGGAATAGAACAAGTTTTTGAAAATGAACTCGGCATCACTGTTATTAAACCGGATAAGCCTTTATTGATAACACCGATAGGCATTGCCATGAATTGCTTTGGTGAGGAAGAAGAGCATGAAGGAGGAAAAGTATGCAGCTTGCAATTGTAATTGGCTCTGTATGGTCAACCAGAAAGGAGGAGCGTCTTATCGGGCAAAAACTGATGATAGTCAAGCCCGTTAACCTTTTAAATGAGACTAGCACCCTGCCTTGTATAGCAATTGATACTGTCGGCGCAGGTATTGGAGAAAAGGTGATCATTGCCGGCGGCAATGCTGCGCGCATTGCCGCGAACAATACCCAGTTGCCTGTAGATTTAGCTATTGTAGGCATAGTTGACGATGAGGAAGTTGATAAACGCTACCTGTGAAGGAGGCTAAACCTATGCTGACCGATTTGATTCGTGAGGCCGGTGTAGTGGGCGAAGGTGGCGCTGGCTTTCCTACGCATATTAAACTGGACGCAAAATCGGACTTTTTTATCGTAAACGCGGCGGAATGCGAACCGCTAATTGAAACGGATAAGTATATCTGCCGTATGTTTGCGTCTGAGATTATTGAGGCAATGCAGCATGTGGGAGAGCATTTGGGCGCAAAACGTCTGGTAATTGCACTAAAGCGCAAATACAATCGCGAGATTAATGCACTTACTGATGCGATCCGCGACAAAGGCGCAAATATTGAGCTATTCTTGATGGATTCGTTTTACCCTGCAGGCGACGAGCAAGTGTTAGTGCAGATGATAACCGGACGTTCTGTGCCGGAACGCGGTATTCCGCTGGCTGTGGGCGCTGTAGTTAATAATGTGGGTACCATGGTGAGCATTCAGAAAGCTCTTAAAGGCATACCTGTTACAGAAAAACATCTTTCGGTTACAGGCGATGTAGAGCGTCCCTTGATGCTAAAGGTTCCCCTTGGCGCACCAATTATCGATTGCATTAACGCGGCTAAGCCAAATCTTCCTGATTATGATATTGTTCTGGGCGGACCCATGATGGGCAAAGTATATACAGAACCAGCACAAATTGCCGCCTTGAGTGTGGAAAAAACAGTCGGCAATATTTTGATTCTTCCTAAGGGGCATCATTTGTATATACAGGCGCAGAAACCGCTGCACCGTATTATCAGGCAAGCACAGAGCGCCTGCCTGCAATGCCGGTTTTGCACGGATCAATGCCCCAGATATAGAGTTGGACACCGTGTTCGCCCACATTTAGTGATGCGCGCGATTTTTTTAGAACAGCGGGTGGAAAATGCTATGGAATACGAGCATTTGTACGGCGACGCTGCCAATTGCAGCGAATGCGGATTATGCGATATGTACTCCTGTCCAATGGGCTTATCCCCCCGGAGGGTAAATATGTATCTTAAAGGTCGTTTGCGCGAAAAAGGCATCGACGTGCCCAAAAACCCCACACCAAAGGCCAGAGAAGCTCTTTTTTACGGAAAGGCCTCTACCGACCGCTTAATACGGCGATTGGGCATATATGAGTATTCGCTACGACAGGCGGGGGACGAATGCTTGGAAATAGAGCCAAAGCGAGTTATGCTACCGTTTTTGCAGCATATCGGCAAACCGGCCATACCGCTTAAAGCAAAAGGCGATAGAATAGCTAAAGGGGATTTACTCGGCTTAGCTGCCGAAGGGCCGGTATCCGCAAACATTCACGCCAGCATAGATGGTATAGTAGAAAGCATAGACGAGCGATGCGCAGTTATAGAGCGGGAGGGGTGGAGCTAAGCATGAATCAAGCAATTGGCGTAATCGAATTCTCAAGTATTGCCCGCGGCATCGAAACAACCGACAAAATGCTCAAAGCCGCGCAGGTAAAGCTTTTGAAATCCTCTACAGTATGTCCGGGAAAATATATTACGATTTTGGGCGGAAATGTAGAAAGCATCAAAACCGCCATGGGCGCTGGTCAAACACATGGAAGTGAATACGTTGTAGACACCCTTGAAATTCACAACATTCATAATCAATTGATTCCAGCAATTGTACAGAGCAATTGCGTGGAGAATATGGAAGCAATTGGTGTGATGGAATTCTTCTCTGTTACAAGTGGGATTATGGCCGCCGATGTAGCAGCGAAAGCGGCCGAGATTGTGTTGATTGAGATCAAAATTGGTTACGCTATTGGCGGAAAAGGCGCTGTATTACTTACTGGCAACCTTGAGGCCGTAAATACCGCTGTACGGGCAGCCTGCACAGACTCTGACATGCTGTTACAGATTTCAGTAATAGCGAGGCCTGAAAAAAGCTTGATAGAAATGTTGATATAATAGTTTAAGCCAGTATATGGATTTCTATTTGCATAACCT
>Ga0209737_10003102_pt1 | contig 11597 bp, 12 predicted proteins | sample TergutCu122P3_FD_187284 | JGI IMG/M metagenome (GOLD analysis project Ga0209737, IMG submission 187284) | Cubitermes ugandensis P3 segment gut microbial communities from Kakamega Forest, Kenya - Cu122 P3 (SPAdes) (version 2) | ecosystem: Host-associated > Arthropoda: Insects > Digestive system...
TTTCAAACCCGCCCTTTTTATGAATGAAATCCCCCTCTCCCCCACCCCTTATCATGAACTGGATCCCCGCTTTCGCGGGAATGACAGGGAGAGGGGAACATTTTTCTCCGCGGCTTCGCGTGAACATCAGAGGTCAGGGATCAGGGATCAGGGATCAGGAATCAGGAATCAGGAATCAGAAAAACCATTTCACCGCAAAGAACGCAAAGAAACGCATAGAGCGCAAAGAAGAAACCGGCGTCATTCTGCGCGACGCGAAGCGGCGTCGCAGAATCCAGAGAACCCCATCCCCATCCTAACCTTCCCCTTGAAGGGGAAGGAACTTCGAGCCTCACGCGGAGACGCGGAGGCCGCAAAGGGACGAAAGCCCCCTTTGAAAAGGGGGCTTTTCTTCTCCGCGGCTTCGCGTGAACAGGTATCAGAGGTCAGGGATCAGAAAAACCATTTCACCGCAAAGAACGCAAAGAACGCAAAGAAACGCATAGAGCGCAAAGAAGAAACCAGCGTCATTCTGCGCGGCGCGAAGCGGCGTCGCAGAATCCAGAGAACCCCATCCCCATCCTAACCTTCCCCTTGAAGGGGAAGGAACTTCGAGGCTCACGCGGAGTCGCGAAGCCGCGAAGAAACGATCCCCTCTCCCGCTTGCGGGAGAGGGGTGGGGGAGAGGGCGGTGGGGACGGAGTTCAGAGGTCAGAGGTCAATGATGAGAACCCCATCCCCATCCTGACCTTCCCCTTGAAGGGGAAGGAACTTCGAGCCTCACGCGGAGACGCGTGAGGTCGCGAAGGAACGAAACTCCCCTCTCCCCTTGCGGGAGAGGGGTCGGGGGAGAGGGATGAAAGTTGCATTTCATTTCCCCCTCTCCCGGCCTTCGGCCACCCTCTCCCGCAAGCGGGAGAGGGGAACATTTTTCTCCGCGTCTCCGCGTCTCCGCGTGAGAATTTTTCTTTGCGCTCTATGCGTTCTTTGCGGTTAAATCGTTTTTTTGCTGGGACTCGCTTTGCTCGTCGCCAGCCTACGCTCTATGCGTTCTCTGCGGTTAAACCTTATGTCGCTGTTTCAAACAACGCACGACGGCATCGAGATCCAATCCCTGATCTTGCAACAGCACCAACAGGTGGTACACCAGATCGGCGGCTTCGTTGGTCAGTTCTTCGCGGTCGTTCGCCATCGCCGCCAGCGCGGTTTCGACGCCTTCTTCGCCGACTTTCTGCGCGATGCGTTTCGTGCCTTTGGCGTAGAGCCGCGCGGTGTAGGACGTTTCGGGGTCGGCGTGTTTGCGTTGCGCCAATAACTGTTCGAGTTCGTACAGGAACGACAACCGGCTGGCGGTCGGCGAAAAACAACTCGATGTGTTGCGATGGCAGGTCGGCCCTTCCGGCCAGGCCAGTATGAGCAGCGAATCGTAATCGCAATCGGTGGCGATTTCGACGACATCGAGAAAATGGTTCGAGGTTTCGCCTTTGGTCCACAGCCGTCCTTTGCTGCGCGAGTAAAACGTCACCCGCCCGCTCGCTTCGGTCGCTGCCAACGCTTCTTCGTTCATGAAGCCGAGCATCAACACTTCGCCGGACACCGCATGTTGAACAATCGCCGGAAGAAGGCCATCGCCTCCGCTCCCTTTCCCCCAGGCCAGTTTTGAGCGTTGTTCCGCGTCCAGTTTGATTTTCAACACGGTCGCACCTCCACGCCATTTTCTTTGAGGTAACGCTTCAGTTCTCCGATGTCAACGATTCGCTTGTGAAACACCGACGCCGCCAACGCGCCATCGACTTTGGCTTCTTCAAACGCCGCGAGGAAGTGCGCCATTTCACCGGCGCCGCCCGACGCAATCAACGGAACGTTGCAAACTTCGCGCACTTTTTTCAGTTGTTCGATGTCGTAGCCGCGCCGCACGCCGTCCTGATTCATCATGTTGAGCACCACTTCGCCTGCGCCGCGCTTTTGCACTTCGCGCACCCAGTCGAGCGTTTGCCAGGCGGTTTGTCGCGTCCGTGCTTCGTCGCCGGTGAATTGATAGACGCGGTACGAGCCGTCTTTTTCATCGTGCCAGGTGTCGATGCCGACCACCACGCATTGTTCGCCGTAACGGTCGGCCAGTCGGTCGATCAGCGATGGATCGGCCAGCGCCGGCGAATTGATCGACACTTTGTCCGCGCCGTAGGCCAGAATTTCGCCGGCGTCTTCAACGCTGCGAATGCCGCCCGCCACGCAAAACGGAACGTCGATCACTTCCGCCACCCGCGCCACCCAGCTTTTGTCAACGACGCGGCCATCGCTCGACGCGGTGATGTCGTAGAACACCAACTCGTCGGCGCCTTCTTTCGTGTAACGTTGCGCCAGCGGAACGATGTCGCCGATGATTTCATGGTTGCGAAATTGCACGCCTTTGACGACTTGTCCGTCCCGTACATCGAGACAGGGAATGATGCGTTTGGTTAACATTTGTTTAACTCCTTACAATTTTGAGCAGGCTGCATTCGCTTGAGCAACCCCATCCCCACCCTAACCCTCCCCTTGAAGGGGAGGGAGACTTTACCAACATGCTATTGCCTCCTTGACCGTGAATTTTCCTTCGAGCAATGCCCGCCCTACAATGATGCCGACCACGCCGCTGTCACGCAGTGCTGCGATGTCGTCGAGCGCGCCGATGCCGCCGGACGCCTGAAACGCCACCTGCGGAAACGCCTGCGTCAGCGAGCGGTACAACACTACATTCGCGCCTCGCATCATGCCGTCGCGGGCGATGTCGGTGCACAGCACATGGCGCACGCCGCAAGGCGCAAAGCGTTCCAGCACTTCTTCGATGGTGAGCGCCGACGCTTCCTGCCAACCGGCCACCGCCACATGCCGTTCGCCATTGTCGCTGACCCGAACATCGAGCGCCAGCACGATTTTCTCTGCGCCGAAACGGGCGAACCAGCGCATCACTTCTTCCGGTTGTCTGACCGCCATCGAGCCGACCACCACGCGCGCCGCGCCGGCATCGAGCAACGCCTCCACATCATCGGCGCTGCGAATGCCGCCACCGACTTGCACCGGCACGGTCACGCCTTTCAACAGCCGCGACAGCAACGGCAACTGCCGCGCTTTCGGGTCTTTCGCGCCATCGAGATCGACCAGATGCAGCAAGGTCGCGCCGTCTTTTTCATAGGCTTGCAAACGCGGCAGCGGATCATCGCCGTAGGTCGTCTGTCGCGCGTAATCGCCTTGCGATAAGCGCACCACTTTTCCGTCGATGAGATCAATGGCCGGAATCATCGAATGTTCTCCATAAAATTTCGCAACAACTGTGCACCGGCGCGACCGGAGCGTTCGGGATGAAACTGCACGCCGTAAAAATGACCGCGCTGCACCGCCGCGCTGAATGCGTTGCCGTATTCGCCGCGCGCAATCGTCCAGTCGCCCAGCGGCATCGCAAATCCGTGAACGAAATAAAAATAATCGCCGCTGTCGATACCTTCAAACAACGGATGCCCCGCTTTCGGCGCACACACGTTCCATCCCATGTGCGGCAATGGAAAATCCCCTTTCATCCGTTGCACCGGCGCGTCGATCACGCCAAGCAACGGCACTTGTGATGGTACTTGCCCGCCACCGCCTTCTTCGCTCTGGCTTCCCAACAACTGCATGCCCAGACAAATGCCGAGCACCGGCTGCGTGCATGCGCGGATCAGTTCCACCAAACCGCGCGCACGCAATTCGCGCATCGCTGCTTGCGCCGTGCCGACGCCCGGAAGAAAGAGGCGATCGGCGGCGCGGATGGCCGCCGCCTCGCCACTGATTTCGACAGCGTAACCGAGCCGCTGCACCGCATAACGCAACGACGCCAGATTGGCGCAGCCGGTATCGAGAATCACCGCCCGCGTCACAGCATTCCCTTCGAGCTTGGCAATGCGTTTCCTTCAACGCGAATCGCCTGCCGCAACGTCCGCCCGAACGCTTTGAAAAGACTTTCCACCAGATGGTGCGTGTTCTCGCCTTTCGCTTTCAGGTGCAGCGTGCAACCCATCGTTTGCGACAGCGAACGGAAAAAATGTTCGACCATGTCGGTGCCCATGTCGCCGACTTTGTCGCGGTTGAACGAAGCCTTGAATTTCAGATAAGGCCGTCCCGACACGTCGAGCGCGCAACGCGCCAGACATTCGTCCATCGGCAGCGTGAAACCGAAACGGGCGATACCGCATTTGTCGCCGAGCGCTTCGCGCAACGCCTGACCCAGCGCCAGCGCCGTGTCTTCGATCGTGTGATGATCGTCGATGTGCAGATCGCCCTCCGCTTTCACATGCAGACGAAAACCGCCGTGCGTGGCGATCTGGTCGAGCATGTGGTTGAAAAAACCGAGGCCGGTGTGAATCTCGTTACCGCCTTCGCGGTCGAGCCACACGGCGACATCGATGGCTGTTTCGCCGGTCACGCGACGAACATGCGCCTGACGATCTTTTCCCGTCAGTTGACGGACGATCTCCGTCCAGTCCAACACGCCCGGCTGATAACGCAGACCGCCGATGCCGAGGTTCGCCGCCAACTGCATGTCGGTCTCGCGGTCGCCGATCACATAAGACATGTCCCGCGCCCAGTCGGAATCGTCGAGATACGCTTGCAACAGCTTCGTCTTTGGCTTGCGGCATTCGCAGTTGTCTTCAGGAAAATGCGGGCAAATCAGCACGTCGTCGAAACGCACGCCTTGTGAGTTGAACAACTGCATCATCAAGCGATGCGGCGCGTCAAACGCCTCCTGCGGAAAACGGGCGCTGCCCAGGCCGTCCTGATTGCTCACCATCACCAGATGATAACCGGCCTGCTGCAACGCCAGCAACGCCGGAATCACGCCTTCCTCGAACGCCAGTTTGTCGAGCCGATCGACCTGCTTGTCTTCCGATGGCTCAAGAATCAAGGTGCCGTCGCGGTCGATAAACAGAATTTTTTTCATCGTATTTCCTTTAACACTTGCACCACCCGTTCGCATTCTTCGCGCGTGCCGATGGTGATTCTCAAACAACCGGCCAGCCCCGGCTGTTTGCTCTGATCGCGCACCACGATGCCTTGTTCGCCCAGCGTCCGAAAGACGTGCGCAACATCTGAAAAACGCACCAGCAACCAGTTGCCTTCACTGGGAAAAACGCGATCCACGCACGAACACTGCGACAACGCCTGTTGCAACCAGCGGCGGTTGTCGATCACGTCGGCGACGTTGCGCTTGCCTTGCTGCAAACCGTTTCCGGTCAGCGCTTGCGTGGCGATGTCCGCGACCGGCACCGGAATCGGATACGGCGCAATCACTTTGAGCAACAACTGAATCACTTCAGGATGCGCCATCGTGAAACCGCAGCGCAAGCCCGCCAGCGCAAACGCTTTCGAGAGTGTACGCAAAATCACCAGATGCGGAAACGACGACAACCAGGACGCCGTGCTCATCTCAGGACAAAAGTCGATGTACGCTTCGTCGATCACCACCAGCGCCTTGCCTTCCGCCATTCGCAACAAGCGGCGCAAATCCTCGTGATCGAGCAGATTGCCGGTCGGATTGTTCGGATGGCACACATACACGACCTTGACCTTCGGTGTTGTCTCGTTGAGCGCCGCCTCGATGGCCGGAAGATCGAGCTGCCAATCTTTCGTGCTGAGTACGGTTTTGCGCGTGACGCCGAAGGTTTCGGCGCTGACGCCGTACATGCCATACGTCGGCGGACAATAAAGCACGGCATCCTTGCCCGGTTCGCAAAACGCCCGAATCAGCAATTCGATACTTTCATCTGCGCCACGGCTCACCAATAATTGTTCGGTTCGCACGCCCGCATATGCCGCGTACGCTGCCAGCAACATCGGCGGCTGGCATTCGGGGTAACGGTTCAACGGTTGCGTCAACGCATACGATTCCGCGCCCGGAAATTCGTTGGCGTTCAGCCACACATCGCCTTGACCGCCGATGCGACGCGCCGACAGGTACGGCGTCAATGCGCGCACACCATCGCGCGCCAATTCCTGAAGGTTCATGCGTCCCCCGTTTTGTTGATCGCGCTTTTGCCGATGGCCTCGACGCGCAAACGCACCGCCAGCCGATGCGCGTCAAGCCGCTCGGCCGCCGCCAGTGTTTCCACCGTCGTCGCCAACGCCATCAAACCTTCCGGCGACAGCGTTTGCACTGTCATCCGCTTCTGAAAATCGGCAAGCCCCAGACTCGAATACGTGTGCGTGTAGCCGTAAGTCGGCAACACATGGTTGGTTCCCGACGCATAATCGCCGACCGATTCCGGCGAATAATCGCCGACGAACACCGATCCTGCGCTCTGGATTTTCGGCACCAGCGCCTGCGGTTCGCGCGTTTGCAGAATCAAATGTTCGGGGCCGTAAGCATTGCTGATCGCGACGCATTCGTCGAGATCGCGGGTCACCAGCAAACGGCTGTGCGCCAACGCCTGACGGGCGATGTCCGCGCGCGGCAATTCTTTCAACAAACGTTCGACTTCATCGGCCACCGCGTTCGCCAGCGCCGCGCTCGGCGTCGTCAACACCACTTGCGAATCCGTCCCGTGTTCGGCTTGCGACAGAAGATCAATCGCTACGAACGTCGGGTTGGCGCGTTCGTCGGCGATCACCAACACTTCCGACGGCCCCGCCGGCATGTCGATCGCTGCGCCGTCGTGACGCATGCTGACTTGCCGCTTCGCTTCGGTCACATACGCATTGCCCGGCCCGAAAATTTTATCGACGCGCGGCACGGTTTCGGTGCCGAACGCCAGCGCCGCCACCGCTTGCGCGCCGCCGACGGCAAACACTTCGTCGATGCCGCACAACGACGCCGCATACAGAATCTCGTCGGCAATCTTCCCTTCCTCGCCACCGGGCGGCGAACACAACACGATGCGGCGACAACCGGCAAGCCGCGCCGGCACGCCCAGCATCAGCACCGTTGACAACAACGGCGCGGTGCCGCCCGGAATGTACAAGCCGACCGAAGCGATGGGGCGCGTCAACATTTCGCAGCGGATACCGCGTTGCGTTTCGACGCTGATCGGCACGGGTTGCTGCGCCGCATGGAACATTTCGATGTTGCGAACCGCCGCCGCCATCGCCGCCTTGATGTTTTCCGGCAAACGTTTTCCCGCTGCCGCGATTTCATCGGCGCTGACGCGGATCGCCGCGCGATCGACACGATCGAAGCGCGCCGTGTAACTGCGCAATGCCGCGTCGCCGTCGCGCCGGACGGTTTCGAGAATCTCGTTGACCGTCGTCGTGATCGCGGCGGACGCGCCGATGGCCGGACGTTGCAGCAGCGCCGCCCGCGCTTCGTCAGAGTACTGCGACCAATCGGTGATTGTCATCCTGCTCATCGTTCACTCCATCATCTTTTCAATCGGCAACACCAGAATCGAGCTGGCGCCGAGCGCCTTCAATTTTTCCATCGTTTCCCAGAACAAGGTTTCGCTGCTCACCATGTGCATCGCCACGCGGTTCGTTTCATTGGCGAGTGGCAACACCGTTGGCCGTTCTGCCCCCGGCAAAATGGCGATGATTTCTTCCTGCCGATCCGTCGGCGCGTGCAGCATGATGTATTTCGATTCGCGCGCCTGAATCACGCCCTGCATGCGCACCAGCAAGGTGTCGATCAGCGTCTGTTTGCTTTCCGGCATTGCGCCATCGCGCTGGATCAGGCACGCCTTCGAGCGGTAAATCACTTCGGCTTCGCGCAGACCGTTCGCTTCCAATGTCGCGCCGGTCGATACCAGATCGCAAATCGCGTCCGCCAATCCGGCGCGTGGCGCGACTTCGACCGAGCCGGTCAACAAACAAGGCTTGTAGCTGACGCCGCACCGATCGAAATACTGCTTCAGTAAATGCGGGTACGAGGTGGCAATCCGGCAATCGCGCAAACTCTGCGGCCCGTCGTAACGCGCATCGAGCGGCACCGCCAGCGACAAGCGGCAACCGCCGAAGTCGAGGCCGCGCAGCAGCTTGTACGCCGGTGTTCCGCCTTCGGCGCGGCGCATCAGCAGCGCTTCTTCCAGCACATTCTCGCCGACCACGCCGAGATCGACAACGCCGTCCATCACCAATCCGGGAATGTCGTCGTCGCGCACGCGCAACAGATCGAGCGGCATGTTTTCAGCGTAAGCGATCAAACGCTGTTCGTTGTAATTGATCCTGACGCCGCAGCGTTCCAGCAACTGCTGCGACTCGCGGCTTAAACGCCCCGATTTTTGAATCGCTATCCGCAAACGTGTTTTGTCGAGCATACGAACTCCTTGAAACAAAAAACCGCACAAAAAACCGCACAAAAAACCGCACAAAAAACCGCACAAAAAACCGCACAAAAAACCGCACAAAAAACCGCACAAAAATACCGCACAAAAATACCGCACAAAAAACCCTTAAAGCAAAAAACCCCTGGAACTTCTTCCAGGGGTCTCGATCATGTCACTGTTTCGTCGCCGCCGGAAGAACCCAAATGTCTTCCAGCACATACCGTCCTGAAAGACTAGTCAGGATGGTGGTGGTGCGCAACGAACGTGAGAGCATTCTTCATGGTTGGGTTGGTTGGGCGGTGTTAAACAGAAACAGGGCGCTAAACTTTAAGAATAAACCTTCCCGCCGCAAATTGCAACCAGTGAGCCGATGACGCACGCATCGTTGAAGGGGATAAAAAAACGGGGCGAAAGCCCCGTTTTTCAATATTTGGAGCGGGAGACGAGTCTCGAACTCGCGACCTCAACCTTGGCAAGGTTGCGCTCTACCAACTGAGCTACTCCCGCGGAAGCTCCGAATTTTAGCCGAACTTTTCGGGTAGCGCAAATCTGTTTTTTTACGATGCCGTCGTTTGTCATCAAAGGGCAACTTCCATACCCTTACGCTCAATCAGGTTCAGGAGCTTCAAAGACGCGCCGCCAGGCTTCTTTTCGCCGATTTCCCACTTTTGAACGGTTGAAACACTGGTATTCAGGATGGCGGCGAAAACGGCCTGACTGATGTTTTCCTTTTTTCGTAAAGCCCGGATCTTTCGGGGAGACATTTCGTGGACATCCAAGTGACACAAGGCGTCATACTCCCGCATCCGGCGCTTGTCGATCAGGCCGATTTCGTATAAATCGGTCGCCATTTCATGCACTTCTTTAAGGATTCTGCTTCGTTGCTTAGGTTTTGTCATAGACATAATCCACCTCTGTCAATTTACCAAACTGCACGGTTTGGTCGAGCCGGTCGCTATCGAGAGCCAAATAATCCGAAGCCATTGCTTGAAGCGCCTTCAATTCGTCCAGAGAAATATTGTCCTTTTCATTCTTGGCAAACCCCAGAAGAAAGAACCATCGACCGGATCGGCGCGTAGCCACAATCGTTCGGGCGCTCCCGCGTTTTCCCTTGCCCGGCAGGGCGATTCGCTTCTTGACAATGCCGCCGCCCGAGTCTGCGTCTATCAGGCCGTGTTCCATTTCCGAAACAGCATGAACGAGCAAGGCGTCTGAGATGCCCGCCTTGCTCATCCACCGGGTAAAAGCCCGTGTGCGGAAAACGCGCTGTTTCATACTATATCACTGGGTGATATAGATGGCAAGCCTGTACAAAGCCGTTTCGCAGAGAGACTGTTTAACCCTTCTGCACCGCCGCGACAGCCTCCGCCACATAGTCGATGTTGCTGGTGTTCAGCCCCGCGACGCAGATGCGGCCGCTTTCGACAATGTAGATCGCGTAGTCCTCGCGCAGCTTCTGCGCTTGCGCCGCGCTGAGACCCGAATACGAGAACATGCCCCGTTGTTGGGTGATGTAATCGTAATTCCGACCGGGCACTTGTGCGCTCAGCCGTTCCCGCAGCATTTGCCGCATTTCGCGGATACGGTTGCGCATCGTGGCCAGTTCTTCTTCCCAGAGGACGCGCAAATCGGGTTGGTTGAGCACGGTGGAGACCAGCGACGCGCCGAAAATCGGCGGGGTTGAATAGCTGGCGCGAACAACCCGCTTTATTTGCGAGAGCACCCGTTGGGCTTCGTCCGCATTGGCGGTAAGCACGGTCAGCGCGCCGACCCGCTCGCCATACAGCGAAAAGGTTTTGGAGAACGAATTGGCGATGAAAACCGGCAGGTTACGCTCGGCAAAACGACGGATGACTTCGCCGTCCTCCTGGAGACCGTCGCCGAAGCCCTGATAGGCGATGTCGATGAACGGCACCAACTTGCGCTGCTCGATGGTGTCGATGATCCGACCCCATTCATCGGCGGTCGGATCGACGCCGGTGGGATTGTGGCAGCAGGCATGCAGGAGCACGAGATCGCCCGCTTTTGCACGTTCCAGATCGCGCAACATGCCGGCGAGATCGAAGCCGCCGGTGGTCGCGTCGTAATAAGCGTAGGTTTCGACGGGAAATCCGGCGCCGCCGAGAATGGCGCGGTGGTTGTCCCAGGTGGGGTTGCTGACCCAGGCCGTGGCTTTGGGGATGATGCTGAACAGGAGATCGAAGCCGGTTTTCAATGCGCCGGTACCGGCGATGGTCTGAGCCGTCGCCACCCGGCCATCGCGGATCGCAGGATGGTCGGCGCCGAGCAACAGCTTTTGAACGGCTTGGGTATAAACGGCGGGACCTTCCATCGGCTGATACGTGCGCGGCGCGGTTTGACCCGCCAGCGCGTTCATCGCTTTTTGCACACACGACAACACCGGTATCTTACCGGCGGCATCGTAATAGACACCTATGGAAAGGTTGACCTTTTTGGGGTTGGCGTCAGCTTGGTACGCCTCATTCAGACCCAGAATAGGGTCACGTGCCGCCAGCGGCACTTCCGCAAACAGCGGGAAGGATGCAGTCATAGGAGCCTCTTTAGAAAAAAATGAGAGAAACATTCAGTATAAAGCAAGCGCGTCCTGAAAACGGCAGAGGATCGCTTGGAAACCGATGAAAAACCGCGCGTCGGCTTTCGAGTTCACCCGAAGGGTGACAACAAAACGCCTGCTGTGCCCGGTAAGGCGCGGCAGGCGCTGGCAAGCACGCAGAAGCAGATTATTTTGCTTTGATCGCGGCGCGCTGTTCTTTTTCGTAATTTTTGGAGTCTTCCTTGATTTTTTTCTCGACCCAGAAATACAGATAGAAGCTCATGACGATCATGAACAGGATGGAAAGCAGACTCAGAATCCCGACATCCGTGGTGAGCAATTCCTTAAGCATCATCATATAATTTCTCCGTTGGCGACAGTTAAAAAAAACATTGCGTATCGTCTTGCGAACATACGCATCGTTTCATCACATCTCAATACGTTACTATAGAAGAGCATGGCGGCGAAGACTTGACGCAAATCAAGACAATTGCTCAAAATCCGCCGAAGTCCATGCTGACATCTTCTTTGCTTCCCCTCTTCCCTTGCGGCATGGGTATCTGCACATTTCCAAGCGCCGCAGGCGCGTAACCGAAAACGCCAACTTGCCATCTGACATCTGACATCTGATCTCTGACCTCCGCTCACGGCTTCAGCGCCTTGTACAAGCACGGCAACGAAATATCGAGCCGGTGGTCGATGCCGGAATGGGTGCCGTCGAAGGCCTCATAACGATGCGGAATTTTGTGCGCGGTCAATTCGCGGGCGAGGATTCGCGTGCCGTAATGCATGTGGTA
>Ga0209737_10003103_pt1 | contig 11594 bp, 7 predicted proteins | sample TergutCu122P3_FD_187284 | JGI IMG/M metagenome (GOLD analysis project Ga0209737, IMG submission 187284) | Cubitermes ugandensis P3 segment gut microbial communities from Kakamega Forest, Kenya - Cu122 P3 (SPAdes) (version 2) | ecosystem: Host-associated > Arthropoda: Insects > Digestive system >...
TTGTACTAGAAGAATCCTGCGCCACAAGGTTCACCACGTACACCCGCTAAATGTATTGCTGCCACAACACCGGGACTGATCGTCAGAATTTTAAATTTCTGGTTTTAAACTTTTAAACAATTTTAAATTATTCAGTGACTTTAACGAGGTACAGGCCTACTCCCTGATAATGATCTGCTAAGATCGAAACATGTCGAAGTACCTTTAAATATTTTTATGTATTTTAACACTGAAATTAACATTTTAGACTAATACAGTTTTGAACGTGAAAAAGTGCATATGTTGGTGTTTATCAATTATCAGTTATTAGTTGTGGGTGTCTTCTCGTGAACCCATAGCACAATTTTCTTGCAGCGATTTCGGTCTTTATTGAGTGTGTGAGGAAAATGATTTAATTCAATAACTTTAACTCAATAACGTAACTCAATGACGGTTATACAAAATATGTATTGCTCCAACCGTAAAAAAATTATTAACTAATACCCCTTCCGAAATAACTTGAATGTTTTCCACTGCAAAATACTTTTCCCCATTTAAGTGTTCTTCTGGTAGTTTTCAAAGAGGATAAGTACGTGACGCTGCATTCAAACCGACACTGCCCTTTAGAAAGGCTTCAAGAGCTCTCTCCATATTTTCAAGCTCCCACTTTCCGTATTTAACAAGTTTTGGCATCTTAAAATAGAAGCTGAAAATTTATTTCTCGGTGGGCTTGCATGACTACAAGAATTTCACTTGAAACTCCGTGCTAGTTGCACTTGTTTACAGAATAATAAGTAAACAGCCGGAAGAGTTTGTACAATATTGGCAATCTGTAACAGAATGCATGGTTCCACTAATGATCCACCGGTCCAATTGCGGAGCCCTGTGGTGGTTCATCGATAGCAACTCCGTCATTTTTTGTTTTCAGAACTCTGAAGTACCATGAAAACTAAAAGCTAAGGAAACCGGTAAAGCAGACTGTACAATGGAGCACAAAGGTTTCCCCAACATATAAAAACACACGGTTTCTCTCTTCCTGTGATAATAAATGAACGTAGAAGCATATGCCCAACGTAAGAATAAAAAGGCTGAAAATTTTTGTACCCGATTTTCTCAGTCCCCTTTTAACGTACCAAACTCATTAAAAAATGAACAAGGTGACAGCGCCCGCAACCCTGAACGCGCAAGTGATAACAGTATTTGAATTATCGCGGTGGTCCACCAGTTGCGCCCGTTCAACGATGACCTTACTGTACATAATGTCGCGTATTTTCTCTGGTTACAATATATGTAACATGTAATGTTATATCCCACGATAAACACATTTTTACTTTTACATTAGTACTTCTGTAAGTACGTACACAGTGCCCATTACATCTACTTTCTGTAGTTGCTGGATATCGTACTTTCCAGGTATGTTGTTAAGACATATTCTGAATGATTTTAGATGATTCCAACTGCCCTATTATTACTGGTTATCGCATTTGTTTTTACATTATTCAACATAAATTGTATTTCCAAAATGCCTTTCTATTTTAAAAGCCTTCCGGGTTTTCTCTCATAATAGTAACAATAATGATCACCACCATAATCACTATGATAAGTCGTTCCCTCTCACCACGGCATGGCGCGTCCTCAGGTTGCGGATGGAAGAACGGACTCCAGATATGGAGGGTATCTGCGAATACACTGAATAAGCAGTCACGGACAGCCGACATGGGGAGGGTTTACAGCTTGGGGGTTAGGCGAGGTGCTAACAACAGCTCACCTTAAAACATATCACGTTATGAAACATCTCACAAGGCCTCGGACTTGGGATGATCCTTCGGTACAACCCAAGCAATGGAAGGGGGACATGAGATCCGGCACTTGGAAGGCGAGGAGCCTATATAGTTCTGGGTCACATATGATAGTGGCCAGGGAAGTAGCGAGGTATACATTAGATTCAGTGGGTGTACAGGGACAAAAAAGGCACTGAAAGAGCAAGGGATTTAACTTTCTTCTATGGTAAAGGGAATAAAAATCACAAATTTGGAACAGGACCTTCGTACACAAGAGAATAGTATCAACAGTTAAGAGAGAAAAGTTAGTTAGTGACAGGATATCATATCTATGGGGCTGAGAGGTCGCTAATGTAATATCATCGCTCGGAATGCGCACACACCAACTGAGGAGAAACGTGATGACTCAAAGGATAGTTTTTATGAGGAATTAGAGCATGTCTTCCGTCATTTTCCAAGGCACCATATGAAAATTGTGAAAGGAGATGTTAGTGAAAAACTGGAGAGACAGGATATTTTCAAACCGACAATTGGGAATGAGAGATTACATGAGTATAGTAACCCTAATGGCGTTAGAGTAGTAAACTTGGCCACATAAACAAATCCAGTTGTTACGAACACGATGTTCCCGCACCGGGACATTCATAAATAAACTTCGACCTTTCCATAGGCGAAAACTCACAACCAGAATGATCATGTATTGATAGATGGGAAATAGCATACGAGTATACTCCATGTACGATCTTTCAGGTGAGCTGACTTTGATACTGATCACTATCTGGTGCTTGCAAAAGTTAGGAAAAGATTGGCAGTAAGTAAACAAGCAGCACAGAAATTTGATGTGAGAGATTTAATCTCAGGAAGCTACGTGAGCTGGACGTTAGGAAACAGTAACAGAATAAGATCTCAGAAAGGCCTGCAGCTTTGGAGAACCTAAATGATAACAAGGACATAAATAGGACTTCGGAAAACAAAAAAAAATCAAAACCTCAGCTAAACAGAGTCTAAGTCTGTATGAACTGAAGCAACATAAACCATGGTTTGATGATTAATGTTTACGTTTTTTAAATCAAAGGAAGCAGGCTACAATGCAGTGGTTACAGGATAAAACCAAAGTAACATAGATAATCTGAACAATGAAAGACGTGAAGCTATTAGACATTGCAGGAAAGAAAAGAAGGAATATATGAAAGCTAAAGTTAATAAACTTAAAATGAACAGTAAGAAAAAGAATACCAGAGAATTTATATGGGCATCAATGATTTTAAGAAGGGTTACCAACCTACAACCAATACAGTAATGAGTAAGAATGGTGATCTGATTGCAGATTCCCACAGTATTTTGGCTAGGTGGAGGAACCATTTCTCTCAGGAACTGAATGTACATGGATTTAATGATGTTAGGCAGACAGACAGCAGAGCCAATAGTTCCTGAACCCAGTGCCTTTGAGATTGAGTCGGTTCTTGAAAAGCTAAAGGACAAAAATCAACAGGTATTGATCAAATTCCAGCAGAACTGATTGAAGCAGGAGGTAGGACAATTTGTTCTGAGATCTAGAAACTTAAAAATTGTATTTGGAATAAGGAGGAATTGCCCGAGGAGTGGAAGGAGTCAATCAATGTACCTGTTTATCAGAAGGGTAATAAAACAGACTCTAGCAATTATCGAGGCATATCTGTTTTGTTAACTACATACAAAATTTTATCCAACATTCTTTTGTCAACGTTAAATCCATATGCAGAGTAAACTATTCGGGATCATGAGTGTGGATTTCAATGTAAAAGGTCAACTACTGATCATATATTCTCCACTCGTCATACAGTTGATAAATAAAAAAGGGAATACCATGAGAAAGTGCACGTGGTGTTCACAGACTTTAAAGGAAGCCTGTAATTCAGTTAGGAGGGAGGTCTTGTATAAAATTCTCATGGTGTTTGGTAACCCCATGAAACTAGGAAGGTTAATAAATTTTGACCACATGAAGCATAACCAGAGTCCGAGTAGGCAAACATTTGTCAGACACGTTTCAATTAAGAATGATTTGAAATAAGGAGATGAGGTTATCGCAACTGCTTTTCGACTTTGCTTTAGAACACGGGTCTTCGACATTTGCATGGGGAAAAGGCATATCCGTTACTGTGGGCTGGTTCGCAGGCCGCAGGTGAAAAAACCAACAGTAACTAGTACACATAACTGTCTAAATTATTGTAAAATTTTATAGTAGATACACAAATTACAAATATGGCCGCGGGAGGTATAATAAAATCTGGCGGGCTGCGGGTTGGAGACCCAGGCTTTACAATATGCCATTAGGAGGTTTCAGTCAAATCGGGAGGGCTTGAAATTAAATGGTACACATCAGCTTCTGGTTTATGCTGATATTGGACGGAAGCAGACATACTATAAAGAAAAATACATAAGCTTTAGTAGTCGCTCCTAGTCTAGAAATAAATGCTGAGGAAACGAAGTACATGGCCATGTCTCGAGATCAGAATGCAAAATAAAATCACAATATAAAGACAGACAATAAAACCTTTGAAAATGTGGAACAGCTCAAATATTTGGGAACATCCCTAACGAATCAAAATTCTATTCAGGAAAAACTTAAGAGCAAACTGAAGTCAGGGAATGCTTGGTATAATTCGGTGCAGAATCGAACGCGAGACGTATAGTACAGTTGAACAAAAACGAAAAAGAAGGAAGTAAAATTAAGAAATAAGACTAGTCTCCCTCAACATCTGCAATCACTCCCCTTTTATAAAACTCAAATAATCTTTTCAAACAAAAGACGGTTCTCAAAAATTACTTCAAACATGCTTCTGGTGCAATAGTATACAAAAAGTACACAAACCTTTAATAAATACGTTGTACTATCCCCATAATTGCCAAGCATGAGAGAAACGATGCCATAAGGATTTATTCCATTGCATATGGCCCTTCTGTTAATTCACGATTTATGAAAAATGTTAGCAGAGAATATCCTGGAGAAGAAAGTCGAAGAACAGGACTCATACCTGCCTGTAACTATAAAGCATGTTAAGGACGAACATTCATGAAGTCTCTCCGTCTCTCCCTCTTATTCCCTCCATCAACCAAACTCCACTCCACGCGTTGATGAGTGATAAAAGTCGCATAAAGTATGATGAAATACCTATATAATCTTCTGGGATTTGCAAGAACAACGCAGTTTCCGATCAGTAGACAACGTTCCAAGGAAACAAACGGCATGATTCAATGGAGATTTCGCAAGACGTCAGCATTTGTTTTGCGAATGTGAGCCTTAAATATAACATAGAGACTGTTTTACACACGTGAACCAAGCTATAATTCATTCCGACAAAGAGGCCCAATTTAAATGCAATAACACATGTTAACACGTAACACCTGGATTAAATGACAACATGCTTATGCCGGAAAATGTTTCTTGTACAAAGAACAAAAATAAAATGTATATAAAATTACCTCTAAGAAACGGAAACCATTTAACTTCAAATGACACTCAAAGGGAGAAAACTAATTTAAAAAGATACGTTTCTGTCTATTTTTGTCGACGTAATTCTGTTTCCTACGGCATTTCCTAAAATTTAGCTGACAAGAAACACGTTGCTGCCACGAATGCGACACACGTAGCTAAATCGCTGGCAAAATGGAGACAAAATAATGCCAGATATTTTAATTGACTTGCGCACGTGAAAGAAACAAAGCATACAAGTCACGGCTCATTTTCCACACGTCCCTATAAATTCACAGTTCAAAGTCAATTTAATATCCCACATTCAGCGACAGATGATCTCTACACACACAAAACCAAGCAATGTTACATAACGTACAAAGTAAACATATTGTCCCATGGTACGCCCATTGGATACTTTGGAAATCCCAGTCAAGGAAACCTTTGTTGTTCCTTTAATGAGGTGAAGCAAACACGCAAAACTCCCCACGAAGCTGAGGCGAAATGATGTTAATTACGAATTGCTGTCCCACAGCCTAGCCTACGGTACTGAATTAAGCTTCCGTCGCAGGAATAAGGAAACCTGAAACTCTCAAAAAGTGAAACCCAATAATTAAACAACAAAGACTCTACAAATCTAAGCCCATTACACCTTATAATCATTTAAAACTTACCCCGTGATATGAAGGCGTCAAGTTAAACCCCGGCGTTCTGTAGACCTGGGCTCCAAATGGAAATGAACGCTCAGCTAAACATGCCGGTCGCCTTCATCCCAGGAGAAAGATCCTCACTTCCTCAATTAGCACATACTCGTATAACTTGTTACGTCCTAATCAATATGCAATTTGCAAATTTCCTATCAGAATGGAATCTGCCCATCCACGTCACATTCTAAGACGAAGGATGGATTAGAAGAACCACATACATATAGCACAGACGTCAACGTCCTGAACACGCAGCAGTGGACACCTGACTAAGTGTTCGACATTGGACGGACCACACTCACGTCGAACAGGGAAGTCCCACGGATGGCGCCCTCCACCGCTCCCCTTCCAGTATATTTCCCTTCCATCCCCAACATGAATCTTCCAGTTACTCTGGCGGCGACAAACTTCGCTACCGACAAGTTCTTTGAGCCCGCTGACACCATACAGGGATGGAACAGATGACACACATCTTTCGATATAGTCGTTCATTTACTTAAGACTACATTTTACTAAAAACAATAACCTGTACTTTTTTTTAACAAAGAAGAAATGTTCACGCATACGTAGAAGATGATTCAGTACTGAAAGACGTGCAAAAAAGATTTATTTATCGTCTAACAGTTGTTCTGTGTTTCCGTTTTTACTGTTTGTCATTCTGTTCTTAACAAAAATAATGCTACGAACAGTTACGAAATATGTGAACAAGAGCTTGGGAGACAGACTACCCGTACATCGTTAGGTATTGTACAATGCATTACGGGCCACGCGGTGACGCAGTTGGTTGAGGCACTGTGCTACAAGCCGGAGGGTTGCGGGTTCGATTCCCGATGGGTTTATTGGGATTTTTCATTGACTTAATCCTTCCGGCCTTAATATGATCCCAGAAGTCGAATGACCCCTCTAACAGAAATGAGTACCCAGGATATCTCCTGGAGGGTAAAGGCGGCCGGTGTGTAGGGCTAACAACCTTACCACCTTCCTATGCCGACTGTCTAGAAATTCTGGGAGCCCCAAACTCCTGCAGCCCTAAGAGCCTAGCCAGGCCTGTAATGGGATAGCTTTATCTTCTATAATTCATTACACCTATAGTTACATCCGTCCTGTTGTATATGGTAACTAGGATAAACTACTGTGGTCAGGTTGAGCTGGTTTGCTTTATTTTTTTATGTTTTGCAGTAAATGGGGGAAAATGCGTAACTTTTTCGGGCTCAGTTACCAGTCATCCTCTACCATTCAAATCAATGGAAAATTGGATTTCCATTTAAGAATTTTGGCTTAAAGAACAGTTCTGAAGGAACCAATTGCCTACGTAAACCGACGGATGCCCGAATAACATTATACAGAAGAAAACGACCCCTGGGTCTGCGCTGTACTCGCCCACCACTGGCTTCCTACAGTGGTCTCATTCTCACAATAAATGAGCTACATAACGAATTTCTTTATCGTATTCACAACAGCCTGCCACCGGGCCTGACTTTCATTCAACCGAATAAAGACCACACCCTCACGCCCTGCCTCGCTAAGACTGTCTAAGAGTAACTCCCACCTAATCCTAAGTATTCCAAATTGTAGCTTCCATTCAGGTTTTTATTACTAAACTTACACGCAACCTGCCCCGTCTGTCTTATCTTCTGGATACACTGACAAAAGAAATCCTCCAGCTGCTATGAATTAAGCCCTGCTCGTTCAGCCCATACACTAAGCCCTATAATGATTCAGCAGGATGTTCCTGCATCTTGTAATTTAAATCACTTGTGGTCAAATTATGTGGAATTTTCCAGTTTCTTCATAAGCATACATAAAAACAATTTCCCACACTATCATTAACTTGCCACCATGAATACTCTAAATGTATGGCCATTGAAGTGCCAGAAAATTGTCACCTTCATGTACATAAATACAAAATCTCACGCTATCAGTGTTTATATAAGTTAATTTTCCGTGAATGACAAAATTCGAAACTAACAAAGACCTACAATTCAGGTCAATAGGAGTTGCATTTTATTTTAAAAACTGAAAAAATTTGGAATTTCTCCAAGTTGCGGCCACCCAATTACGCAGGAAAAAGTCTTCTTGCCATACAGCACAGATTGCAAGCTATAAGCCCTGTCCTTGCTAAATCCTTTTCAATCTGCAAGACTTACAGCAACGTGAGCCGCTAGACATCTACCGGCAACTACGCGTACTCCCTCTACGAAGGAAAATAATGATCAGTAGCAAGCGGCCACGTTCCAGTCTCTTTCTACTAAAAAAAGGCTTACTTTGCCATAGTGAAATTATGTATTACTTTATGTACAGCAATAACTACTTAACAAAATAATGCGAAAACTTAAAATACCTCAAACTGGTTTGACAATATTATGACAGAATGTAAGTCAAGAGCAGTGATATGCAAAGTAAGTCCGAAAACACATTCGGCCTGCAACGAAATATAAATGAAATAAATTTCCCAACGTACCATCAACCTTTCGTCTCGTGAAATATGCTACAGTTAACTGAGTCATGTAATTCTCTTAATGAACAAAACCACTCTTGTTAGTTACAGCTAATTATTAATGAATAAATACATGCTGTATGATGTAATGTTACTGATCTTACCAACCCTACATTAATTACGAGCGAATATGTCCTTAATATGCTCCAAAAACAAATGGCAGGCATTAATTAAACAGGTACAGTTTCACATCACTGAAAATGTACGGTACCTGGACTTCGACTCAGTTGGTAAAACTGTCTGCCAGCCACAACATTGGCCATCTCTCGTTTGGCGAGTGGAGATACGGCAAAAATCGTTCGGTCGCTACGCAAGTTTACAGTAGGACGTCATGCACTTACACTTCAAATAGCACATCTGTTGATGTCACGAAGGGAGAAAGGTGCCACGGTCTATTTTAAATGCACTATCCCGCATTCGTCTGGAAAAAGCTGGAAAAACACATCAGGACAGGAGAGAGATGCCTCAACAGTATTTTCCATACGCCACCGCTACGCTAACCCACTCCGTAAAAGCTGTAGTGCCCCTGCAAAGCAACATTAAATTCACCAAATATTCTTTACGTATTCATTCATTCATTCATTCATTTATAAACTGCATGTCCAATGCACGTAACTCCATTATTCGGTAGCCTTTCTCAGAATCTATTAGTCGCTCAGCTGGTCAAAAAATTCCCCATTTTTTTACAGAATGCGAAAGATAACTGCTGCATTCACATACACCCCGCTATCTGATCTTAACATGAGTCAACCCCAATTCAACTAAGGCGTTTTATTTCTATAAGATCTAGCTTAATATTTTCCTCTAACCTACGTGCAGTCTTCCTTGGCTTCCGATTTCAGTTTTCAGATAAAAATCTTGCAGGTATTTCTCAAATAACCCATGCCTGCAACATGTATTACCCATCAAACTAATAATACTTGGTGAAGGGGTCAAACTACGACAACTTTCATTACATCATTTTCTAAATTCTCATACTTTCTTAAGTCCAAATGCTGTCCTCAGCATGCTGTTCACAGAGACCTCAATCCATGATCTCACAGGAAGAGAACCCAAGTTTCGCACCAATATAAAATGTTATATATATATATATATATATATATATATATACACACACGCGCGCGTGTAAATGCGTGATGTGTGTGCGTGTAGCCTGTATTTTACGTTTCGGATAGCAGACGGAAAGATAAAAGATTCTTCTACCCTGAAGAAGGAAGCAGCAGATTCCTACCAAACGTTGTTACATATCTACGATACAACATGCGGACACAACCCAGACCATTCTAACCTCCAATCTCTCATCCAACCACAGCGAAGATACAAACGAAAAATCATGATTTATGAGTACGCAAGCTACTGTGTTGGCCATTAATACTGCTTTCGTCCAACTCTGGTTCATTGGCTGCTGGCTAATTAGTTAGGGCATATGACAATTCGAACTCGGTCTGTTCATTACATTCGGTTTTGACACAAGCGTCCCTCGAATTCATTTTGCGCACTCACCAGGTGGCAGACCAGAGCAAATGGTTGATGCTACAATGAACTGCAATCAAGCCCAACTAACACCAACGCTACAGGTACAAATCCCCAGCAACTAACTGCGGATAGATTTATTCCTGTTTCTCATAGAACACGCCATGACATTAACGAACGTAACCCCAACAGACGTCCCTGCCGTCACCACACTGATTACAGCTAACGTTTGCAACAAAATCCTTGTTAATCACCTTGTAGCAACAAAAGCAGCGATAGAATAAGTCCAGCGTTTTTACCAGCGCTAATCGGCTGAAATATATATCCTGAATCAAGGGTACCTAGTATTCACGTTCATATTCATGTGTGTGTTTAGCATAACGTTACAAATATAACAGTAGTGTAATAACATCCTCAAGCAAACGAAGTGCCTTATGAGAGAAGATTGGTTACGAATGGTTAGAGTTGCGATAATTTTCTTGAAATGGAGGTAGGGGAGGTGGTATACGGTGGCAACCTGCTCACTGCATTTGCCACTTTATAATGGCTCAAAATGCTGCACAAATCTAATTTACGTGTCTAATCTTCTACGCGTCTATTACAGTTTCATAGCCTACTACGTTTCTTCTGACCTGGGACAGAACTTTGTCTCTTTACGGCTAAACAGAGCTACGTAGTAAACAAAGAATCATCAATACAGGCAATATACGTATAACGCAACATAGAGGCGCGTTAGCGTAACCATCGTTGCCATGGAAAAGCCGTATTACATATTGTAACAGAGGACAACAGCGCCTAGCCTTGTGACGACCCGCAAAGCCTCTGACGTCAAAGCTGCCAGAACCTTCCCGTGCGAGAAGTGGATAAAACATTCTAGGGACACCCAGCACTGGCTAGACGAGCGAAGTAAGTTCGATGCGTGCAATAAGCACTATAAAAGGCCATCGGATTGCACGAATTGTACAGTCATGTCACGGCGATTCAGAGTGTGTGGTTTATAGCAGAGCGAGGAGAGTGGACGACGGACAGGAAAAAGGATTCCGCTGAGAAACTGCATAGTGTTCAGCGAGTAAAGCGAACCTGTGAAGTACTACTTTCGAGACCAGTGTCAGTGCTATAAGCCCTTAGTACTGAATGTATTAGTGCAGAGTTATCTGCTGAGAGTGATTCTTGAAATTACTGTGAGTGTTCTGTTTTCATTTCTAACGATTTTAATTGTTTTATCTGTAGTGTCAATAAACGTTAATTGTTAAACCCAAGGCCTATCAGTTACAAAATTCTGAATGTGTGCTTGTGGCTTTAGTTATGCAAAGCGCATGCGTCGTGTTACATTGCCATCTGTCGCCTGTCTGGCTGTACAATATTTTACCACACTCTCTCATAAACGGCACGATTTTCGGGAAAAAGTTATTGAGCAACAAATGTGTGTTTTGATTTTCCCCACAATTTTAGACTGAAACATTTCTCATTCTAAGAAGAATTCTGCGATATATTATTATAAATGTGCATAGGTCTTCATGTAAAGTACCCGTTATTGCAACAATATTTCAATGAAAGTTGTCGACAAATTTTCAAAAAAAAACCACAGTAATGATATATAAAATTTCATGAAAATTCCTCTGGGAGGAGCGGAGTTGTTCCTTGCTGACGGACGGACAGACATGACGAAGCTAATACTCGTTTTTCGCAATTTTGCGAACGCGCCTAAA
>Ga0209737_10003105_pt1 | contig 11591 bp, 11 predicted proteins | sample TergutCu122P3_FD_187284 | JGI IMG/M metagenome (GOLD analysis project Ga0209737, IMG submission 187284) | Cubitermes ugandensis P3 segment gut microbial communities from Kakamega Forest, Kenya - Cu122 P3 (SPAdes) (version 2) | ecosystem: Host-associated > Arthropoda: Insects > Digestive system...
CAATGATTTGTGCAACATTGGAAAACAAAACACTTTCAGACTCGGTATTGACGAGTTGAGTTTCGTTTTTATGTTTTGACAGTTTGTTCATTACACCCCATTCAAAAACTCCACCAATTCCGAAACCATAAATGGCTGTCCTTGTATTTTATTGTATTGCAAGAACTCCACGCCGGGAACTTTTGTGCGCAAATAGGTTGCAAATTGTCCGTTGTTGAGCTCGCAAACAACCACTTTTTTATACTTGCGGATAACTTCCTCCGTATTTCTCGGCAGCGGATTGATGTAGGTAAAATGCGCTAAAGCTGCGGGTTTACCGTTTTCGTTCAATTCTTCCACTGCGCTAATCAGGTGTCCTTGCGTACTTCCCCAACCAATCACGAGTAAATCTGCATTTTCATCGCCCACTACTTCCACATCGGGAATTACATTGGCAATATAATCTACTTTTTCGGCGCGTACTTTTACCATTTTTTCGTGATTTACGGGATCAATGGAAATGCAACCTGCCTCAAAGCATTTTTCCAATCCGCCGTTGCGGTGCTCAAATCCTTCCATTCCGGGAAAACTCCAATAGCGCGATTTCGTTTCCGGATCGCGACTCGTGGTGTTTATTTTCCCCAGCATTTCGGGCGTTGCGATATTGGGTTTTATTTCGGGTAGCTCGGCTAATTTTGGCAATTTCCAAAGCGAAGAGCCGTGTCCGATAAAAGCATCGGTCAATAAAATTACAGGTGTTTGGTGTTCCAGTGCGATTTTACTCGCCATATACGCATAATGGAAACAGTTTGCCGGCGTAGTTGCCGCCATTACCACCACCGGACATTCGCCATTGCGACCGTAAAGTGCTTGCAATAAGTCGGTTTGTTCGGTTTTTGTTGGTAAACCGGTCGAAGGACCACTTCGCTGTACATTGATAATTACAATCGGAAGTTCTGCCATTACTGCCAAGCCGATGGCTTCGCTTTTCAATGCCATTCCGGGACCCGAAGTGTTTGTGGCTGCTAATTGTCCGGCAAATGCCGCACCGATAGAGGTTACAATTCCGGCAATTTCGTCTTCCACCTGAATCACTTTCACGCCCAAATCTTTGCGGTACGATAATTCCTGCATCACTTCCGTAGCCGGTGTAATGGGATAACTTCCCAAAAACAAAGGCAAGCCGGCTTTTTCGGCAGCTGCAATCAAGCCGAAAGCGGCAGAGGTATTTCCGTTGATGCTCGTGTATCGACCTTTTTGCACATCTTGCGATTTGTCGATAACAAAACGCGAAATCGTAAGGTGAATATTGTTTCCGTAGTTATAACCATCGGTAAGCACTTTGATGGTGCTTCGAAGAACAGTCGGTTTTGCGCTGAATTTATCTTCCAAAAACCGGATAGCCTGTTCCATTGGCTGATTGAACAACCAACAAGCCAAACCGAGCGCGAACATGTTTTTGTTGCGCAAAACGGATTTATTATCCAAGTCGAAATCTGCCAAAGACTCTTTTGTAAGCGTTGTGAGGCGCACCGGAATCAGGGTGATTGAACTTGGCAGTTTCAATTCTTCAAACGGATTATCACTTGTGAAATTTGCCTTTTCTAAATTCGATTTTTCAAACGAATCAATATCATAAATAATTGCTCCGTCTTTTTTGATGTTTTGCGCGTTTACCTTCAATGCCGAAGGATTCATTGCCACCAATACATCGGCTTGGTCGCCCGGTGTGTAAATTTTTCCCGAACCCAAATGCACTTGAAAACTCGAAACTCCGCCAAGTGCACCTTGTGGCGCACGAATTTCTGCCGGATAATCGGGGAAAGTTGAGATTTCGTTGCCCAATACCGCCGAGATATTGGAAAACAACGTACCGGTCAACTGCATGCCGTCGCCCGAATCTCCTGCAAAGCGAATAACCGCCTGCTCTAACTCATGTTTTTTGTTCATTGTATATTTAGTTGTTTGTTTGTTTATTTGTTGAATCGGCTAATCTATTAAACGATTTACAGATTAGACAGTTAGACAAAAATCACACCAATTTCCTCACCCATTCCTCTTTCGTTCCGCAGAGCATATCAACCGGCGGAATTTCAATCATCGTATAAGCACCGGGCTGCATTCTTGTTGCAGCGCGAGCGCAGGCAATCATAATTTGAGCCGTGAGTGCCGGATTATTTATTTTCATATTGAACTCAAAAAGTTGATTTTGCGTAGTTCCCGAAACGCCTTTGCGCGTGAGGTTTACGCCATGTCCCATATCTTGCAGGCTGTCCACATCGGCAACTTCCATCACATGCGTTTCGTCGTGGCGGAAATAAGGGTCGGTCTTTATATCGTTGGCAACATCGGTAAAATTGTAACCATCTTCCACCTCGACATACACCATACGACGATGAATGCCTGTGCCAAGCGGAATGGTCATTGATAATGCCTTGCGAACACCCGTGATTGCTTTCACGGCAACGGTGTGTCCCATACTCATTCCGGGACCGAAGTTGGTGTAAGTAATTCCCTTTGGTGCAATTGCCTCAAGCAATGCGCGAACAACCGAATTGCTTCCCGGATCCCAACCTGCAGCAACAACCGCCACAGTATTGTGTTTTTTTGCAGTTTCGTTCAAATCTTGGCGCAAATCCCAAATGCTTGAATGAATATCGTAACTATCAACCGTATGGATTCCCATAGCGAGGTATTTCTCCGCCATTTCGGGAATATTGCGCGTAGGTGCGCACAGAATTGCCACATCCACTTCGCCGAGTTTCGTAATATCGTCAACAATTTTTACTTTTTCGAGTTCTGCAGGAATATTAGCTACCGACGATGCACGGCGCACAACACCTGCCAATTCAAAATCGGGTGCGGCATGTATTGCTTCCAATGCCGACTTTCCAATATTGCCATACCCAACAATGGCTGCACGAATTTTTCTCATAAATTAGGACTTCTAAATTCACTACAAAAATAGTATAAAAATGAGAGACTTACACTATGATTTGACTGTTTTTTTCTACACAAATCAAAATAGGATTTGAAAGCTAATAGCATGACACAAAAAACTCCAAATTTATTGAAATCTGGAGTTTTTTGGCGTATTTATCTTACTATTATTCATCGTCTCTAATACAGCGCACCGGAAGTCCTGCGTTTCTATCAAGATGTACTCTTCCGCTTGGATTACCGTTTGCATTTTGGCGATGAAATGTGAGCGTATTATTGCCTTCACCGGTAGCACTCCAATACCATGTTGCATTTCCGCGTCCTACTAACGCTCCATTTGCAACTGTTCGATGTCCGGCAGCAGGCAGAAATAATGCATCGCCAAACATTACGCCCGAACTGAAATTGGCATGTCCGGCTGTCCACGAACCAATGCTCATTAATTGATTGTTTGCAATAACACCAACCCACTCTGCACTTGTTGGCACTCGGAATCCGGGCGGACAAGGATTTGCATGAACCATATCCCAAATTAGAGTTGAACCTATAGTTGGTGGCATTCCACCCCGATTTGCCCATATTGGAGTGCCATTAATATAGGGACTCATCGTCAAATTATCAGGTCCGGAAATGGCAACTATACCGGTACCCCATTTGTACATCGCGCCGTGCAAGCCTTGAGCCGGCGTAAATGGGTCTAAACTTTCGTTGGCTCCCAAATTGTGGCACATAAACTGACGCCACACACCCGGAGCAATGTATGCACCGCAACACGAACAGTCTTGCACACGAACGCCAATCGTCTGTCGAACGGTTTGTGGATTGCCCACGACATTAAACAGTGCGTGAATATTGGCACGAAGCGCATGGTTTTTGTCTAAACCGCGTGCAAGCACATCCAAATCTGTATTGAAACGAACGGTTACCTGAACAGAGCCCGGAATGGCAATATTGTTATCAAATATATTCGGTGTAATACTTTCTATTACAACTACATCGTTCAAATTTTCAAATTCAAATCTTAAGTTTTCAATTTCATATCCTGCGGGTGAATTAATTGAGAAAGTGTACACCTCTGTTGGATTGGCAACAAAGCTGCGAAGTATGTGTTGGCGACTTTGAACAGTACCGCAAACATCGCCCGGATTGCTATATCCTATATCAAAACAGGTCCTGCCTTGAAGCGTTCCACTTCCTTCCGGAATTTCCGAAAAATCGGAAAGTACATTCACCGTAAATATTTCAGACAAAATAGAATAATTGTCGTTACAATTGCTTATTATGGCATAAAAATAATGTGTTCCTACCGGCAAATCGTCGGGTGTTGTAAAAAAATAATTTGTTGCATCAGGTATCGCTGTTCTCAAGCCTGTTTCGCTATCTGTCAAAGAATTAAACCACTGAAAAGAAAATGGAGCGGTACCACCAACAGGCATTACTTTTAAGTCAACAGCTGTGCCGCCGTTACCATTGCGATTACCATTACCATTTCCGTTTGTGGAAATATTTATTACTATGCCCGGATATGGTTCGTGAATCACATAATACACCGGATCACAATCTGTCGTATTATTCTCGCACAAGGAAACCCATCGCGATCCATTCCAAAATTCAAGACAATTATTGTCTGTATTGAAAAGCATCAAGCCTCGCGCCAAATTTCTTTGTTCTTCCACACGGCGAGTGTTCATTAAGGTGTCGCGCTGTTCGGTTGTTAAACGGGCATTGTGCAGTGCTTTGTGTTGATTGGAAGCATCAAGGTATAGAAGCGACCATTGATTGGGTGGTCGTGTGCTTCCGATTGTTACTTGCGAAAAAGCATTAAATGAGACGGAAATCAACAATAAAAAAAGTAGTCCGAGAGAGTGTTTGTTCATTTTCATAGTTTTCATTAAACTCAATTAAAAGATTGTGTGTTAATCAGTCAATGCAACCATTCATAGTGGCAATTCACTCAACAATTGCGCCTGAAAGATATTTTTGTTAAAAATTATAACAAGCAAGCACCGAAAATGTTCTTGTGAATTTGTTAATAAAACGGAAATACATCGCTTCCTTGCGAAGAATAATGGATTTACAAAACCCTGTTTTATATATCACAAATTTCCCGCAAGCCATTTCTGCATTTCTTCTGCTGTTTTTCCACGTCTTGCAGCATAATTGCTTAATTGCCGATGGTCTATTTTGCCTACCATAAAGTATTTTGACTGAGGATGTGCAAAATACATGCCACAAACAGAAGCGGTGGGTGTCATTGCGCCATTTTCGGTTAGGCTTATACCAATATTTTTAAGATTTAATATGGCGTCGATTTCAAAAATAATAGATTGATCGGGCAAGGATGGATAGCCTACAGCCGGTCGGATGCCCGGATATTGCTGTTTGAAGATTTGCTCTACATCGAATTCCTCATTCGGATAGTATGCCCAATAGTTTTTTCGTATCTGAAAATGCAGCCATTCCGAAGTCGCTTCGGCTAAGCGGTCGGCAAGGGTTTGCACAATAAGTGCCGAGTACAGGTCATTTTCTTGTTCGTATTTTCGAGCTTCTTTTTCTGTATTGAGTACGGCACAAGCAAAAACACCGATTTTGTCATTTTTTTCTGCCAAAAAATCGGCTAATGAATAGCAAAATCCATCGTTCGACGGCTGTTGCTGACGAAGCATCGGGATAGTAATTTCCTTCCCTTTCTGCTGAACGACAATATCATTTCCGTTGGAATATGCCGGAAGTATATCAAACACAGCATTGATTTGCACAATGTCTTCATCCAAAAAGCGGCGAAGCATTGCCTGCGCATCGGCAAAAAGCTTTAAGGCTTCTTCTGCTTTTTCTCTTTCTTTTTCCGAAAATTGAGCAAGCCATTTTTTACCGCTCGATTCGTTTTCGTATGCAGTTTCAATTCCATCGTATTGTCCGCTTATTTTCCATGCACGAAAAAAATAAGTCCAATTAATAAACGGGACAATTTCGCAGAGTTTGATATTGAAAAGTACTTGCATTGGCTGAATTACAATAAAAGCGGAAAGATTTTTCCGCTTTTATTGTGCATTATTTATACTGTCATGATTTCTTTTTCCTTCTCAACAAGCATTTCATCAATTTTTTTGATGTACTTGTCGTGAATTTTCTGCACGTCAACTTCAGTGTCTTTGCCAATGTCTTCGGGCAAGCCATCTTTTACCATTTTTTTAACGTGCTCAATTACATCGCGACGCGCATTACGCACACTAATTTTAGCTTCTTCACCTTCATGGCGTGTTTGTTTTACCAAAGTTTTGCGGCGTTCTTCGGTAAGTGGCGGAATGCCCAAACGAATGGTTTCACCGTTATTCATCGGCGTAATACCTACATCGGAGTTCATTATCGCTCTTTCGATGGGAGAAATCATTGATTTTTCCCAAGGCTGAATCGCGATGGTTTTTGCATCGGGCGTAGTAATGGTTGCCACATTCGACAAGGGAACCATCGAGCCATAATAATCCACTTTTACGCCATCTAAAATTCGCGGATTGGCTTTTCCTGCACGAATATGCGCCAACGACTCATCGAGAAACTCAATGGCGTGCTCCATATTGGTGCGCGCTTTGTCTAATAAAGGTTTTACGTCTTGCATAATTTTTTAAAGTTTAAAGTATAGAGTTTAAAGTTTAAAGTGCAGAGCATAAAGTTTAATTGCGAAATATGTTTTGCTATTTAAACTTTAAACTCTAAACTTTAACGAGTGTTCCAATTCTTTCGCCACAAAGTACTTTTTTGAGATTTCCGACTGTGTCCATATCAAACACATAGATCGGCATATTGTTTTCTTTGCACATTGTCGTGGCGGTCAAGTCCATTACTTTCAAGTTGCGATTGTAAATTTCGTCGTAAGTGATTTCGTCAAATTTCGTTGCCGTTGGATCTTTTTCGGGATCGGCGGTGTAGATGCCGTCCACGCGCGTGCCCTTGAGCATTACATCGGCTTCAATTTCAATAGCACGAAGCGACGAAGCTGTGTCGGTAGTGAAAAATGGATTTCCTGTGCCGCCTGCAACAATTATAACTTCCCCTTTCGCGAGTAAAGCCAATGCTTTTTGCTTGCTGTAATACTCTCCTATCGGCTCCATGCGAATAGCAGTAAGCACTTTTGAAATAACTCCAACCGACTGCAAAGCCGAGTTCAATGCCAAGCTGTTGATGACTGTTGCCAACATTCCCATTTGGTCGCCCTGCACGCGATCAACGCCTTTGGCTGTTCCGCTCAAGCCGCGAAAAATATTGCCGCCGCCAATCACAATAGCTACTTGCACACCCATATTTACGGCTTCGGCAATTTGTTCGGCGTATTCGCTCAAGCGAGCAGAGTCGATGCCGTATTGTTTTTCGCCCATAAGCGACTCACCGCTTAGCTTCAATAAAATTCGATTATATGCTGCCATCTTCTGAAATTTTGAACAAAAGTAAGGTTTTTGATTTTGATATGCAAATATCGTGATAGAAAACACTATTCAATTTTTACACATCGAATAGATTGACCGCTTGTGCGTCGCCAACTCCCGCCTGATGCCGAATGGGTACTGTTGAACTCTAAATCTCGTGCTTGCGTATCGCTAAATCCCGCTGTACTCGTCCAATAACTACCCCAAGTATTTACACGTTCAAGAATGCCACGATCGAAGGAACGCCTGCCTGCGGCAGGAAGGAAGATTTGATTCGGATAGGCACCAAAAAGACGACCGTTAACGCCTGTGCCATTTCTGTTGGTAACCCACACACCATTAACCGGAGGAGCAGCAAGTAATCTATCTGTTTCTTCTCTGGTAGGCACACGCCAACCTTCGGGACAAGGGTCGTTTACTGCGTACCATGCTGTACCTCCTTCAGTATCAATTTCCCATTCGGCAATAGGTATTCCTAAACCCGGACTTATAGCACTCCAGCCTTTGATGCGATTCCACTGAAAAAACATACCTGATTCATGGGGATATCGAACAAAGGTACCGGGACTACTTACATTGCGCTCAGCCCACCATACACCATTGATAAGTACTCCTTCATGAGGAGGTATTGGAACCACAGTTATTGCTGCATTTCGGCTTCTTCCGTTTTCGGTAGTTACAGTAATTATTGCTTCTCCTGCCTCAACTCCGGTTACTTTGCCATTATCATCAACCTTAGCCACAGATGGACGATTACTTGACCAAGTTACATCCCTTTTGGTCGCATTTGATGGAAGAACAGTTGCCGTAAGGGTTTCAGATTCGCCCACTTGAATTGTTAAGGAGCTTGGAAACAAATTAATTCCGGTTACCGGTGTCGGAATAACTATCACTAAGCAAGTATCCGAATAAACACCACAGGATGTGGTTACTTTAACAGTTGTCGTACCAATAGATCTTGCTATAACCAAGCCATTAGCATCAACGGTTGCAATTGCTTCATCATCAGTTTTCCAAACTGCATCTATATTCGACACAACGCCAAAAGCGGTAGCAGTAAGTCTTTCTGTGTCTCCAACTTCAAGCGTCAGCGTATTTTTATTTAGCACAATTCTGTTTACATCAATACAAGTGCAAGCCGTAAAAATAAAACAAGCTGCCAAAAGTAAGACAAACAGATGAGATAACTTTTTCATTCTAATGTATTTTGCTGCAAAGATACACAAAAGCACAAAAAAAAGCAAGACAAAATCCATTATCTCGCTTTTTTGCAATATGTAAAATCAAAAAACTTATTCTGCTTTTGGCTTTTCTTCTTCGGCAGGTGTTTCTGTTTCTTCAACTTTTTGAGCTGCTTCAATTGCTTCCTCAAGTGCTTCTTCTGCCTTGTGAGCTTCTTCTACTGCAACTTCAAGAGCTTCTTCAGCCTTATGAGCATCTTCGATAGCGGCTTCAAGAGCTTTTTCTGCTTTCGCTTTTGCCGGTGCAACCGTTTCTGCTTTCGCTGCGCTTCCTGCACGACGTGTACGGCGTGTTTTCTTCGCTGCTTTTTCTTTCAACATGTTCTCGTTGTAATCTACCAACTCGATAATACACATTTCGGCATTGTCGCCCAAACGGAAACCGGTGCGAAGAATACGGGTGTAACCTCCTGGACGGTCTGCAATTTTTACAGAAATATCGCGGAACAATTCGGTTACAGCTTCTTTGTTTTGAAGCAAAGCGAATACCTGACGGCGTGAGTGCGTAGTATCTTCTTTCGATTTAGTTAAAAGCGGTTCGATATACACTCTCAAAGCTTTCGCTTTTGGCACAGTAGTGGCAATGCGTTTGTGCGCAATAAGCGAGCATGCCATATTCGACAACATTGCTTTTCTGTGAGCCGATTTACGGCTTAAGTGGTTAAATTTCTTATTATGTCTCATTTTTCTTATTCTTTATCCAATTTATAGTTAGAAATATCCATACCGAAAGTAAGGTTCATACTTTCTAATTTCTCGTCCAACTCAGTTAGCGATTTTTTTCCGAAATTGCGGAATTTCAACAAATCGTTGCGTTGGTAAGAAACCAATTGCCCCAATGTTTCTACTTCGGCTGCTTTTAAGCAGTTCAAAGCGCGAACAGACAGATCTAAATCTACCAATTTTTGCTTGAGCATTTGGCGCATGTGCAATACTTCTTCGTCAAATTCTTCGTGCTCTTCTACTTTCTTTGTTTCCAAAGAAATTTTCTCGTCAGAGAACAGCATAAAGTGATGAATTAGTATTCTTGCCGCTTCTTTCAGTGCATCTTTCGGATGTATTGAACCATCGGTTGTGATTTCCAACACTAATTTTTCGTAATCGGTAACTTGCTCTACGCGGAAGTTTTCAACGGTGTATTTTACATTGCGAATAGGCGTAAAAATAGCATCAATTGGAATAACTCCTATTTCGAGGTTTGGATTTTTGTTTTCTTCTACCGGCAAATATCCGCGTCCTTTGCTTATCGTAATGTCGATGGTGAAATTGGCAGAAGCATTCATTGAGCAAATAACCAATTCCGGGTTAAGCACTTCGAAGCTGGTAACTTTTTTTCCAATATCGCCTGCAGTGAAGGTTGTTTTTCCTGAAACGGTAATGCTTACTTTTTCGGTACTTTCTCCTTCTATCACTTGCTTGAAGCGTACTTGTTTCAAATTCAAAATGATATTGGTAATATCGTCGATTACGCCGGGAATAGTAGAAAACTCATGGTCAACTCCTACTATATTGATAGAAGTTATAGCGAAACCTTCTAAGGATGAAAGAAGGATACGACGCAGAGCGTTTCCGACAGTTTGACCGTAACCGGGCTCAAGAGGACGAAATTCAAAGATTCCGTGAAATGCGTCTGCTTCGAGCATGATTACTTTGTCGGGTTTTTGAAATGCTAATATAGCCATGGATGTTTATTTTAAAAATTAAAACTGCTCCTGAATTTCTTGTACTGAATGTAGAGAAAAAACCGGATTGTTTATTTATTATTTAGAGTACAATTCAACAATTAACTGTTCTTTGATGTTTTCCGGAATATCCTCGCGTTGCGGGATATGCAGGAAAGTACCACCCATAATAGCATTGTTCCACTCAATCCATGGATATTTGCTGTGATTGAAACCATTGAGTGCATTGTTAATCACTTCCATAGATTTGCTTTTCTCGCGAACAGCTACTACTTGTCCGGGTTTTACTTGGAACGAAGGAATGTTTACCACTTTTCCATCAACTGTTATGTGTCTGTGCGATACCAACTGACGTGCTCCGGCGCGTGTTGGCGAAAGTCCAAGACGATAAACAACATTGTCTAAGCGCGACTCCAATAATTGCAATAGGATAACACCCGTTACGCCCGGCGTGCGCTGTGCTCTTTCGTACATGATACGAAATTGTTTTTCCAATACGCCGTAAGTGTATTTTGCCTTTTGTTTTTCTTTCAACTGAATACCATATTCAGACGTTTTGCGACGACGTGTATTTCCGTGCATTCCCGGGGGATAATTTTTCTTGGATAATACTTTGTCCGGTCCGAAAATAGGCTCGCCAAATTTACGGGCGATTTTTGATTTTGGTCCAATATATCTTGCCATAATTTAATTTATTTCAAATTTTTGATTTCAGATTTCAAATTTCAGATTTCAGATTTTCCTAACGGCTCTCACGCCGGATTTGAAATTTGGAATTTGAAATTCAATTTATACTCTTCTACGTTTTGGTGGACGGCATCCGTTGTGCGGAAGCGGTGTAACATCGGTAATTTCGGCTACTTCAATTCCTGCACCGTGTATGGTACGGATTGCCGATTCGCGACCGTTACCCGGTCCTTTAACGTATGCTTTTACTTTACGTAAACCTAAGTCGTACGCTACTTTCGCACAGTCTTGTGCTGCCATCTGCGCTGCGTAAGGTGTATTTTTTTTCGAGCCACGGAATCCCATTTTGCCTGCGCTCGACCAAGATATTACTTGTCCTTCGCCGTTTGCAATGGTTACGATAATATTGTTGAAAGAAGAGTGAACGTGTAATTGTCCCACGCCATCTACTTTAACGACTCTTTTTTTGGTTACAACTGGTTTCTTTGCCATGATTATTTCCTTTTGCTAAAATTCGTTACTTGTTACTTAATTAACCTTTACCTGCTTTTTTCTTGTTAGCAACGGTTTTCTTTCTTCCTTTACGAGTACGGGCATTGTTTTTTGTACTTTGTCCGCGTACCGGAAGACCGATACGGTGG
>Ga0209737_10003106_pt1 | contig 11583 bp, 8 predicted proteins | sample TergutCu122P3_FD_187284 | JGI IMG/M metagenome (GOLD analysis project Ga0209737, IMG submission 187284) | Cubitermes ugandensis P3 segment gut microbial communities from Kakamega Forest, Kenya - Cu122 P3 (SPAdes) (version 2) | ecosystem: Host-associated > Arthropoda: Insects > Digestive system >...
ATATATATACGACGTTAGCATTTCTGGCTTTACTAGGAGCTCCATATATATATATATATATACGACATTAGTAGCCTAAGGGTTAATAAAAGCTGAAAAAAAATAATTTAGCAATTCTGTCAGTTGTGACATGGCTGCAAATTTAAAGCCTTGATTTTCAAACCACTATTTTTTAAGTCTGATGAATATACCCTGTATATTTAACTGTGCACACATGCGCACACGCGCACACACACACACACACACACACAGAGGTTGGGAATATCCTTGTGCTTTTAGAGAACTGGAATGTTTGAGTGCTGTTATCTGTTGCTTATCATATTATCAGGTGAGTGAAGTGATGAGTAAACAGTCATAACTAAAGTACTGGCAGGTTGTTGCAGTTTGAACTGTTTGCCATTCTTCCAGTACAGCTCTCTGCATACACCTAACACACATTATGCTTATCATTAGAGTGGTTTCAACCATCTTAGTCCAATCCTTATCTGTGTGGTATGTTGAAATCTCATCCATGTTATATGTCTTGAGAAAAATTCTGCACTATTTTTCTTGGTTATTCAAGACATTCTAGTAGAGAGATCCCTTGTCCAGTGCAGGGGTTAGTGGGGAGTGATAACATCATGTTGAGCAAAACTGTTGCTCGTACTTCTTAGAAGGAAAATAGGGGTACATAAATATGGATACTTATGGGCTCTCTCCCCCCCACCCCTTCCTTAAAATGGTTTTGGACATAACCATTTTCTTGCTGCTTGGGTAGCTGATGCTGGCAGCTGTTGCAGACGTTCAGTGAATCATCACCTTTGTTTTTCTTTGTGAGTTTAAATGTTTCAGCACTTGCAGATTGTTTTTCCCAAACAGTTATTTTCAATCTTGCTGGGAAACACCATATTGGGTGAGGGATTACATATACTGTATTAAAATGGATGTAACATTTCTGCGTCTCACCCCTTGTAATCATTGTTCCATTACTTATAAGATATTGTGTGCTGGATAGTGATGTCAAGTAAATTAAGAAACACATCTGAACCGCAGAACATTATAATGTGCATAGTTCACAAATCTGCACTTTGGTCTTCCAAGCAGCTTTTTTTCACAGAAGTTTTGTTACAATCATTTTGTGCATGTGAAACTCCGTTTATTTGGGGATTCAAGTCTTCTGGGATGTGATGCTGTGTGTGTATCAGGTGAGTAGTTCTGGTATTTTGAAGTAGTGTGGTGCATGGAAATGTCAGGATCCACTCACTCAGCAACAAAGTATCATGTCTCAGAAGATCTCAATCCTAAGCAATACCACTATGATAACCTCAAATCTTGCATTGGTTTATCTCAACCATTTGGTACCACAGTTAGATTCTGGGTGAGATCTGCAAAAAGCTGGGATTTAAATTACAGGATTTATTTTATTGACAGAACCAGAATAACTGAGGTTAGTGGTGGCAGAAGAAACCCTAAGGGCTGTACAGGAATGGCCATAATTGACTGATACCTGCTGCATTGTAGAGGACTTTGGACCTCACTGCATGCAATGCAGCATATGCATTGTTCAGTGCAAAAGGGTTAAGGGAGAACACATTTTAAGGCCATCAGAGAACAGGGTGGTGAAGAAAATGCTTAGATTGAAGAAGAAAGTAATGAGGGGTTGGAGAAAGCTGTGAGATGAGGAAATGCATGATTTATAACTATCACAAAGTATTATTCAGAGGATGAAATGAAAGATGATGTGGACTTGGCATGTTACTGTATGGGAGAAATACATACCCGAATTATTTGAACGCACAAAGGGAGAGAGCATTTTGAGAGCCAGGCACAGAAGGGAAGACCATTCACAGGGAATATTGAAGAAGATATGTGGTAGCTCATTGCCTGGATGCATGTAGCTGAGGATAGGAACCAGTGATGACCAGTGAACACAGTAATGAATGTATTTGTTCCATAATAGGCAGTGAGTTTCTTTACCCACTGAATGTTAGCTTTTCAAGAAGGATCGTCTTCCACGGATAGCAGTAGGCTACATTTGAGTGGCAGCTGTGTAAGTAAAACCTGGCCTTACAACATTCTTTATTGTCTTACAAGATTCAGATCACACAGGTGTTAGCATAATCTCATAATTTTATATGGCCATTATTTTTTCTTTTTTAAGTATAGGAAATTAAGTCTGTGGTGATGGGATAGCACCGGCTGTCATTACATCTGTACTGAATTTCAAGAAAATCAATATATTCCCCAAAAAAAATATGGGAGGAAACTCACACAGACATAATGGTATTATGTAATGTATGAATGATGGAGGTGTATATTGACCAGATGTGTTTGGACTTAGTCGTTGCAGTAAGAGCAGTGGCATAGTTTAATCCTGTCGGGGTTCATTGCTTCTTTGTTGTTTTTCAGCACGTCGGTCAGGAAATGTTGGTGTCATTCACTGTATTGAAAATGAGACAGATCTGGCCTGGTTACTGGGCAATGCCACAGCATATCCCTATATAGCTTTAATAAAGCCAGATATGTTTACAAGGTATGTGTCCATCGCCTGATACGGTGTTATCAGTTTCATTTCTCTGGCCTGATTCACACCAGAAAGCCAACATCAAGCAGTAGAGCAATAATACTCTGGACTTACATGCAGTGTATACTTTTGTTTGAATCTTGGGCATGTCTTTGGCTATTCTGATAGAGATTTTGTTTCTGTATTTTTCCCCAGTCTTGCAATTAGCCCATGACCAGTTCCTTCCAAATCCTTTCCCATTCATCATTCACCAGTTGTCCTACTGTTGAGGTCATGTAGTCTGAGCTAGTGTTGTGATAAACACACAAGAAGGGACAAATGTAGGAGGTCTTTTTTGATTACTAAGCTGTAGTACTGTCAGACACACCATTAGGTGGGATAATGTTGACTTTGGCCTCAGAGTACTGGATGCTTGAAAACCTTCCTGCACTAAGGCGAATACCTAACGTTTTTGTTGTTGTTATAGGAAAGTGATGCTGACATTGAAAACATCAGGAAAGGTGAATGGTGTGGTACTAATTAATAATCGTTCAGAAGAACGTCCACAGTACTTCTCCCATGATGATACGTGTCCAAACCGCTACTCAGGTCTTGCACGTATTGAACAGACTTGCGACATTTCCAAACCCTGGAATCCACACGGTACTGGTCTCATGTTAATAGACTGGGGTTTCCCAATATTCCATGTTGAAGATGAAAACACTATTGAAAAGTTGTATAAGGTATGTTCATTTAGTGTTGGCACAAAGCAGCTACTACAGTAAGAGTGTTTGTGTAAGCAATGTTTTTTAAGGTTTATGCAGCCAGAGTTTCAGTATAAAAGTGACTACTGCTTAACACCTTCATTGGCAGTGGGGGTATCTAAATTTCACCCATACTCTGACAGGCCTTTTAAAGAATATGTCAAAATTGCAGCTGTGTAAATTCAGTTTTTTACATCAATGCAAATAATAACTCATGGCACCTCTTCAAAAAAAATAGTAGGATATACTGTATGTCCGCATACATATTAGTTTTTGCGTACCTGTTAAGTAATTTTTTTTGTGTGATATTCACCGAAACACAGAGTTTTGCAAAGTGCCACACTGCGAGACAGACACATACAACTGGTTTCATTTCTTTGTTTATGTGCTCAATAAATTCTGCGCCTTCTTGATGCCGCTTCTTTCTTTGTTTTTACTTGGTGGAATGTGAAACATTTTATGTTTTTTGAATCCACCGTCTAGATGGTCAGATGGATCCTTCATCAGTAGTCATTTGCATGCAGGTGGTGTCGGTGGTGCTGGTGCGTTTGATGTTGAGGGTAGTGATTCATCGTCTTTCTGTCTTCTCTATTTTCTGGCTCTGTCATTTCCCAAACACAGTCAAGTATGAAGTCCTTGAAAGCATAACCTTTTCCCTTTTGATTTTGGTTTGTGGTGTATTTTGTGAACAATATGAAACTGTTCAGGGTATCCATGTTTAGCTCAAGGAACACATATTCCTCGTGCATGATTTCAGGTGTCCGCCACAAAGTAAATGTGAACTGCACTGTTTTGGGTTATGCAGTGAGTACTGGTAATTCCTTACCATTGTTTCAAGACAACCTGTCAGTTGCATCTTCAAGGGTCAAGAATCTGAAAAGAAAGAATTCTTGGCCCTTGAAGATGGGACCAGTGGATTGTCCCCAAGCGTCAGTAAGGAATTACCACTACTTGCTGCATAATAACTCAGAATAGCACAATTCTCACAAATTTTTTAGTCCATTTCACGGTTTTCCTGCAGCATGGATAATAGTGCAAAATTTAGTCTGCCCTACCCACTGTTTCACCCTTCCAGTTCTTCTTTCCTGTCTCCACAATCTTTGCTGTGTGTGGTGTTGAAATAAGCTTTATGGCCTTATATCACCATACTTACACCAGAACTGGGCCTTTGTAACAGTAAGTGGACTCTCCTTTCTTCAGGTATTCCCTTTGTTCTACATTTCCGTAGGAATTCCTCTGTCTAGACACAGTGTAACACAGATGTATGTTTTATTCCAACAGCATTGCACTCAGTTCAACACTGTTGTAGTAATTGTCCTGGTTCAAGTGGTGTCCTTTATTGAGCAGCTGTGCGCCCCAGAAGTTCAAAAACCAGATTTTTAACTGGTCGTGACTTGCCAGTTTACACCTCCTTATTACACATGTAGTCACTCTTGGACTCAGTAACCAGGTAGGCATTGCTGCCTTCTTTATCTGGTTCTTTGGGCATATATACTTTGATTATGAGCCGGCCCTTCCATACAATAATCTATTGAAATTTGTTTTTCTTGTACATAAACCCATCAGAATGTGCCTACAGGGGAATTTAGGACTGGTCACACCTTATGTAATCTGCCCTCATGATCAGTTAGCCTCACTTCATTGTCAGCAAATAGTAGGAATTTAGAAATATGTTGAAAATGGCAGGGGGACATTTTTTTACCATACCACTGGGTACAGAAAAAGGGCTGGGTGGACCAGTAAGTACTATTTCTGCTTGCCTATCTACTCTAATCATGAATGATATGCCAAGATATGCCCACGTTTCAGTTTTTGCGACATCTTTGTATTTGCGGTCTCAAGAGCGTGGAGACAGTCCAACTATATTGAGGTATTGATGTGTGTGCTGGTTTGTTTCTACTGTAAATTAATTTAGTAAGTCATCATCCAAAAAAGCTTTCAGCCATGAAAGTGGAATGTCCTTAAATGGCAGAGGAATTTTAATTCTGCATTTACCTGTTAATGGAAAAATTTGTGGAGAAATATCATCATAAGACCACAAAATGAGTATGGCTGACATGGTGGACATGGGTGGAATTTTTTCATCACTTCCAGATTGATTGCTCCATGTATGTGCAGTATGCAAGTTGTCCGTTTCATCACATTTGAGCACTTCAAGAATCATCACTTCATCACTACACTCATCTGCCCAAATTTCATGTACAAAACATTCAAGTCCATTAGCCTTGATACATCCTATTATTCGCTATAACTTCAGCTAACTAATAATGTAGGGAGTTTAGCAGGGTAACGAATGGTTGTCTGTTCACATATGGCTGTGAATTATGTGACCTGTGTTGAGTCATTGACCTCCAAGAGCAATCAAAGTGCAGCGTAACACAAATACAGTTCTTGAAAGACCTGATACTAAGAACTCGTTACATCATTTGTTATAACAATCTACATCTTGGCAGCTGACCAGACAAGAGTTTCATGTTCAAGGTTAGAACCTCATCGATGTATTGTAATGATTTCATTATTGTGTGCTCAGTCATTGCAGTTCAGGGGATAGTACAGTAAGCATATGCATAAAAACATAAAAATACATCAACACCAGCGAAATAGTTAAAATGATGCATGCTTTTTCATAACCCCCCCTTGTTTATTTTATTTTATGTGTGTGTCAGGGTTCTCCAAAATCTATTCCAGTGTTCCAGAGTATGGGCTCCAACCCCCAAGGTCCAAAGCACTAAAATAGTTCTCAATTCTTAAAATATAAGTGTAGGCACATATAGTAGAATACCAGTAAAAGAGTCATATTTACTTACAGAATAGCTCACATCATGAATCTCTTGGTGGACGTCAGTATTTAACCTGTGCAGTAACTCTGCCCTCACCAACTTGGCAGGGCATGAGTAGGTTGAAGAGGGATAAAAGGATGAGTTCATTGTCAGCTATTGCCCAATGGAATAGGATGCTTATCATCTGACAGAGATGCCTGTAACTTTAAAGACATCCTTGGGCATAGTTTACACTTGAAATGGAAGCCTGGATTTGACTGCTTAGCTTTCCGTTCTTTCTGCATGGAAGTTGTGTGTCACAGTAAAGCAGCATATCAGCACAATTTATGGCATTTTGCATGTGAAGTTATCAGGCTTCTGTAACAAAGTCATGCATTTGTGTTTCAAAGGTAATACCTGTTCAGTGACATATATAGTTAACACTATCAGGGTTAACTATCTAATTTCTTGTTTTTCCTTGAAAAGCCGCAGGGCAGTGCAGCTCATGCAGTTCCTTCTTGGTTATCAGTTTTCTGTAGTAGGGCTAATTCCACCTCACCTGTGCGAGCTCTGTCTCTATGTGGTTTGATGGTGAACTGGATCGTTTCTGAAATGGCTTTTGGTATCTTCTCAGAGTCAGGAGCTCCTCCTTGATATCTAGGTGGCACCAAACACCATTCATGCAAGTCAGAGGCACTTCATTTCTGGCCTACATGTTCATTATGCAGAACATTTTCTACAAGTCCTGTATGTCTGTCTTCCCCATTGTCCTGTCATTGAGTTGTGTAAAGAGCTTTGTAGGAATAGGCCTTGAAGTGTCCTGATCTTCTGTGATCCATGGACTGCAGGTAAGAAATGGTGTTGGTTGAAGTCAATTCATAGAGAAAGTCTGTTGTCTGCATCTCCAGTCTGAAAGGATGTTTGGTGTTACCAGTTACTGAGACAGATTCAGCACCAGTTTTTGAAAGTCCCTAAAATTGTTGCCAAGCAGGAGATGAGAAGTCAGTTCTTAATGCTTTGAATCCCAAAGCACCTATCTCCCCCATGAAAATAAAAGTGGGATGGTATCTCCTTCCAGAAGTACCCTTATTTGATCATCAGTAACAATTACATTTACCAGAAAGCCCTGTCTTTTCAAAATTTTACTGAACTCCATTGGATGATTATCCACAGTGTCCATGTCCACACTGACTAACTCGCCACCTATTCTATGTGTTGTACAAATCCGATGCTACTTTAAGCAGTCAGATCACCCTGTACTTTTTGCAAGAGTTTTCTTGGGTGGTCTGCTAACAGCTCGCTTTTAGGTTACCATAAAGACTATTGGTTTGTTAGGCCCGTAGTGACACTCAAGATAGCAGTGTATTTAGGGCAGGCTGTTTGTCCAGTTATGTTGTGTGTAGACTGTGAATAGAAGTTTTTGGATTAAAAAAAACTGAATACATTGTTTTCCATGTCAGAAGTTCTGAGATATGAAATTTTACTTTGTAAGAAATTAGTTTCACCAAATCTCCCATAAGAGTAATTTAGATTTTCCCTCACATGAAGTTCTTATGTAAAAGGTTTGCCTGCTTTAGGAGTTTATATTCCATTTAATGTGTTTCATGTGTTTAAAAAGCCCTACAACTATTATTTATTTCATGATGGTTGAACTGTATATATCTTTCCTTTACTCCATGGAGCAAAGTCCATTTTGAGAAGCTAACCGCTTCTCAGCTAGTCAAGAAATTCCCTGCATCGCGTAGAACCCAAAGTTTCAGTACTGCGTTTACGAGGGCCTGCCACCTGTCCCTGTTCATAGCCAAATCAATCCAGTCTATTCTCCCCCATTCGACTTCCTGAAGATCTATCTTAATAATATTATCCCGTCTACACCTGGTTCTTCCAAGTGGTCTCTTTCCTTGAGATTTTTTCACCAAACTCCTGTATACACCTCCTCTCCCCCGTATGTGCCACATGCCCCGTCCATCTCATTCTTCTCTATTTGATCACCCAAATAATAATTGGGTGAGGAGTACAGATCATTAAGCTCCTGGTTAGGTTGAACCTCTACAATAGTTGATAATTAGTTGCAAACCACTGCATTGTGTGCAAGCTAGTGGCTGTTCATTTCTGGTTCCATAGTTTTCATTATTCATTGTTAACTCACTGTCAATATCATAGAGATGCTGCAGCAAAGTTTGAACTCCAAGTGTAGTTTTGAAGATTTTGTTACAGAAGATGCACGTTGAAGACGTGTAATGAGAGGCCTGAGGTCTAGGACACAAGTTCGTAAATAGAAAAGAGCGCTTGTGACAACAAATTACTTTTGACTTATATTTTGGGGTGGTCATTATGGTTTGTGTTTTAAGAATATTCCTTTAGAACTGAAGTAACTATATATTGAAGTTTCCCTCCCATATACATTTGCAGTCTTTATAATTGATATATTATGCAATAATTGCTTGAAAACAAGATACAAAAGTGGATCCAAGAAAATGAACTTAATCTCTACATTTCCTGCATGAAGTTTTTCCCCTTAAGAAATTCTCTTTCAATGGTCCATTTAAAAACTTCATATATAGGAAACACAGCATTTTTAAATCTCCTTATAATTAATCCACACTTGCTTCAAGTAAGTTCAACCTTTTATGGATGGACTGGAAACAATTGTTGCATTAAACATAACTCTCATCAGATTTAAAGGGAAAATGTTGCCTTGCTCAGGTGCAGGTATGGGCATTTTTTAAAATGAAAGCATCTCTGGCCATCATTTGGACAGTGGGTCACATAACTTTTGTATTAATAATGTGTGGTATAACATAAGTTGCATTCCAGTAATTCATTGACAGTCTGTTATCGTGGTAAGGTCCTTATATAATACCGTTATACTGAGTATTCCTTTCTCAATAGGGAATACACTGAGCAATAAAATTCCTTGCTCATCAGTGGTGTGTCACGGTTCATTTCCTGAGATAATAAAATTGTTTCATGGTATTGCCAGTGATTACTTTCTTATTACATTACAACATCCAGTAATTTTGTAACTCTCTCATGCAACAGTGCTATCAGAGATTCAATGCCCATAACAAGGATGAACAATTGGACCGTTCACTTTGTGCTTTAGAGATGAATTCATTCATGGTTGCTGCTGTGGATTCCGAGACTTGCATCCGGCGTAGTTCAGCAACAACAATACTCAACCGCAGTGAGTCAGTTAATATTGTTAACATTGTTGCTTAGTTAGGTACTCTTTTCTTTCTGCATTATATCTGTATTAAACAGCTGTCATTTAGTGTATCAGACAGTTACAATGTTCGAGGTTTCACATACAAATTGTTTTCAAAAAGGGAAGAAACCTTGCACAGTAAGTTGTGCTGTGTGGGATTCTTCACATATTGTGTACTGTGTGTCCCATGATGTTTGACAGCTGGAGTAAACAATCGCCCTAAATTCACTACACTAACAATATGAAGATATGCATGTACTACCAATGTTAATACTGTGTCTTCTTGTCGAATATGAATTCCCTGTACAAGTAATATGCAACAGTACTAAAGAAAATACAAAACACAGTTGGAAGCAGAACTGTAGCATTTAACTGATTCAGTCATTATTATCTTCAAAATATTGTAATGATGTACATTGTTACTGGAATTGCATGTTAGCACAATTACAGTAGCAGCATTACTGATCAGTAATAAGAGTGTGAGCTGTTCCATCAAGAGACTTGTTTATTCATGATGAATGAATAATTTAAAATATCTATGTGTAAATGTGACTGGCATTGTACAAATTACCACTGAAATAATGTGTTTTCTCATTTGTTGGTGTTTGTACATAGTAGAGCTAGAAAGTGTTTCTGCAATTTTTTGTTTAGGAGGTTTGTGTTTCTATTATGTGTGGCCTGCCATTTCTTCTCTTAAGGCTGTTTACTTCAACTCTCAAATGCTGTGGGACAATGTAGGGACTAACTGGCCAATTTTTGTGAAAATGTGGTAAAAATTTGTGTTGTAGGATGTCACCCAAAAGACCTTTTTACTCCATACCTTATAAGCTTTGGCATGAGGGGTCATATTTTCATTGTATTAAGGTGGGGCATGTTGTAAAAGACCTTGTTCAGTTATGTAGTTACTTAGCTCTTCCAGGGAGTAGTTCATAGCATAACGCAACTACTTTAAAGTTATTGAACAGTAAACTTTTTCTAGCACAGCAGTTACACTGAACCCATGCCAAATGGCCAGAATAGGGAAGCAGTTTCTACATATCTTTTGGTATGAACAACATAGCATAATTTATTGCAGAATCCTTAAAATGTGCTGTGTCTTTGGAATGCCATGTTTGTTGGAAATGGCCCACATGTTGATTACTTCATTGTACAAATTCCTTTCATTTTCTTAGGATGAGTGGAAAATCACCATAGCTTAAAGTGTATTGTGAAATGATGGTTCCAAAGAAGTAAAAAGTATGCATTTGATTTAAAACAAACATTTGTTTGATTGTAAAAATAGACCTTGCAAGTTGTAATGTGGATATATATAACCTGAGCCCTCAGGGTCGCAAACCCCAAAGACGGGGACTAGCTCTAGGTGTAAAACCGAAGGCCCGCACTATAAATCCACCATTAACCTTTTGAGCAGTAGGGCTCCGAAATACAAGGCTCCTATGGGAAGATATCAGCGTGCTGGTTGCACTAGCAAGCATACAAATGCAACACTATAACATATGACTGTTAAGTCATTATCTTTTTGGTTGATTCTGCATTGGTTGTTGTATGAAACGTAGTTGGATATTATGCATAAAATGTATTAAAGACCAACAAATGTACTTTAATTTTTTTGATGTACTCCTATTTTATTATGGTCACCAACATATTTCGGCAACTCTTGTGGCCATCTTCAATTTCACCCTTCTCAAGATTTCCATTTATTCAATATCTAATAATGTATTAACATAGTTTTTATATATATAAATATCATTTTTATTACAGAATTATAATTTATCATGTGTTTCTGCTGTATACATCACTCCACACACCCTAAGTAATTTTAACGTCCAGTATGTTTGTAATTATCCATATTTTATTTTATTATTCAGTAATGAATTTTAACCAGAAATTATTTGGTTTTTCTAAAACTGTGGAGTGATTCAGACACATTTAAATTACAATTGTAGTCTTGTTCTCAAAGAAATCACCGCAAAATATGTTGGTGACCAAAATAAAATAAGAATACGTCAGTCAAATTAAAGTGCATTTGTTTTTCATTAATGCGTCTTATGCATCTAATTAATGCACAAAATTCGGAACATATGAAACAGATGAATGTAAATTTCATCATGAATTACCCAAATGATTGTCATTCTCATCATTGGAGTTTCTGGCATGGTCCATGCATGTTAAATCAGTTTATTTAACAAGACAGATGTGCCATTGGTAAAAAGAAAGCCCTAGTTTTCTTCTGGGAGTATATTTTGTTCCAGTAAATACATGTACAGACAGTTGCAGGATTTGGGTTAGTTTTATGTTAAAAATTTCAGTAGTGCATCTCAGTGGTGGTCATTATCTACTAATTTTATAACCAACTCCGTGGAGTCAAGT
>Ga0209737_10003107_pt1 | contig 11583 bp, 9 predicted proteins | sample TergutCu122P3_FD_187284 | JGI IMG/M metagenome (GOLD analysis project Ga0209737, IMG submission 187284) | Cubitermes ugandensis P3 segment gut microbial communities from Kakamega Forest, Kenya - Cu122 P3 (SPAdes) (version 2) | ecosystem: Host-associated > Arthropoda: Insects > Digestive system >...
GGCGTGGAAGCCCTCCCCTACAAATTTAATCATTGATTATTTAATATCAGAAAGGACCACAAAGAATGATAAAAAAACTCATGTTAGGCAATGAAGCCATCGCCGCAGGACTCTATGAAGCGGGCGTAACGGTTGTTTCAAGCTATCCGGGCACCCCCAGTACAGAGATTACAGAATACGCTTCAAAATATCCCGAAATATACTGCGAATGGGCGCCAAACGAAAAAGTCGCTGCAGAGGTTGCGATAGGTGCCTGTTATGGAGGAGGGCGTGCGTTTTCCGCTATGAAGCACGTCGGATTGAACGTCGCGGCAGACCCTCTTTACACCGCCTCATATACAGGCGTAAACGGCGGACTTGTCATAGCCGTCGCCGACGACCCGGGAATGCACAGCTCCCAGAACGAACAGGACTCACGCAACCACGCAAAAGGCTCAAAGTTGCCCATGATAGAACCTGCAGATTCAAAGGAATGCCGCGATTACATAAAAATTGCATTTGAATTATCTGAAAAATACGACACCCCCGTTTTATTGCGTCTGACAACAAGAATCGCGCACACAAGAACCCCTGTCGTCCCCGGTGAACGGGTCGTCCCTGCTCTAAAGGACTTCAAAAAAGACCCTGCAAAATATGTCATGATGCCCACAATGGCAAGACTCCGCCATCCTATAGTTGAAAAAAGAATGCGGGATCTGGAAGAGTATTCTGAAACCGCTTCGATAAACAAAACCGAAATGCACAGTAAAAAAATCGGCGTTATCTGTGCAGGAATATGCTATCAATACGCAAAAGAAGCGTTGGGCGAATCCGCATCATATCTGAAATTGGGCATGATAAACCCCCTGCCGGTGAAATTAATAAAAGACTTCGCGGCAAAATGCGATAAAATAATAGTATTGGAAGAATTGGACGGCTTTATAGAAACCCATTGTAAAGCGATAGGGCTTGATGTCGTTGGAAAAAATTTGTTTGGTCTTATTGGCGAGTTTTCACAGACAACTATAACAGAAAAACTGTTGTCGCAAACTATCGACATTGTAAAAACAGATATCACCGTCCCTGTCCGCCCCCCTGTTATGTGCGCGGGATGTCCCCACAGAGGGATATTCTATATTTTTAATAAATTGAAATTAATCGTCAGCGGCGACATCGGCTGTTATACCCTCGGCGCTGTCCCGCCGCTTAACGCAATGGACACCTGCGTCGATATGGGCGCGGCAATCCCCGTCCTCCACGGCATGGAAAAGGCGGCAGGCAGAGATTTTACGAAAAAATCAATAGCAGTTATTGGTGATTCGACCTTCATCCATTCAGGTGTAACGGGTCTTATAAACAACTCCTACAACAAAGGCATCTCCACCGTCATGATTTTAGACAACAGCACAACAGGCATGACAGGACATCAGGAAAATCCCTCAACAGGCTATACAATAACAGGCGACCCAACGACAAAAGTCGATTTGGAAGCCCTTTCCCGCGCAGTAGGTATAAACAGGGTAACGGTAATCGACCCATATGATTTAGAAGCCTGCGAAAAAGTTATAAAAGAAGAAATCGAAGCGGATGAAGCGTCAGTTATAATAGCCCGCCGCCCCTGTGCGCTGTTAAAAACCTTTACGCCAAAACAGTCACTAAAGGTTGAGGTTGAAAAATGCACAGGCTGTAAGCTCTGCATGAAAATCGGCTGCCCGTCAATTTCGTTCGCAGACAAAAAAGCAAAGATAAACCCGGCCCTGTGCGTAGGCTGCGATGTTTGCATACAAATGTGCAGATTTAACGCAATATCATAAAGCATTTGTAGGGCACGGATTCTTCGTCTTGTTCTGTATTATAATCAAAGGAATCGGTTATGAAAAAGATTTTTGAAATTATATGTCTGATTTTAATTTTGATTTTTATATTGACATCGTGTAATTCTAACACAAGTCAAATAAATGACGAGGACATAATTCTACCCAAACTGACCGAACAGGAAAAAAATGATATTGATTCAAAGGATATTATTTCTTATAATGGCGAATTATATATTAATTTATTTTATAGTTTATACAAAATAGACAACAACACGCTTATCCTTATATATAAAGACTTTCAAGCGTTAAAAGAAATTGGCGGAGAATTTTATGGAATAAAAACAGGTAAAAACTCTTATATTGATTTTACTGTAAATTATTCTGATATGCATGACGGAATTTTTATTAACGATTCCTTTGCCAAAATAAAACCTGATGGAAGCGAATATGAAGAATTAGCAAAAATTAACGGTGGCTATCACGATTATTACTATAATGAATCCGAAAGCAAGTTTTATATTAATTATATTAAATTAGATACTACGGATATTGAGATATTTTTATTTGAATATGATTTGAATGCAAATGAAAAAAAAGAGAAAGAAAATGTAATGATACCGAGATATGATTTAACGTATTATGAAAATTATATTTACTATGATGTCAATAATGATAATTATGCACATGATTTATATAGGGTTGATTATGACGGTAATGTTCAATTATTATGTGATGACTTGCAATGGAACAATGAAATAGAAGATGCTCCTAATATTATAATAAAAAATGATATGATTTATTATATTTCTGATTATAGAGGTGAAACCGCATATAATTATTCTTTAAATAAAATGAAAACAGACGGAACCGACAGACAGATTGTTGCAAAATTGAAAGATTGCAACAAATTCCAAAGCTACGGCGATTGGCTGTATATATGGGGGTATGATTGGGATAATCATTCAACTCCTTGTTATATTGAAAAAATAAATTTTGCCACAGGGCAAAAAGAGGCTGTTAATGTTCCAACAGATAATATTGCATGCAGTTTTATTGGATATGGATATTTTTATCAAAAAAAATATGTAGAAAAAATAAGCCCACATGGGGAAGTTGATTTTAAAAAACTGTATTTTTATAATATAGAAAACAAAAAAAGTGATGTATTAAAATTCAAAAATGATATTTATGATGAAATTCTTTATAACGGATATAAATATATTGTTATTGAAATTCCCGACGAGCCTGTCAAAAAAAATCAACATACAAGCAAGTATAAGTATGAAGTCTATAAAGTAAAAATCGGTTCAACCAATATTGTTAAAATGGAAACCGTCAAATAAATATTAAACACGAGGTAAACAAATGAAAAAAATAAACATAGTATTAGCAGGTGTAGGCGGACAGGGAACAATACTGACAGGACAGCTTTTAGGGCAGGTGTTCCTCTCCATGAATCTTGACATAAAGGTAAGCGAGGTCCACGGAATGGCACAGCGCGGCGGCGCGGTCGTTACATATGTAAAAGCAGCGGAGGAAGTCAATTCGCCTGTCATAGAAAACGGCGGTGCAGATGTTATTCTGGCGTTCGAGCAGCTTGAAGCGGTACGCTGGATAAGCTGTCTGAAAAAAGATGGATTATTAATAGCAAACACACAAAAAATAAACCCAATGCCTGTCATTACAGGTGCACAGGAATATCCCCAAGACATTACAGAAACGCTTTCAGACACAGGAATAAAAACCATTTTCTTGGACGCTTTCGAATTAGCAAAACAAGCAGGCTCGCCAAAAACCGTTAACGTAGTTTTGTTGGGTGTAATGGCAAAACAGCTCGACATGGATTTATCCCTGTTTGAAAACGCAATAAAAGAAAAAGTAAAACCCGCTTTGGTTGATATGAACCTGAAAGCATTGGATTTGGGTTATAATGCATAAAAAATTCTGAACATTTTTGTTACAGCGGGCGATTACAGACGACTTTTTCAAAGTCGTCATTCGCCCCTACAATTCTAACCACTAACCACTAAACACTGATCACTGTAAATCGAAAGGAAAAACAAAATATGTCCGACCGTTGCTTCCAACCGGAAATAGAAAACGCATCCCGCGAGAAACTGCGGGAAATACAGACGAAAACTCTTATAAAAATGGTAAAACGCTGCTATGAAAATGTACCGTTTTACAAAGACAGATTATCAAAGGCTGGAATATCACCGTGTGATATTAAATCCATCGACGATATAAAAAAACTACCGTTTACAACGAAGGAGGACCTGCGGGAAAATTATCCATATGGTATGTTCGCCTCCCCCCGCGAGGATATCGTGCGCATCCACGCGACTTCCGGAACAACGGGGAAGCAGACCGTCATCGGCTATACAAAGCACGACATGGATGTCTGGAGCAATGCAACCGCTCGCGCAATCGTCGCGGCAGGGGGCAAAAAAAGCGATATTATCCATGTTTCATATGGCTACGGCCTCTTCACAGGCGGTCTGGGTCTCCATGACGGTGCGGCAAAGGTCGACGCGGCTGTTATCCCCGTTTCATCGGGAAACACAAAACGTCAGGTGCAGATTTTGAAGGATTTTGAAAGCGACATCATCTGCTGCACCCCCTCATACGCCGTTTTTATAGGCGAAATGTGCAGGGAAATGGGGATAGATACAAAAGAGCTTCCCCTTCGTGCAGGAATTTTCGGCGCGGAAGCATGGAGCGAAAATATGCGTGCAGAAATTGAAAAAATGCTTAATATAAAAGCATATGACATCTATGGCTTGGCGGAAATAACAGGTCCGGGTGTGGCATATGAATGTTCCCATCAAAACGGAATGCACATCTGCGAGGATTATTTCTATCCTGAAATCATAAACCCCGACACAGGAAAATCCCTCCCCGACGGCGAATATGGCGAGCTCGTCTTCACTTCTATAGCAAAGGAAGCCCTGCCATTGATAAGATACAGAACCCGCGACATCTGCGCACTATCGCACGAACCCTGCGCCTGCGGAAGAACCCTTGTGAAAATGATGAAGCTGAAGGGCAGAACAGACGATATGCTGATAATAAGAGGCATAAACGTGTTCCCGTCACAGGTCGAGCATGTACTCTTGGAGCTGGGCATGGAGCCGAACTATCAGATCGAGGTCGACCGCAAGGACAACCTTGACATCATGACGGTCAAAATCGAAATGAGCGAGAAAATGTTCAGCGACGAAATCAAAAAAACCCAGCAAGTCGAAAACGACATCAAAAACGCCCTCTCAGGAGCATTAAACCTCACAGCATCAGTAAAATTAGTGGAACCAAAGTCAATCCAACGAAGCGAAGGCAAGGCAAAACGGGTTATTGATAACAGACGGTTATAATTTAAGCCTTTAAAAATTAATAATTCTATAATATCGTCATTGCGAGGAACGAAGCAATCCAAAATATAACCTTTGAAATTCGCTAAAACTGGATTGCTTCGCATTCCCAAATTATATATTAAAGCAATTTTTTGGTGCTCGCAATGACGAACCGTGAGTTTGAACGAAACTTTGAGCGGATTTAAAGGGATAGTCACAAAAAGGAATAAAAATGGAAAAAATATTAAACCTTGCCGCTGAGCAATATGGATTCGACAAGGAAAAACTACGATTTATAGGCGATTCTTGTAATAAAATCTACGCCTTCCAAAAAAACGATATCTGGTACATCCTCCGAATTAGCGAGCGTTCCGCTCCCTTTGCGCATCTGACAAGAGCCGAATTGGACTGGATGGATTTCTTGTCAAAAAACGGTATAAACGTGCCGTCGCCATTGCTTACAATAAAAAACGAACGGCTTATTGCTGTTCAGGAAAATGAAAAATACTATATTATCTGTGCATACACCGCATTCGCAGGGCAAAACGACTATCAGCACTGGAATAAGAACGATCCGAATCTATGGAACAGCGCAATATTCTATAATTGGGGAAAGCAAATGGGGGATATGCACCGTCTGACAAAGGATTACATGTCTTCAAATGATATTGATGTGCGACCGCATTTTAACCGCTTCGACCTTGTGGACAGCGTTAAATCGTGTCCCTCAGTCAATAAAATCGCCGAGGATTTGATAGGCGAAATGGATTCGCTGCCCAAAGACAGGGATTCATATGGGTTAATCCACGCCGATATGCACCAATGGAACTTTCTCATCCGCGACGGGGAAATAAACGTGTTTGATTTCGATGATTCACTATATGGCTGGTTTGCGCTTGACATCGGCATCGCTCTTTATCACGCATTATGGTGGGGACGCACAAACGATACAGGATATGATTTCACAAAGGATATTATAAAAAGCTTTATAAACGGATATCTGTCAGCGAATCAACTAAGCGATTTCTGGCTGTCAAAAATACCACTCTTTATGAGATATAGGCAGATTTGCAAATTCAGCTGGTACTATGACCCCGCCGGCATAGACGACCATCAGAAGGAGCGCATCAGAAATATAGAAGACGGCGTGCTGTTTACAGGATGCGAAATAGATTTATCTTTGTTTATAAACTGTTTCTAACGGAGGAGAATAAAAATCATGATAAAAAAAATGCCATCCCATTGTAATGACGATACCTGTTCAGCCTGTGCTGTAGCGGGAGATTTCATCTATCTTGCGCATCAAGCAGGGGGGTTCGACAAACCTGACATCGAACATCAGATGAGAGTGACTTTTGAAAGAGTAAAAGAGACATTGGCATCCGTCGGTGCGGCGATGAATGATATGGTGCAGATCAATTTGTATCTGAAGAACCTGCATGAAGATTTTGATAAAGCACGAAATGTGTTTTATGAGTATTTCGATAAAGACTGTTTTCCTGCCCGAATGACAACGCAAACCGAATTTCTTGATTCGGAGTGTTTGTGTATGATTGACGGAGTCGCGTATAAATCGAAATGAAAATATCGAGGTAAATAGTGAACGATAAAATAAACTTAATTTAAAGGAGACAAAACCATGATAATAAACCAGCTTTCTATTTTCATAGAAAACAAATCCGGCAGGCTTGCTGAGATAACGCAAATCCTTGAGAAGAACAGGATAAACATCCGCGCACTGTCAATAGCAGAAACTGCGGACTATGGCATCCTGCGCCTTATCGTCGACAATCCCGATGCAGCTTTCAAGTTGCTTAAAGAAGACGACCTGACCATAACACTGACCGAGGTTATAGCCATAGCGGTAAACGACTCCCCCGGCGGACTGTCCGCCGCGATAAAGCCCCTTGCCGACGCAAACATCGCCGTTGAATATATGTATGCTTTTATAGGACGGCAAAAGGACAAAGCCTGCGTCATCCTCCGCGTTGAGGAAAACGAAAAAGCAATTGAAATATTGCAAGCTGCGGGCATTAAAATGATGGAAAATGGCGGCAATATATAATCAAAACCCAATTAGCATTCATGAATACAGCCGCATAGTAATCCTCGGAAACAACGGGAGCGGCAAGAGTTATTTGGCGAAAAAGCTGGCGGATATAACCAAGCTGCCGCTTATTCACCTTGACTTACATTTTTTCAAACCGGGTTGGGAATTTCCGCCGGAGGAAGAATGGCATGAAAAAATGAAAAAGTTTGTTTCAGGAGAAAAATGGATTATTGACGGAATTGTCAGCTTCGGTGATACAATGGATATGCGGTTCAGGAAAGCAGACTTAGTCATTTTTCTTGAAGTAAACCGCATTATATGCCTGTGGGGCGCAATCAGAAGGCAAAAGAAAAAGCGCTCCGACGTTCTGCCATATCTTGATTTTAAATACGACAAGGCTTTTTACAATTTCTGCAAAGGTCTTTGGAAATTTCAAAAAATAAGAAAGCCGAAAATCATGGCGTTCCGCGATAAATATCCCGATAAACCGTTTTTTGTTATCAAAGGCAGAAGCATGATGAACAGTCTGATTAAAGATTGGAATAATATATAACTGAAAACAGGCATAAAATGTACTGAAACGAGGTATATTCTATGTCCATAATCAACAACATAAACAATATCCTATGGGGCGGCTTTCTGCTGCTCCTGTTGTTATTCACAGGTGTTTATCTGACAATCGGCTGCCGTTTTTTGCAATTCACGCATATAAAAAAAATCACTGCCGAAACCGTGGGAAGCTTTCGTAAAAGAAAAAAAAGCAAAGAAGAAGTCTCTCCGTTCGCGGCAATGTCAGCGGCGTTGGGCGGCACAATAGGTACGGGGAACATCGCGGGGGTCGGGTTATCAATCGCCTTAGGCGGGGCAGGCTCGATTTTCTGGATGTGGGTGTCTGCGCTTATCTGCATGATAATAAAATTCGCAGAGGTCACGCTTGCCGTGCATTTCCGTGAAAAAAGCAGCAACGAATACAACGGCGGCCCCATGTACTATATAAAAAACGGTCTGCCAAAAAAATTCATTCCGCTCGCCACCATATTCAGCGTCTGCTGTATGCTCGCCTCCTTTGGAATAGGCAACACTGCGCAAATAAACGCTGTAGCAAATTCCGTAAACGACAGCATGGGAATACCCGCAATTTACATTGGAATTTTAATGGCACTCATCGCAGCTCCCGCAATTTTCGGATCTGCGAAAAAGTTGACAGACATAACAAGCAAAATCGTCCCCATAATGGCACTGTTCTACACAGCGGGAATTGCCGCCATTATATTCATAAACATAAACCGCCTGCCCTTTGCGTTTTCTGAAATATTCACCGAATCCTTTGGAATAAAACCCTTAGCAGGCGGCGCAGCAGGCTTCACCGTAGCAAACATGGCAAAGCAAGGCTTGGCAAGAGGTATATTCACAAATGAAGCAGGCATGGGAAGCGCACCAATAATCCACGCCGCTGCAGAAAATACACCAATAAAACAAGGCTATTGGGGCATTTTCGAAGTAGTATTCGACACGCTGATTATGTGTACGCTAACCGCCTTAGCAATAATAACCTCAAAAGCGTATATAAACAATAAAACCATAGGCGGGGTCCTGACAGGCAGCGCATTCAAAGAATCCTTCGGCAGCACAGGCGGTATTTTTATAGCCATCTCCCTCTTCCTTTTCGCATACGGAGCAATAATAAGCTGGAGTTTCTACGGCAGCAAATCCCTCGCGTTTTTAAACAAAAACAAAACAATAGAAAAATCATATAAATTATTATTCTGCATTTTCATAATACCGGGAAGCATTATAGGAACACAAAAAATATTTGCGATAAGCGATATGCTGAACGGCTTTATGATAATCCCAAACATAATCGCAATTATATTATTGTCAGGTGTGTTGTTTAATTTGGTGAAAAAATAGAGAGAATAGATAAAAACATTAATTTTCGTATTTTCCGTCATCGCGAGGAACGAAGCGATCCAATATATAAGCACGAACTGGATTGCTTCACTTTCGTTCGTAATGACGGTACCAACATAATGTGTCACATCCAAAATAAATTTTTCTTGACTGCAAACAAATTTTATCGTATAATACAGAAGTTGAATAAGGAGAGATGTCCGAGTGGTCGAAGGTGCAACATTGGAAATGTTGTGTAGTGAAAGCTACCGGAGGTTCGAATCCTCTTCTCTCCGCCAAAATGTGCGCCGCTTCGGCGAAAATGAGCAATGTAAAACAAACCCTTAAAACGGGGGAGGTATAGTTATGCACGAACGAGATGTTGAAAATGTTTTAGAACAACTTTTAATTTCAAAAGGGTGGATTGTTGATGTTGGTCTAATAGGGCGCAATGTGTATAGGCAACTTCCTAAATCCGACAAAGAAAAAAAATTATTATCTTCAAAACGTCCGGATTTTATTTTATATGATAAAAAAGAAAACCCGATAGCAATAATTGAGACAAAAAAGAGTTCACATAAAAATGTTGCGGCGGCTCTCGAGCAAGCAATTACATATGCAAAATTGTTAAAAGTCGATATTGCTTTTGTATTTTCTAAAAACATTTTACTTTCTTATCACCTTGTTGCGAATGCGTCTTTGTATATAGATGAACAAGAATTGGTGGAGTTCCCCGAATCGGAAATTCTTGAAAAATTTGTTACACAAAAAACTAATAGTATTTTATTAAGTGAAAAAGTAAAAATAAAATCAAGAAAAGATTTGATTTCGGTATTTGAGTACGCAAACAAACAACTCCGAAAAGCGGGTATAACTATTGGTATATCACGCTTTACTGAATTTGCAAATTTATTGTTTTTGAAACTGGTTAGTGAAAAAGAAAGCGGTTTTACTTATAAAATACCCGATTATATTTCTTGGGATAATTATAAAACTAAAAGCGGAGACGAATTACTCAATTATATAAACGAAATTGTCATACCTAAATTAGACGAAATTTTCCAAAGCAATGAAAAAGACACTATTTTTGAAAAAATGAAAATCAAAGATAGTGCATCTTTAAAAAACATTATTGAAAAATTAGACACATTAGATATTTCAAATATAAAGACAGACATAAAAGGGGATGCTTTTGAATATTTTATTCAAAAATACAATTCTGGTAATAAAGATTTAGGTGAATATTTTACCCCGAGGCATATTGTAAATTTTTTAGTTAAAATAGCAAATCCTAAATACGGAGAAAAAATTTACGACCCCTTTTGCGGAACAGGCGGTATGCTGATATCTTCGTTCGGTTATATTTATAACAATTTAGAAAACTTTCAATTATTAACACCTGTTGTTTTAGAAGATTTGCGTAAAAACACCTTATATGGTTCAGAAAAAACAACGACGGCAAAAATTGCTAAGATGAATATGATTTTAACAGGTGATGGACATAGCAATATCAAACAACAAGATACATTTGTTAATCCAATAAGTAATAAATTCGACATCGTAATTACTAATATTCCTTTTAGTCAAGAAGGAACTGGTGCAGAATTCTATGACATAGATACAAACGACGGAGACAGCCAAGCGATACAACATATTCTAAAATCATTAAAAAACAACATAAAGTCAAGAGCGTTTGTTATAGTGCCGGAAGGCGTGTTGAACAATAGCGAATTATCTTCTTTAAGAAAAAAACTTGTATTGGAAAATCATTTGCAAGGTGTTATTTCTCTGCCCTGTGGTGCTTTTTTGCCATATACGGAAGCAAAGACGAGTGTGTTATGTTTAAAATCTATATGCGATAACACTAAATTGTTTTTTTATGAAGTTAAAAATGATGGATACACTCTAACCACACGAAGACGCAAGATAGATACAATTACAGATTTTGATGAATTTATTGCTTTGGATTTTTTAGATACAAGCGAACAGCCGGAACACGAAAAAATTATTTGGGTAGAAAAAACTAAAATTTTATCTACCGCTAACACTACACTTTTAAGTTTTAAATATGATAAAAATTTAAAGGACGATAATGTTTGGTTAGCAGATATAATACGAGAAACGAATGAACGAAATTCAGAGCAATTTTTAACGGCGACGGTATCAAATACGAGTTATTGGGGAATTCCATTAGGAGAAGAATATTGGGGAGAAAATTTTATTAGTGTTACATCAGAAGAAAATATAAATTACAAGGTTGTAAAAAAACACCAGTTTGCCTATAATCCCTCGCGAATAAATGTTGGATCTGTTGTGATGAATACATCAAATGTTCCGGTTGCTGTTAGTAGCGCGTACACCACCTTTGAATTTTATAACAGCAATTATTTGCCCGAATATATATTTTTGCTCTTACGTTATTCAAGCGTTAGTCTTGAAATTAAAAATCGTTCTTTTGGTACAGTTAGACAAACTCTATCTTTTGAAGATTTATTGA
>Ga0209737_10003108_pt1 | contig 11582 bp, 8 predicted proteins | sample TergutCu122P3_FD_187284 | JGI IMG/M metagenome (GOLD analysis project Ga0209737, IMG submission 187284) | Cubitermes ugandensis P3 segment gut microbial communities from Kakamega Forest, Kenya - Cu122 P3 (SPAdes) (version 2) | ecosystem: Host-associated > Arthropoda: Insects > Digestive system >...
GTTTTTCGCCTCCCGGCCCCCTCCCGTCGCCCCTGCGAAAGCAGGGGTCCAGGGGTGCAGGCGAAAACCTATTGGCTTTGTTTCATTTAACCAGGCAGCTCTGGGCCCCCGCTTTCGCGAGGGCGACGGGGAATGCATGCTGCACGGGCGGCGTGCATTTTGTCCTCCGGGGGTTGTGGTGGAGGGTCGACTTCGTCGAAGGGGTTTTTCGCCTCCCGGCCCCCTCCCGTCGCCCCTGCGAAAGCAGGGGTCCAGGGGTGCAGGCGAAAACCTATTGGCTTTGTTTCCTTTAACCAGGCAGCTCTGGGCCCCCGCTTTCGCGAGGGCGACGGTGGGGGGGCCCCCGCACGCCTGGACCCCTGCTTCCGCAGGGGCGACGGGGGAGGGCCCACAGCCTGGGCCCGAAGCTTCCGCAGGGGTGACGGGAAGAGGTGCAGGGGCAACGTTAAGAGCGGCTCACTTCAACTGGAAACCGGTCTAGGGGGTAGGGCCCCCCCTCGCTATCCAGCCGCCGCCGAGGAGTTCTTCCCCCTCATAAAATACGGCGGCCTGCCCCGGGGTTATGGCGGCCACCGCCTCCTCCAGGTGCACGGCAAAACCCTCTCCTTCGCGAAGCAGCTTTCCCATGGCCCCGGCATGCTGGTGGCGAATGCGTCCCCGCACAGGCCGGTGAAGGGGGGGGGCCCCCGCTACCCAACTGGGCTCGTGCAGGGAAAAATGCCGGCCAAACACCTCCGCCTTTTCTCCCACCACCACGCGGTTTTGCGCCGCCTCCAGGCGCACAACATACTGTGGCGTGGGCTTTCCCAAATGGCCCAGGCCCCGGCGCTGCCCAAGGGTAAACCGGTGCAGGCCCTGGTGCCTGCCCAGCACCTTCCCCCCCAAGTCTACAATGTCGCCTTCGGGCATTTTCAGGCCCCTCTCTTCCAAAAAGGCAACATAACCCTCGGGGACAAAGCATGCTTCCATGCTCTCTGGCTTGGAGGCGGTGGGCAAACCGTGGGCCTTGGCCAGCTGCCTTATTTCTGCCTTGGAATGCTCCCCCAGTGGGAAGAGCAGCTCCCCAAGCTCCTTCTCCTTCAGGCCAAAGAGGAAATAACTCTGGTCCTTTTCAAGGCTTTTGGCTTTGTGCAACGCAAAACCCGCAGGCTTTTGCACCACGCGCGCGTAGTGGCCCGTTGCCAAAAACGCCTGCTGCGCGCGCGCATGCTCAAGCAAAATGCCAAACTTCAAAAACCGGTTGCACAGGGCGCAGGGGTTGGGCGTTTTGCCATGCCGGTAGGCTTCCACAAAGGGCTCTATAACGTGCTGGGCAAAGGCAGCGCCCACCTCCAGCACCTCAAAGGGAATGCCCAAAGCCGCGGCGACGCGCTCTGCTTCCGCTGTACAGGCGCCTGGCCACATGCGCAAGGTGACGCCTTGGAGTGCATAGCCCCTCTCTTTCAGCAGGGCGGCGGTTACCGAGGAGTCCACCCCTCCGCTGAGGGCGATAAGGGCGCGGGGCTTCTCCTCCTTCCTCGCTGGGAATTCCGCCCTCGCGGGAGCCTCGGGGGTTGCCGGAGCGTCGGCCTTTGTCGGGAATTCAGCCTTCGCCGGAGCGTCGGCCTTTGTCGCAAAGTCGGCTGTCGCAAAGTCGGCCTTTTTCGAGAATTCAGGCGGCTTGAATGCAGAGTTTTCCACAGAGGGGCGCTATAGCTTTTTTCTTTGTTTTTTGGGCACTTTGTGCACACATACTCGCAGTGCGCTGAATTTGCTGGCGTTTTTGGGGCGTTTCCAGTGGGGTTGAATATTCGAAGGAGGCAAAATGGCTTGACCCGCAGGGGGTTGTGGAAAAGCCTGTGGGAAACTTATTTGTTCCAGGTGCACAAGAGGTGGGAAAGGGCCTCCCGGGTATTAAGCTGAGGGTTTTCCAGCACCTTCTCCAGGAGGAAGCGGCCGGCCTCCCCTATGGCGGGCCCCGGGGGGAGGCCTAAAATAAGCCCCATCTCCCCGCCGTTTAAAGCCAACTTATCTACGCTTAAGGCCGGGTTTTGCGCAAGAAGTGCGCGCAGGCGCTCGGCTGCCCCCTCTTCTCTGCCTTCGAGGGCTTCACCTGTGGCCAGGGCCTCCTCCCAGTACGGGAGTGTGGCTTTGCAAAGCCACCGCCGCCACTGCACGTCCGAGGCATGGGGAGGGGGCAGCGGCTGCACCCTAAGCAGGTGGAGGACGGTTTTTTGCTGCTTGTTGGAAAACTTCAGGCGCTCAAGCACAGCCTGCGGCGCGGGGGCCTTGGCCAGCAGGAGGGCCATGCGCGGCAAAAGGCCCTGGGGGCGCGTCGCCTGGGCAAAGTCGGCCCAGGCCGCCTCGGGCAAAAAGCTGTGGAGCAGCCCCGTCTCCAAAAGCAGGGCCAGGCCGCGCTGGGCATGCGCGCACTCAAGCAGCTTTGCAAACTCCTCGCGTACGCGCTCTATGGCCACCTTGGCAAATACCTCCAGGCGCTGCGCAATGGCCTTATGGGTGGCCACGTCCATCTCCAACGCCAGCGTGGTGGCAAAGCGCACCGCGCGAAGGGGGCGAAGTCCGTCTTCGGCAAAGCGCTCAAGGGGGTTTCCCACGCAGCGGAGCAGGCCCTGGGCCAAGTCCTCCTTGCCGCCAAAAGGGTCCACCCAGCGCTGCTCCAGGGGGCAAAAGGCCATGGCGTTTATGGTAAAGTCCCTGCGGGCCAAGTCCTCCTCAAGGGAGGCGTGGAAATGCACCTGGCTGGGCCTTCTGCCGTCCACATATTCCCCCTCGCTTCGGTAGGTTGTCACCTCGAAGGACATCCCCCCCAGCAGCACCGTCACCGTGCCGTGTTGAATGCCCGTGGGGATTGTCCTCGCAAAACACGCCTGTACCTGGGAAGGCAAAGCCCGCGTCGCCACGTCATAGTCCCCGGGCGTTTTTCCCAAAAGCAAGTCCCTTGTGCAGCCCCCCACGAGGAAGGCTTCATGGCCCGCCTCCTTCAGTCTCTGAAGCAATTGCACAACAGGCCGAGGCAGAGGAGGAGCAAAAGCCATGGGGGTTTTCCAGAGGAAGCAAAAGCGGGGGCGCAAAAGCAAAAAGCACATTCCCCGGAGGAAGTCCACCTGGCCGGTTGACAAGCCCAGGCCTCTGGGCCTATGAAACCCCCACCTTGAGGTCCCATGGAGGGCTCCAAAAGGGAAGCCGGTGAAACTCCGGCGCGGTCCCGCCACTGTAACCAGGCCGGCAAAAGCCGGGCAGGGGTTGTACGCTGTAGCCACTGCGCCTAGACCGGTTTCATGTTGAAGTGATTGTCGCGAGACCCGCAGTTTCCGCGCATATTCATGTGGCCCGGACTGAGGGCCCCGCAGGCGTGGCAGCGCCACGTCGAGGACGGCCGAAGGAGGAAGCACATGAAGATGTGCGGAAAATGTGGGTCGCAGCAGATTACTTCAACATGAAACCGGTCTGGGCGCGGGAAGGCCTCAACCCCCGCTGTAGTGCCTGGAAGCCAGGAAACCTGCCTCAAGGCGCGCTCTCGGGCGCTCTAGGAGGTTTCCTCAATGAGGATTTTTGTCTTCTGGTGGTTGAAGGCGAGGCTTTTGTGAAGGGAGTGCACTTCAGTGCATGACCTGAACAAAACCGAGGCTTCAGCCGCCAGAGGACAAAAAGACCATTGAGGAAACCTCCTAGCCTTCTCTCTTCGCGGAAGAGAGCAGAGGGCTTTATGCATTGGTGGCTTGTCACAATGCTTTTGGGGCAAACAGCTGCGGACGCAGCCTGGCAGGCCTCTGCCCCTGCCTCCGCCTCTGCCTCCGTGGAAGCCGGTGCCGAAGCCGGCGCCAAAGCCACCGAGCTTTCTCCGGTTTTTGTTCCCCTGCCGCCCGCGCAGGAGGGGGCCTTTCTCGCAGCCGACAGCAGCGCCGCCGCCAAAACCCTGGCCGTAGGGCCGGTAGCCCAGGAGGGAGGGCAAGCCAGGGCGCTTTTCTCCAGGGCCCCGGGGGTGCAGGTGGCCGAAAGCGGGGGTTTTGGCCAGCTGCAGCGCCTCTCGGTGCGCGGGGGGGCCGGCAACGCCGTCGCTGTGCTGGTAGACGGCATTTCCTGGGGCCGCATAGGCGAGGGGGTGGACTTGGCCCTGTTGCCCATGGCCTTGCTGGAGAGGGCCCACCTCATAAAGGGGGCGGCCGGGGCGCGCCTTTCCCCGGGGGCCATGACGGGGGCCTTGGACTTTGGCCTTTCCAAGCAGCCCGGGGAGCGCCTTTTTGCAGAGCTTTTGGGAGGCAGCTTTGGCACCGTGCGCGGCCTGGCCGGAGGCAGCGGCGCGGTAGGGCCAGGGCAGCTGACAACCTGGGTACAAGCCATGCACAGCGCTGGCAACTTCCGCTACCGGTTTGACCCTACGCCGAACCTCCCTCGGGACAGCTTTGTCTCCCAAAGGCGGCATAACAACGACGCTGACACTTTGGATGCCCTCGTCCGCTACGCCATGCCCCTTCGCCGCTGGCAGCTGGAAAGCTGGCTGCACGCCGGCCTCCACAAACGCGGCCTGGCCGGCCCGGTTGAAAACCCGAGCCCCTCCGCCAGGCAGCGCAGCGAAGCCCTTCGCCTCCTTGTGCGCGCCCAGGGCCCCCTGGGGGGGGGCTCCCCTCTCTCCCTGGAGCTGTCGGGGGCTACACACCAAGGAGGCATGCGGCTTGAGGGCGGCAGCTTCGGCGAGGGCCTTGTACAGCGCGACAGCAACACAGAGTTTGCCGCCAAGCTGGGTTGGGAGCGCGGGCCGCATGCGGCTTTTGTACAAGGCAGCCTGCGGCATGAGCGCCTTGTGGCCTCCGAGGGCGGCCGGGCCGAGCGCCTTGGCCTGGGGGGCATGGCAGGCGGCGAGGCCTGGCTGTGGGGCCAGTGGGCCCTCAACGGGTTTGTGCGCGTGGACAAGGCGGGGCCCTTTGCCAACCCCTCGGCCAAGCTGGGCAGCCTCTGGCTTTTGCCCCGGGGGTTTGCGCTGTCGGCCAACGCGGGCAGGAGTTTCCGCATACCCAGCTTCTTCGAGTTGTACCTCCACCAAGGCCAGGTGCGCCCCAACCCGGAGTTGCTGGCCGAGCGCGCCTGGTCCTTCGACGGGGGGCTTTCCTGGGAGGGCGAGCGCGCGAGGGTGGCCGCAGGCTATTTTGGCACCCGCTTCCAAAACCTCATCCAATGGGAGTATTTGCCGCCCTTCGCCCTCAAACCCTTTAACCTGGGGAGGGCCCAAACCCAGGGGGTGGAGCTGGAGGCCTCCTGGGGCCCGGCTGCCTGGCTCCACCTGGAGGGGGCCTACGGGTGGCTAAAGGCCAAAAACCTCCAAAGAGACGTGCGCTATGCCCACAAGCCTCTGCCCTTCCGCCCGGCGCACCAGCTGTTTTTGCGCGCCCAGGCCGGCCCCCGCTGCCTCGTCGGCTTTGTGGAGTGGCACTTCCAGTCCTCCCAAACCCGCAACAGCTTTGGCAACCTCTCCTGGCCCTCCCGTAGCCTCCTTAATGCGGGCCTTAAAAGCCAGTGGCTCCAAAACCCCAACCTCCAGGTGGGGCTGAGTTTTAGAAACCTCCTTAACACGCATAGCCAGGACATGGCTGGCTACCCGCTGCCGCCCCGGGCTGTTTTCCTTAGCCTCTCCCTGGCTTTGGACAGGGCGGCGCCGCCTTCTGCTTCCTCCTCCCGCTTTTCTCTCAAAAACCCCCTTGCCTTGGAGCCTTTATGAAAAAAACCGCCCTTCGCTTTGCCTTCCTCGCCGCCGCCTTCGGGCTTTGGGCTTGCAAGGAGGACTCCCCGCTTTGCCCCCCGCGTACAATGCTCGTGGACGGCACCTGCGTGCCCCTCCCGCAGGAGCAGGCCACGTGTATGCCCGGCGCCGCGCTGTGCGGCGGGGAGTGCAGGCTTGTTGAGCGCGACAACAACCACTGCGGCGCCTGCAATGTGGCCTGCGCGGACAACCAACAGTGCGCAGGCGGCGCATGCTACTCCTGCGAGGCAGAAAGCCACCTCTATGCCGCCTGCCTGCTGACAGGGCATGTGGCGGTGCTCTCTTCCAAAACCCAAAGCCGCATGGCGCTGGAGTTGGTGGGGGACAAACCCCAAGCCCTCACCGGCATGGGGGAGGTGTTGCTGTGCGCGGATGACGGCGCCCAGCGGCTTTTGCGCTTAAATGCCCAAACACTCAAGCCCGTCGGCGAGGCTGTGCCTACGGGAGAAACCCCCATTCACATTTCGGCGCATGGGCCCCATGTGTATGTGGTGAATGCCGGAAGCAATACGCTGCAGGTGGTGGAAACCCGGGGCAAGCCCACAGGCAGCTGGGAGACGCGCGACGAGTTGTCCTTCGGCCCCAACACCTCTCCCCAGGCTTTTGCCTCCTCCGGGGCCCATGGCTTTGTGCCCCTCTACGGCAACCTCCTCACCGGGGAAACCACCCCGGGCCAACGCCTGGTCCGCGTGGACTTTTCCCTCCCCTTCGGCCCTGTACGCAGTGGGGAGGCTGACTTTTCTGGCCTTGACTTGCAAAGCTACCCGGGCAAAAGCGCCCTCCCTTTGCCTTATGACGTGGTTTCCCACCAGGGCGCCATGTATGTGGCGCTCAACAACCTCGACAAAAGCTACCAGCCTGCCGGCCCTGGCGCCATTGCCAGGGTGAGTGTGGAGGACGCCTCTGTCTCCCTCCTCTTCCTCGGGGACAACTGCCAAAACGTCACCTCCCTGGCTTCCAATGGACGCTTTCTGGTGGCCAGCTGCGCAGGCAACTTTGGAATGACGCCTGGCATTGCGGGCCTGGCCCTCCTTGAGGGCGATGAAGTCAAAAGCCTGTGGAATGCGCCAGCGGCTTTCTCCCCGGGCAGCCTGGCTTTTGCCTGCAACAGCTTGTGGGTGGGCAATGCCAATGGCGGCGAGGTTTATCTCTTCTCCGTGGAAGGCGGCAGCCTGCAGCTGCTGCGCGGAGAGGGCGGAAGCGAGGGCGGCCCCATGGAGGCTTGTCCGCCGGCCCCTTCAGGGTTTTCCGTGGTGCAGGATGTGTGGCTTAGACCGCTTCCACTTTGACATGATCTCTTCGTGAGACTCGCTTCGCTCGTCTACTCCGCTCCGTGAATCATTTGAGAAAGCAAGCTTTCTCAAACGATTCCCTCCGCTCCGTTTGGGCTCCGGTTCGCGGAATCCTCGCCCGCATCGAGCTCATGTCAAAGCGAAGCGGAGTGAATGACTTGAAAAAGCATTCTTTTTCAAGTCATTTATGGAGCGGAGTGCCAGCGAGCGAAGCGAGCTCAATTGAAACCGGTCTGTTGAATCGAATCACTTTAACTTTGAAACAGTTTAAGCCATGACGGGTTTTTTCATTTCCTTTTGCCTTTTGCTGGTGCCTAGCGCCGTTGACAGCCTGGGGCCTGCGCCTGCGGCGCCTGTACAGCGCATTGCCAGCCTTGCGCCTTCGCTGACGCAGGCTGTCGTCTTTTTGGGGGCCAAGGAGAAGCTGGTGGCCATTTCGCGCTTTGATGAGGAGCCCTCGCTGGAGCACCTGCCCAAGGCCGGGGGCTTTTCGGATGTGGCCATAGAAACCCTCCTTCGGCTGCGGCCGGACGTGGTTTTGCTGCAAAAGGCCCCCGGGAATGAAGCTGCCGCCCGCCGCCTCGCCTCCTTGGGGGTTTTTGTCCTCGCCTTCTCCCTGCGGACGACGAAGGAGGTATGCCAGGCCATGGCCCACTTAGGGGAGCTGCTGCAAGCGCGCGACAAAGCCCAGCAATGGCTTTCCTCCTTTGAGGCGCTCCGCCGCCGGGTGAGGGAGGCTGCCCCCCAAAAACGCCCCCGGGTTTTGTTGTTGGTGGGCGCCTCCCCCCTGGTTGCCGCCGGGCCTGGCAGCTTTGCCGGCGAGCTCATGGAAGAGGCCGGCGGAGAAAATGTGGTTTTGCGCTCCGCCGTCCCCTTTCCTGTGGTGTCCGCAGAGAGGCTTTTGCGCCATAAGCCGGACATTGTCATTGACTTAACCGAGGCCCACGGGGGCAAAAACCCGCTGCAAAACCTGCCGGGCCTGCGCGGGGCCCGGTGGATAAAGGCGCCCAACAAGGCGCTGCTTCAGCCGGGGCCGGCTTTGCCTGCGGCGCTGGAGGAGATGGCTGGGTGGTTTGGGGCATTTCCTTGAAGGGGGGTTTTCGCCTCCGCTACCTTGGCGGCTCCAACGCAAACCCCGCCTCCTGCCAGGCTTTTATTCCCTCGGACATGACGTAGACGTTTGGGTAGCCAAAACCCTTGGCGCGCGCCGCCGCGGTATGCGAGGCGGTGCAAAGCCTGTTGAGGCAATAAAACACCAGCTTGCGGGCCTTGTCCCCGGGCAGCACGGCGGCCGCGTAGCCGGAGGCCGTTTCCAGCAAAAGGGCGCCGGGCAAAAGGCCGTACTCCGCGCGCACCTCTTCTACGTTAATGTCCACCGCTGTGGCCTCCCCCGCGCTTAACCAGGCCTGCGCCTGCGCGACGCTGACTTCCCCCGCCCCGGTTTGCGCCTTGCGGCAGCCCATAAGCGCCGCCAAAACCAACAACATGCAGAGAATTGTCCACAGAAATGCTTTTTTCATGCATAAAGCATGGCACAAGCCTTGGAATGCTTTCCAGGTGAATTGCTGCAAGCTGCATTTTCCGCGCACCTTCCTGCTGCGCCCCGCGGGGGGCAGGGGGGTGAGCAACAGAAACGCCCTCATTGCCTCAATATGAAATGGATTGAAGACTTGGGTGGAGAGAAACTTCAGGACTTTGGAGAGAAAAATGAAAACCCTTACGGAGTACCTCTGGTTTGAGACGAGGAAGCGGCGGGAGTTGGTGCGGCTGACGCCCCAGGTGGAGGCGCTGGTGAAGAAGTCCGGCATTCGCGAGGGGATGGTGCTGGTGTCGGCCATGCACATTACGGCGGGGGTGTTTGTCAACGACAACGAGACGGGGCTTTTCGAGGACATTTGGAAGTGGCTTGAGAAACTCGCGCCGGAAAACCCCCACTACCGCCACCACCAGACGGGGGAGGACAATGGGGACGCCCACCTCAAGTCTCTCCTCATCCACCACCAGGTTATTGTGCCAATAACCGACGGCAAATTGGACTTGGGTCCCTGGCAAGAAGTCTTCTACGCCGAGTTTGACGGACGAAGAAGAAAGCGCGTCCTGCTGAAAGCCATGGGCGAGTGAGGTTTCAACGCAAAAAGCAGCCTCAACGTCGAAAAATGCAAAAGAAATGACAAAGAGAGCGGAAAAAACGACAAAAAACACCAGCGAAACATCGACAAAAACAGGCGAAACAACAAAGAACACCGACGAAACGTCGACAGAAGCAGGCAAAACAATGAAAAAAGAAGACGAATCGACGAAAAATGCAGACGAAATGACGGTAAAAGATGACAACCTCAAAGAGCGCGCTGAGAAAACCATGCGCTTGGCCATCAAAAACCTGGAGAAACTGCAGCATACAGACGGCAGTTGGCTTGGGGATTATGGCGGACCGACCTTTTTACTTCCCATGTACGTCGCTTTGTGTGAAGCGGCGCAGCGTTTGCCGGATGAATGGAGAAAGCAGCGCATGCGCGACTATATGCTCAGCACGCAACGGCATGATGGCTCCATTGGTTTGCATGCGGAAGACGACAGGGGAAGCATGTTTTGCACCGCGCTGAGCTATGTCGCCCTCCGCATTCTCGGCTCTGGCCCTGAAGAAGCCCCTCTTGTGCGTATGCGCGAGTGGATGAATGACAATGGCGGCCCCGCCGGCGCCGCTTCATGGGGGAAGTTTGTGCTTTGCCTCATGGGTCTTTATGACTATCGCGGCATTTGGCCCATTTTGCCTGAGTTGTGGCTTCTTCCGCTCAAAGCACCCTTCCACCCGAGCAAACTTTGGTGCCATTGTCGACAGGTTTACCTCCCCATGGCATGGCTTTATGGCATGCGTGCGCAGGCGCCCCTCTCTCCGTTGCTTCGCGAAGTGCGCGGAGAGTTGTGGAATGGAAAATGGGACAACATTTGCTGGGAAAAGCAGCGCTCCGTCGTCTGTCCTGAGGATGACTTTCGCCCTCAAACCCAAAAGCTCGCCTATGTCAACCGCGCTCAGGCCACTTATGAGGCTTTTCACTCCAAAAAGCTACGAAAACAGGCCATAGATGAGTGCCTCAAGCACATTCTCTATGAAAACAAAGCCACCTGCGACATTAACATTGGCCCCGTCAACGCCATCCTCAATGCTTTTGTCCACCTCTTCCGCGAAAATGGAGAAGACAGCTTTCAACGCGGCTTCTCTCGCCTCGAAGACTACCTCTGGGACGGCCATGACGGCATGAAGTTTCAAGGCTACAACTCAAGTCAGCTTTGGGACACCGCTTTTGCCATCCAATCCGTCCTCGCTTCCCCTGTTTCTAGTGAGGCTGCCGCCCTCCTGGAAAAAGCTTATGCCTTTGTGCGTGACAACCAAATTATAGAGGAGCTTCCCGACAAAGAAATGCATTACCGCCACCGCTGTTTGGGTGGATGGCCCTTCTCTACGCGCCCTCACGGCTGGCCCATTGCCGATTGCACCGGCGAAGGCCTCAAATCCGCCCTCGCTTTGGAGGGGCGCTTCCTCCCGGGTGTCCCTCCTGCTCTGCTTCATGAGGCTTTGGAGACCATTCTCTCCTTCCAAAACGAGGATGGGGGCTTTGCCACCTATGAGTTGAAGCGGGGCGGCGACTGGTTGGAGGCATTCAACCCCTCTCAGGTGTTCGGCGAAATTATGGTGGACTATAGCTACGTCGAATGCACCTCCTCTTGCCTCCAGGCGATGGCAAAATTCCAACAACGCTTCGGAAATGACGCGCGCATTGAGGAAGCTTTGCGCAGGGGGGCGGCTTTCATCCGGGAAAAGCAGCGCAGCGACGGCAGTTTCGAGGGAAGTTGGGCCGTATGCTTCACCTACGGCACCTGGTTTGCAGTGTTAGGCCTCTTAGCGGCAGGAGTGCCCGCAAGTGACAACAGCATTCGGCGTGCTGTGGCGTTTTTGCTGTCCAAACAGCGCAGTGACGGCAGCTGGAGTGAGCATTTTGGCACCGCGCGCAGCCGTCGCTGGCTGGATGGGGAGAGGGGCCACGTCGCTCAAACCTCGTGGGCCCTCATGAGTCTCGTACTTGGCCAATGCAAGGACGAGAATGCCATGGAAAAGGCTGCGCGCTTCCTCATAGAGCGCCAGGAAGCCGACGGAAGCTGGGCGAGAGAGATGATGGTGGGCATTTTCAACAAAAGTTGCCTCATCAGCTATGACAATTACAGGCATTATTTCCCCCTGTGGGCGCTGGGCCTTTGGGCGCAGCGCTGATGGGGGGCAGTGCCGCCCCCGCCGCGCATTGCGGGGTAGGGGGCAGAGCGCTTATGCGGCGGGGAGCCGCCCGCCGGCCCGTAGGGGAGGCGTCGCGCCCGCTGGGTGGTAGGGGGCACAGCAGTATGCGCGACGGGGGCAGTGCGCCCGCCCGCCGCCCCCGGTGGAGTAGAGGGCAGAAGGCCATGCGGCGGGCCCGTCGCGCCCGCTGCGGGGTGCGGGGCAGGGCCCAACTGCGCGACGGAAGGGCAGTGCACCACCCCCCAGG
>Ga0209737_10003110_pt1 | contig 11576 bp, 11 predicted proteins | sample TergutCu122P3_FD_187284 | JGI IMG/M metagenome (GOLD analysis project Ga0209737, IMG submission 187284) | Cubitermes ugandensis P3 segment gut microbial communities from Kakamega Forest, Kenya - Cu122 P3 (SPAdes) (version 2) | ecosystem: Host-associated > Arthropoda: Insects > Digestive system...
GGGAGAGGACATACGAAACTACAATATATTTCTACATCCTTAGTTAAAAAAGATATCTTTATTTAGAGAAAATAAATAAAATGACCTATGTGAAATTTATGAAAAAGATGGCACACAAAAAAATTCAACAAAAAAGATATCTGCGAAATGAGGGTATTAATATTTCTGTCAAAATGTTCAACTGCGTAATTCCTAACTAACCCGGATTTGCAATTCGAACTGCGTCAAAAAGGAAGAAAAATAACATTCTCTCATTGATTTGTCATGTTAGAGATAATAACAAAACGGATTGAGAGAACTATAACTATTGAGTGGGTAGAAGTGTGGAGCGAGTAGGCGGTTAGATCTTCCTACAACCCGTCCGCTAATGCAACCCCGTTAGTTGTCCCATAGTGTCCTCAAAAATTTCTCACAACAACTTCATCAACCTGACCTCTCCGGGTTGCATCGGAATTAACCAGGCGGTTTGCCTGAACTGTGGTGATATTATATGCTGCATATTGCTCCCTGATAAAATCTGTGGAAGAATTAGAGAGCATAAATTTTATTCCCCTGCTATTCAAATCATCGCAGGATTCTCTCAAACGAACTTGCTCATCTCGACAAAAACCACCTTGTGCATATCCAGTAAAATGGGCTGTGTCAGAGACAGGATCATAGGGTGGATCTAAGTAAACAAATGTTCCTTGTGGCACGCCAGCCAATACATCAGCATAGTCACGACATGAAAATGTAATATCAGCTTCCTGAAAATACTGACTCATTCCTCGAAGAACTGGCTCATTTACTATAGCAGGGTTCTTATATTTTCCAAATGGAGTGTTAAACTCTCCAGAACTGTTTACTCTATAAAGGCCATTATAACAGGTTCTATTCAAATAGATGACTCGTGCTGCTTTTTCAATCTTGGAAAGTGAATCGTATTTCTCTTTGTCGCGATCCCAAGCACGAACTTCGTAAAAATGCTCTGATGTATTTTTATGTTGTTCTAATTCCAAGATGAGTGACTTCAACATCATCCCTGATAACTTCATACATCTGAATAAGGTCGCTATTTATATCATTCACAATGGCTGTTTGTGGTTGGCACTGGAACAACACTGCCCCACCACCTAAAAAAGGCTCACAATAGGTTGTGAAGTGCTCTGGAAAGAGAGGAAGCAAGGTATCCAACAATTGCCTTTTCCCACCAACCCATTTAACAATTGGCATAACAAACTCAATTCTTTTCATACAACCCTCTATTTTTGAGATAGTTTGCAATGTACTCCATTATAAATTATGAATTGTACGTAATTGTGTATTGTGCATTGTCACGCACATTCGCAAAGTAAATACCCAAGAAGCATTATAGAACATTGCATGAGTCCAGAAATGGTCCGCGTTGCAATTAATGGATACGGAACGATTGGAAAGCGAGTTGCTGACGCAGTGGCTGTTCAGCCTGATATGAAAATCATTGGCGTATCAAAGACGCGAATGGGAGCGGAAGCATATATCGCAAAAGAACGGGGATATCCACTGTATATTGCAGATCTCACAAAGAAAAAAGCATTTGAAACTGCTGGAATACCTATTGCTGGCAGTATCGATGATATGCTCTCGGCATGCGATATTGTAATAGATGCAACTCCTGGAGGTGTTGGAGCAACAAATCGGGAGCTGTACGAAAAACATGGTATCAAAGCGATCTGGCAAGGTGGAGAGGAGCACGAACTCGCAGGATTTTCATTCAACTCATCTTGTAATTACAAAGATGCCATTGGAAAGCGGTTTGCAAGAGTCGTATCCTGTAATACCACAGGGCTCTGCAGACTTATTCATACCATCGATACCGCCTGTGGCGTAAAACATGTAACTGCTGTTATGATTCGAAGAGGAGCTGATCCTCATGATGTTAGGAGAGGGCCCATTGATGCAGTTGTGTTAAACCCAGCAACAATTCCAAGTCATCATGGCCCTGATGTCAACTCAGTGCTTCCACATATCTCTATTGCAACAATGGCTGTGATTGTACCTACAACACAGATGCACATGCACGCAATTACAATCGAATTAACGGAAGCGATAAGCCGAGAACAGATTCTCTCACTCATTGCCGCACATCCACGCCTCGGCCTCATCAAAGCAAGTACTGGCATTGTCAGTACAGCAGAATTAAAAGAATTTGTTATGGATCTTGGAAGGCAACGTTCTGACCTCTGGGAAAATGGAATTTACGAAGCATCAGTATCTGTAGTTGGAAAAACACTCTATCTCTTTCAGGCGATTCATCAGGAAGCTGATGTCATTGTAGAGACTATCGATGCAATCCGCGCAATGACTGGCATCGTTGCCGATCCAGATACATCGATTCAGATGACAAACAAAGCCCTTAACTTTGTGGCAATAGGATCAGAGTAATATAATCCCTTATTTTCATTTTTTGAGGAATTGATTTAAAAAAGTGAGTTATGGCAGGTTTATTTCACTGCTTCATCGATTTATCAGCAACGTATGGTTCCGCGCATATTTGGACATGGACATGTTCCACACTCACAGATGTGGCAGATTCCAAAGTTACCTGCATAGCAATCAGCCATGTGATCCATCCCACAGCTCATAATTGATAGCCAACAAAGACCACACTCTTTAGTGAACTTGAATATACTGCGGTCTGCCTCCTCATCAAATGCTGATATTTGACCCATTGGTACGACAACAATGGATGCGTAACCCCTTGCGAGCGGAATGATTTCAAGTAGCCTTGTATCTCCAAACAATGCTTCGATGTAGAAGGCATCCTCTTCAATGATCTTTGCAAGCGCTGACCACTGCGTGCTTTCAAGACCTCCATAGCTTATTCCAGCGACTAGGTCACCGACCGATATAGTATCATAAACGGCTGGAATAGGAAATTCACCACTGATCTGTTGTAAGTCTATCGTTTCAAAATCACAAATTGGCATAGTTTGCTCAATGAACTCACATCCATAGAGTTCGCCAATTTCCACAGTAATGATGGATGCTTCATAGTCAATGCCAACAATCTGACCTTTCCAGAGAGGTTCATAGACAATAGCTGCTACAGGTGCTGCAATAAGCATACAACAGAGCATGCTCATAAGTAGAAATAGATGAGATTTCATACAAAATATATGTGTTTGCTCATTTAGTGTTTTTGTTCATTATGACTGCGTTCTCCTGAACAAGGTCTTGTATTTTTAAAATATTTTAACAATAATACTATTATGAATCATTCAATGTGACAAATTGGTAACTCCTTGAAACCGTGCAGAGCAATCGAGAGGTTCGGAAAAAAATACATTGTCACGCATATCGGTAAGCTTGAAGTAACAGACATTTTGACCATCTATTATACCTTTCAAATACTTTTTGCTGAAATTGATATTAAAATACCCGCCTTCAGTTTCGCCTATAAATAATATCGGTTTAGTGCTCTTTTTATATTTATCTCGTATTGGTCCCCCAGTTTTTGGATCAAATTCATAAAGAATAGTATAAATTTTTGTATCTCTATCTGGCTTATATGTGCGGGCATATGTACCGTCTGTCCTGTGAGGCTGAATGGATAGAATGCTTACCCTGCTTAAAAATTTAGAAGCTTCCTCATCATAGTCAAACCATACAGTCATAGTGGACAGAAATTCCTCGTCATTTACTACTACGGGAAGTTTTAATGTTCCAACTCCATTACGAGGTCCCTGAGGATTATTCATCGTGCAGATCTCTCCATCTATCGAATACCACTTTATGCCATCGTAATTATCTGCAAAAATTCCATTATTCCAGTCCCAGTTCCCAGTATCGCTGCCCAGATAATATATCACAGAACCTTCATCATCTGAAACACTTCGTGTTATTATATACTCAACAGATTTAACCGCTATCGTATCATCAAGTACTAATCGGTAGTTATAGTTCGTACTTCCCTGTTCTATCGTCATTTCACCTTTAAATTCTAGAAGCTTCTCTACGGCGATCAATGTATTGTACAAATAAACGCTGAAGACATCACTTATTCCGAGATTACGATACATAGTTGGTGCAAACATGATGATAGGAGTTCTGCTTGTTGGATAAAAAAATGTAAGCCCCACTCCTTTGTTGTGGGAGTTGCCTGTTCCTCTGTAGATAACGGCTCCTCCATGCACCTCACCGACAAAATGTTCAGGTGTTGTTCCAGGAGGCTTACCCACTGCTGCCATTACATCTCCGGCGCTTTCCAAATATGGTGTCATGGAGTTAGCAAAATCATACAGATCGAGCAAACCCGGTGAACCGTCAGACATTTTGTCAACCTTCTGTGCTTGACGTATTACTTCGGCATATAGTTCATCATTTGAAAGTACTTTCGTCGACAATTCAAATGCCATTTCATTAAAAATGGCCACAAGCTGATCCATCTTTGATAAATCCACAAGAGCGAGGGTTAAAGATTTAACCAGACTCCAATCTCCGTCATTATCTTCATAGTAAGCATAGCCGTCAATGATATGGCGTCCTAATATATCAGCCTCCATATTGCCATTCGCTTTATTCAGTTCATTTAGCCAATATGTATAATTCCATCCTTTGCCTGGTGCCGTTTCGGCGGATGCCACCATAAAATTCGCATAAGGTGAGAGAAGCGCCGCAACTTCCATGCTGGACATAAAGCAGGCGTCAAAGCCCACGAGATCAATTTTCGTACCTCCTGTTTTCTCAAATACTTGTTGTAACGCGGATGTGAGCTCTAACAGGTACAGCCCATCAAGTGTAAAGCCATCATATGCCACTCTTCCAAGAGGGCCGCTTCCATGACCCCAAATTTCGAGCATGACACGTTTTGCCGGATATTCAGTAATCATTGTCTCTAACAAATATACCAGCGTCTCAGGGTTGCCCATATTGAGCTGTTTGCCTGTGTCCTTTATCAGGTGCATACCTTCATTGTCTATTTTCCATAGCTGCGTCACTTCTGAACTTGGTTCTATGTATCCGTCAGATGAAAATCCCTTTGGATTCCATGCCCTTGTGCATCCAGTCAATAGCAGGATAGTCACGTTTTCTGGAATGTCAGCTTCAAGTATTTGCATAATATTATGTGTTGCCTGACCGCTTTCGCTTTCCAAATCAGTTCCACACATATAAATGCCGATAGTCCATTCTGCGATCTTTTCAGAGGGTGATTCGGCGGGTAATTCAGCCAAAAGAAAGGATATTGCTATTAGTACACACACGAAGAAAACAATTATCCGCATACGTTTTTTGCCTGACATTGTAAACATACTTTCGAAGGTATTATCTTCAGTCCATTTATACGTTAAGGCTTTTGGAACAGATGATACTTTTATAAATGCCTGTAAATTAGGTCTAATTTCAAGCTCACGGAGTGTATAGGAGATTTCATTACAAAAATGAAATGAAAGGATCAAGATAGTTACATTCTGATAGGCTATTTAAGCAGGAGTGATGTCATATTTGGCTATGATTTGCGAACCTTACAAAGTAGGGCGATATAGCATGAGATGGGAAAAATGGCGCAATAAATGCTCGAAAATATGAAAAGTTTAGGAGAGGGTGGGATAGCTCTATTTTTTACGGTTTTAGAGACAGTTTTGCTAGTTGCAAGAGATTGGATCTTTTTTCGTTCCGCAGGAGGGAGGGAAATTATGTATTTATGATTCATTAGCAGATTATATGTAGATTTTAAAAATGATAATTATGCAGTACTCTTTTTAGCGCAATGTAGCTGCAAGCCTACTGTGCCCCTGGGATCGCGTATTTTTTCTCCAGCTTATGAATGACGAACGTTGCGATGGTAACAAGCACAAGGTAAAACACACCAACTGCTGCGAATGCCTCGAAGTATAAGAAATATCTACTTGCCACGATCTTTGCTGCACCGGTCAGTTCAATTAATGCAACTACATATGCCAAAGATGAGTATTTTATCAGATAGATAAACTCATTTGATACTCCTGGGAGTGCTTTTCGAAGAGCTTGTGGGATGACGACATACAGCACAGCCTGTGTCTTTGTCATACCAAGTGCTTTTGCAGCCGTCATCTGTCCACCTTTTATTGACTGTAACGCACCTCTCAAGTATTCTGAGTTATATGCAGAGTTACACAAGATGAATCCAAACAATGCCGAGTAAAATGATCCAAGTATGATTCCAATAGATGGAAGGCCGAAGTAGAGAATGAAAAGAAGTAGCAACAGCGGACACCCTCTGAAAAATATGACATATAGTTTTGCAAGTATGCGTATTGGTCGTGCTCCATATACATGCGCTACTGCGACTGCAAGTCCAAGTAAAAATCCAAATGGGGCTGTCAAAGCTATCAGCTGAAGTGTGACAATAAGTCCTCTCCAAAGTGCTGGAAGTAAGATTTCTACCCAAAATGTAATGTCATCCATGTTTTACTCTTCATAAGAACCTATAAAGGCACGGGTACGTTCAAAAGAAGGACTTGTTGGAATATCTGCTGGATTGCCCCGCTCGATTATTTCTCCGTTTTCCATGAACAAGATCTCAGATGCAAATGAGGTTGCAAAGTGCATTTCATGAGTTACAATCAACATTGTCATTCCATCTGCGGCAAGTTTTCGCATGACTTCCATGACTTCTCGCTTCAGCTCTGGATCAAGAGCGGACGTTGGTTCATCAAAGAGCATGATATCAGGATCCATCGCAAGAGCTCTTGCAATAGAGACACGCTGTGCCTGTCCACCTGAAAGCTGTGCTGGATAGAAATCAGCCCGTTCTATCATTCCAACACGTTCCAGCTCAAACATTGCTTTCTCTCGTGCGTCACTCTTACTCATCTTGAGTACTTTTAAGAGAGCTAACTCAACATTGCGAACTGCGGTTAGATGATCAAAGAGATTAAAATTTTGAAAGACCATTCCCATCTTCTGACGGTAATAGTTCATTTGTGAACCTGCATGGGTGACCTCCTGGCTATTCAGGTATACATGACCAGAATCAGGAATGGTAAGTTGGTTGATACACCTTAGAAGTGTACTCTTTCCAGTGCCTGACGATCCAATGAATACCTTCGCTTCTCCTTTATACACGTCAAATGAGATTGATTTCAAGACCTGAAGATCTTTGTAAGACTTACAGAGGTTCTCAACTCGAAGAATACATTCATTATCAATATTTTTCATATTGCCCGATCCCTGTATCATTTTCGTAACACGTCAAACAGAAATAATTGTGCATTGCTACTCTCCCCCTTCTACATGTCCAAATCCTGGAATGCGCACCTTTTTTTCAATATACTGAATGAGCACCATTCCTCCATAATTCAGGAGAATAAAAATGACTGCACAGGTCAGATATAACACCATTGGCTCTCCGGTACGTGAGATCATCTGGCTTGTGCGAGAGAGGAGCTCTGCAACACCGATGAGATATGCAACTGCTGAATCAGTCAATAACACCGGATACTCATTCGCCCACCCTGGAAGTGACAAACGAAGAGCTTGGGGAAGAATCACATAACATACTGCTTGTGTTCTTGTCATTCCAAGGGAGCGTGCAGCAAGCATCTGTCCATCATTAATCGACTGTATCGCACCGCGAAAAATTTGTGATTGGTACGCAGCGCTTCGCAGGCCAAGCACAGTTACTGCAACCGCAAATGGCGAGATATTAACACCAATCATTGGGAAAAATGCAAAATAGAAGAGAAATAGGAGGACAATATTTGGTAAGCCGCGGAAAAACCAGACATATACATCAACGCCACGTCGAACAGCCCACGGTCCATATACCTGCCCAAGAGTAAGCATCAGCCCGCAGACGAATCCAATAAGAAGTGAGACTGCGACGAGTGAAAGTGTTACACTAATACCGCCAAGCAGGTATTCCCAGGAGCTGGTTACAGCAGAAAATGATTCAAACATGTGTTGCCAATAGCCATTTTAAAAATATACAAACAGGTGTATAGAGTCAGTTGTACTGGCACAAAAACGTGTATGACATGATTTTACTTCACGTAGAATAGAGCATAAAAAAGAGTTGTAGTTTGTCAACAAATTCTTTGATAGTCTGCGTAATGCCTGGTGTTTTACACCAGGATCAAACTCTTCAAATCTTTGGTAGTAGTTTCACTGACTGGTTCAGGCGAACTTAACAGCATCCTGTGGTGCCGTCGTCACAAACACAATTATCCTGGTATGGGTAATCAAAACAACAATCAGTGGTACCATCGTCACAAGTGCACGCCTCTCCCCATGAATTACCTTCGGACTGAACTACAGGCTCATCATAATCGGTTTCGACAACATCATCTTCAACGATGTATTCCTCAACAACGGGTTCTTCAGTGGCGTTGTTTTCGACAATGAACTTGTTCATGAGTTCATTCCACTTGTCAGATTCCATGAGTGCTGCAATTCCTGCGTTCATGATCTCGTGAAGCTCGGTGTCTTCATTGCGCATTGCAACGCCGTACTCTTCACCGGTTGGGATGATACCGAGTATAACTAGTGATGGTTTGTTCTGGATGTATGATCTGAGGTTTACATCATCGAAGATAACAGCATCAACAAGTCCCTGTTCAAGAGCAACCATGGACTGTGGGAAAGTGTCATAGAGCTTGATGTTTCCGCTCTGGAGGAGCTGGTAGTATTTCTCGGTACCAAAGTAATCAGACTCAAGATACTGGTCTGCGGAACAGCTGCGCTGGACGCCAATGACGACTTCACCTGCTTCGAACTGTTCCATTGTAACATCTGAGCCTTCTCTTACAGCAACTCCCTGGTCAACGGTCCAGTATGGAATTGAAAAGGTAACCTGTGCTGCACGTGCAGGAGTAATAGTCATACCAGAGTATACCATGTCGATCTTATTCTGTAACAGTGCTGGAATAATTCCATCCCATGCAACAGGAACGATCTCGACTTCAAAACCGTATTGTTCTGCGATCCACTGGATTGACTCTACATCAAATCCAACTGCAACGCCATTTTCATCTATATATGTATATGGGGGGTAGTCTCCGTCAATACCTACAATGTATGTTTCTGCTGCTGAACATCCTGCAACGAGGAGAGCAGACATTGTTATGAGAGCGAACAGTCTATACAACATTTTTGCCATCGTCTATTACTTCTCTTGTTATCTATAAAAGAATTATGAAATGACATTTTTGAGATATAATCAAAACAACTGTGTATCAATGGTATGGTTCTTTTCTGCTTTTATCTAATTGTCTTTAAAAATTCAGATAGTTGTTTTTGCAATTGCATTTTCAGCATTTACAATTCCTCCTGCAACAACTCGCTCAGACCATTCTGGTGACGGGGTCACGGTTTCCATAATGATTGTTTTTATTTCGCTTGCTGAAAGGTTTGGGTTTGCTGCTTTTATGAGTGCTGCAAGTCCAGAAACAAAAGGTGCTGCCATTGAGGTTCCGCTCCCTACCTTATACCCATCGTCTAGGAATGTAGAATAGATGTTTACTCCTGGTGCTGCAACATGAACAGTTTTCTTTCCATAATTTGTAGAAGTATGAAGGTTTCCATCTTCATTTGCTGCTGCAACAAGGATGACATTTGGACTGTCTATGGTTTCTTTGAGTGGGTGCACGTCCAGGTCAAGACCATAGTTTCCAGCTGCAAAGACAATAAGAGCTGGAGAATCTCGAATTACCTCTTGCAGCAAATAGCTTTCCCAATTTTTCCCATTACTTCCTGGGGTAGCCATTGAAATATTGATGATATGTGCACCATTTTGTGAGGCATAAAAAATAGCTTTAATCATCTTAAATAAAGGGAAAGGTGCAGGGGTAGGTTCATCATTCGTGATTTTGACAGGCATGATTGAGACATTCCAGTTCATTCCTGTCACTCCGATTCCATTGTTTCCAACTGCGCCGATAATTCCTGCGATATGCGTCCCATGCCCACTGTAATCCATTGGATCTGCATCGTCTAAGCCAAAGTCCCAGCCGTAAAAATCATCAACGAATCCATTTCCGTCTTCATCTATGCCGTTGCGTGAAATTTCACCTGGATTTTTCCATATGTTTGCAGCGAGATCCGGGTGATTATAATCAACACCTGAGTCGATAACTGCAACAACGACTTCTTTTAATCCAGTGGTAGTTTCCCAGGCTCCTTGCGCCACAATGGCATCCAGACCCCAAAGTCGTGAATAATATGGATCATTTGGCACATGTTGCGCTTTAATTGGTGTATTTTTACTCTCTATTGGCGCATCCAGGACTTCCATTGATATATTTTTGCTCGCAAAGATGTGGTTTGGTTCTGCATGTAAGACTCCTTCTATTGATAAATATTCTTGTATCGCTTGTTCAACGCTGAGCCCTGGTGGAATCCGTACAAGTTGGAAGTTTGGATATCCAAAACTGATAAGTGTTTCCACCACTTCTGCACCAATTTTTGCGTGTGCATTGGTGTATATCTGTTCCATTTCCTCTTGAGAAAGATTATCTTGTGGAGCAAATACAACGATGACATCTCCTGGAATATAGCCATGATGTGAGTCATCTGCAACGCATTGCACTGGAATGAAGCATATGCAGAAGCAGAAAAGAGAGATTATTACTGTATTATACCATACGATGTGTTGTGTGTTCATCTTTTTTCCAGATTTTCAAGAACTTGTGCAGTTTGGATAAGTCCTTGCTTGTTATTTTGCGAAGCACTGTGCATGCATTAAAATATGACTCGCTCTGGGTGTGCATAGATGGTAAATCTGCCTGGACGTGCAAACCCGATAAGCGTTATTCCTGTCTCGCTTGCAGTTTCAATTCCTCTTGAACTTGTTGCCGCCCTTGAGACAATAACTGGAATCTGAGCATTTGCAACCTTGCTTACCATACCGGTAGGTTGTCTGCCAGTACATCCAAGCACACATTCACGAAGATCGATATTATTGAGTAACGCCCATCCAACTACCTTGTCAACGGTGTTATGCCTTCCAACATCTGCGCATCGAATGAGTAATTTGTCATCTCGAAAAAGAACTGAACAGTGAAGCCCTCCTGTCTGTAGCCATTCATCTGATTGAATTGCTGCAATGATGGCCTCAACAGTTGCTGGAGATACCGTCACGTTTTTTATATCATGTAAGGCATGTGGTGCCATTGAATTTGATGCTCCTCCTGATGATCCAGTAATCCATGCCCCAGTGTCTTTTCGTTTCGGCCCAGTTACATAGATTTGATCACCTTCAACATCTACTTCGTCAACTGTGGCACTGATTCCCTCATTTACGACAAATCCCACGCCAAGTTCTGCAAGGAAGTCATGTGATGCTATCTGTTCAGTAATCAATTCTCCGTTATAGTATATTGCAACAGTCTCTTCAAGCACGACGTTTTCTTCAATTTCTGTTGCAATGCCATCTTTATATTGAATAGCCTTTGCATCACCGAGATACATAAGAAAAGATCTACATACACAGATATACGTGTTGTGGTGTATTTGCTGTGTTGCATAAATGGCTACTTTTAGCCGAAATAATAAAAGCCTTGGGTGCCCCACCTAATTCTATGGTAAAGAACGAAAGATGGGGTGACCCGTACATAGATAATCGTAATTGGAGTACATAT
>Ga0209737_10003111_pt1 | contig 11576 bp, 6 predicted proteins | sample TergutCu122P3_FD_187284 | JGI IMG/M metagenome (GOLD analysis project Ga0209737, IMG submission 187284) | Cubitermes ugandensis P3 segment gut microbial communities from Kakamega Forest, Kenya - Cu122 P3 (SPAdes) (version 2) | ecosystem: Host-associated > Arthropoda: Insects > Digestive system >...
AGTAAATAAAAATGGATTGCCACGCATTTTTCAAATGCTCGCAATGACGGGAAAATAATCTGTGTAATCTTTTAATCGGTTTAATCAGCGGTTCAGACAGAAAAAATATAAATTTACAAAAAATAATTTCCAGCATATCAAAATAGGATTAAGCCATAACAACAATTTTCACAAAAAATATTTGTATATTGCAAAATTATAATTAAAATAATTTTGCATAAAAAATACAAGAGGTAAAAAAATGTTTGCATTTATCAAAAAATTTTGCACTGCTGTTACACTCACAGTTCTGTTAACAGTATCTATCTTTGCGGCTGATTCGGTGGTTATCCAAACTTTCACTTTTGAGGATATAATTAAACGAAGAGGAACTTTCCAATTCCCTGACGCAAGTGAACAATTTAATAAAGTGATTGCTCGCTACCGACTCAAATGCGACCCACTCACAACGCAAGATAGATTTAATTGCGGCGAATGGGATTACCTAACTTACACCAGAATTTTCACCCCAACAGGCGAATTTAAATACTCCGATAGAAAGCACCCAATGACAACTTTCGGAAGTTTCTTATTGCCCGAAGAAGGAAAAACTTTAACGCTCACTACAACTGTGGTTAAAGACAAATTTGAAAAAAATAATTTTTTAGCGACAGCAACACCAAACGGTTCCGTAAATAATCACAGTTTGAACTTTGGAAACGAATTGCCTAATCCCGGTGGAATGCACAGGTCTAATTATCAATTTTTGGTGCGTGCTTCTGATTTATCACTTTTGGGTTTGCAAAACGGTTCCAATATCGGAAAAATTATTTTTGATGGAGATATATGGGAAACTGCTCATAATCTTATTATTCGTGTTGCAAGAACAAGCAGTTCAAGTTTGAACAATTATTTTAATGGAACTTGGGATACAGTTGCAATCCAATCTTTGCTCACTTCTGACGATGTTATTGATGGAAAAATTACAATAGACCTTTTCAAAAATCTTACTTGGAACGGAACTTCAAATTTAATTTTTGAGTTGATATTTGATGACCAAGGTTATATATCGGCTGCTCTTAACGGTGGCAGAGAAGGTCAAGGTGTTTTTTTAACTCCGCTTTCTACCGCTATTCTTGCCGATGAAAATTCTTGGATTGATATTGCACCGATGCCAACGATTTCGGGCGGTCAAAATTTTACTTTTGAGGGCTGGATAAATATCAGCCGAAGTGATTCTACTGTTTTGGATGGTGCGGTTATTTTTTCGTTGGGTGATAAAATAATTGTTCGTTTGGTTGGACGCGATGATAATGGTTTTCAAATCCAAACTGAAATCACCGATGAAACTTGGCATAACAGTAGAACAACCAACAGAGTTTTGCGATACGATAATTGGACGCACATTGCGATTGCTTTTGATGGCACGCAAAGAGGTGCAAGAGAGCGTTTGCGAACTGTTGTAAATGGAAATAATGCTGCTATGGATTGGGCATTTTGGGGACACGAAGCATGGGCTGGTTCGGTTGCTGAATTTGTTTGCGAAACCTCTGCAACACTTGCTATTGGACGCGGTATTTACCACGGCATCAACAGTGCAACAAATAATTTAAAAGCAAAAATTGCGGATGTTAGAATCTGGGACGCAACGCTCTCAACAAGTGAAATTGCGGATTGGAGAAATAAAAAAATTGATAATACGCATCCAAATTATGCAAATTTATTAATTAATTATTTGTTTGAAGATGCTTATAATTCGCACTTTGTAACAAACAGTGTCTCAAATTTTTTTCACGGTAAAACAATAGGAAAAACTTATTTTAGTAGGCAAAATTTTGGCTTACAGTATGTAGAAAAAACAGATTTTATTCCGAATATAACTTTGGTTAGCGGTGATTTTACTTACGAATTTTCTAATGAAAAATATTTTGTAGAGCGAGAACAAATACCGATTTCTACTGTTTTTTATAATACAGAATTGTCAGAACCTACTGTAGAAAATATATGGTATCATTATATACCAACAGTAACAACTTTTGATGTTGAAGGCAATATTATTTCAGAAGAACCTGCTGAAGTGAACTCTTTTACGGCTGAAGTTGGAATTGGTCTCTACGACTATCAGCAAAAAAGTTGTTCGCAGATTTATCGTGAATTTGAGATTGGTCGCTACATAACTCCATATGGAATTAATTTGGATTTAGGTCCGAATGGTTTTGAGTGGGAATACGATATGACTGATTATATGCACTTATTGCGGGGCGAAATAATTCTTGGCGCTCATAATTGGCAGGAATTAATTGACTTGAAATTTGTTTTTTACAGAGGTGCGCCGAGTCGTGAAATCCTGCGTGTTTCAGAGCCGTGGGGACCAAAAGCAACATATTTATATCGTGATTTAGCGAATGATGTGGTGTTGCAGGCGACCACAGTGGATTTGCTTCCTGAAACAAAATATGTAAAATTGAAAACAAGAATTTCGGGACACGGTATGGTTTGGCACGGCACACCGGGTGCTGCGGGCAGTAGACAGTGTTGCGAATTTTTTGATAATGAGCATAGAATTTTAGCGGGTGATAATTTAACAGAAGCAGCGAAATGGAAAATTTGGCAGAACTGTGAAAATAATCCTGTTTTTCCGCAGGGTGGAACTTGGATGATACATCGTGAGGGTTGGTGTCCGGGTGATGTTGTTCCTGATTTTGAATTTGATTTAACGCCGTTTGTTTCTGATGGAAAACTTACGATTGATTACGATATTAGTCGTGCATTATTGGATGGTTGGCCCAACACAGGCGGTGGCGATTACCGAATGGCATTTCATTTAATTGAATACAGTGAAGCAAATTTTGAAAACGATTTGGAACTTGTTAAAATTATTACGCCATCGGATATTGATATTTACAGGCGTTTGAATCCTATTTGCAATGGAATAACATTTATTGTTCGGAATAATGGGACTGTGGATATTAGTAAATTTTCATTGAATATGATAAATAATGCAAAACAGATTATTAAAGAAATAAATTTATCAAAACCATTGCGTCCTTTTGTTTTTGACACTGTCACAGTTTATATTGAAGACCCAGAATTTTGGGCTGCAACATCAACTACAAATCCAGAAATACTAATTAGTGTTATTAATATTTTTCTTCCGGGTCCGATTGATGATGACCATACAAATAATACAATAAGACAGTCGTTTAATTTACCTGATATTTACGATAAAGATAATTTTCAGATAAGATACCGTTCTAATTTGCGTCCTGCTGATTACGAGTTAAAGATATATAATTTTGATGGCGATGTAGTTAAAACATTTAAAGCAACTGCACAAAATACGACTTATAATATTTCGTTAGATGATTTACCGCACGGTTGTTACACTCTTGTCTTGGAAGATACGCGTCATAATTATGGTTTATCTTTTTGGGCAGTTCCGAATCAAGGAAATGGAAGTTTTGAATTATTTAATTTATCAGGAACTCGTTTAAAAAATTTCAATCCTGATTTTGGCAAGCATATAACATACAGTTTTGTTTTGAATAGTTTCACGAGTGTTCGCGAAAACGAGAATATTTTGGCATCAATTTATCCGAATCCATCGAGTGATATTTTGAATATTTTGAGTTATGAAAATATTTTGGATGCTGTTATTGATATATTTGATAACAGTGGAAAGATTGTTTATACTGTAAAACAAGATATTTCCGAAGGTGAAATTATTATTTTAAATATTTCTCATTTGCTTGTTGGTTCTTATACTGTAAGGATTAAAAAAGGCGAAAGAGTGATTTGGAATCGGTTTATCAAACAATAGATTTTTTTCAATTAGAAATTAGAAATTAGAAATTAAGTTCTTTGTATAAACCGTCATTCTGAACTTGTTTCAGCATCCCCTTTGATTGCAGGAGACCCTGAAATAAATTCAAAGTGTCCGTAAGGAAGCATACCTTTTAAAACATAACCAATTTTAGAAATAAATGCGTAAAATAATTTTTTCGCTACAAATAGTTGTTATTTCAAAAAAAAATTGTAAATTAGTGGTTCTGTAAAATGGAAATTTATGTTTTTTATAAAACAGTAATGAAATTGTTGTAAAATTCTTCCATTAAAAACAGAAAAATAATTTAAAAATAAACCAAAGAATATTACGCACTTCGCGTCAAGTAGCTTCAAATTTGCTTGCCGCAAAACAAAATATAAATAAATAAAAAATAATTTTTTATGATTAGACTCGAACAAAAAAAAGTTATCGTAACTGAACTTGTTGAACTGCTAAAACCAGCTCAAGGTATCTTTTTTGTAGATTTTGCAAAACTTTCTGTTAAAGAAACATCAGAAATTCGTAGCGAATTCTATAAAGTAGGTGCAAAAATGAGAGTCGCAAAAAATACTCTAATTATGCGAGCAATCGCAGAAATCGAAGAAATTGATGTTCCAACAGAGTTGATGTTCGGACAAACAGCAATAATTATTGCTGGCGAAGATACAACTGCTCCTGCAAAAATCATCAAAAAAATCTTCGATAAAACAGAGAAATTGCGACTGAAAGCAGCACTCATAGAAGGTCAGTTATACGAAGGAAAGCAACTGAATTTAGTGGCTTCTCTTCCAACACGAGCAGAACTTATGGCTGGAATCCTTGGTTCATTACAATCACCAATTTCTGGAATTGTTGGCTCAATCAATGCTGTTATTCGCGATCTTTCTTCACTCATTGAAGAAGTTGCAAAGAAAAAATCAGCATAATTTTCCACTTACAGTATTTAATCTGTAAAATAATAAAAATACTTTACAGTTCTAATTTTTCATACTGTAAAATATTTATAAAATCCTCAAAATTGAGGTAAAATTAAATAATAATTTAACAAGTAATTTTTTTAATCTTAAAACTATAGGTAAATAAAATGGCTGCTAACATAGAGAAACTGTTAGAAGAAATATCAAATTTAACTCTTGCTGAAGCTGCAGAGTTGAAAACAATGATGGAAGACAAATTTGGTGTAACTGCTGCTGCACCAATTATGATGGCTGGTGGTCCGGCTGCTCCGGCTGCTGAAGCAGTTGAAGAAAAAACTGAATTTGATGTAGAACTTACTGACTTCGGAGCAAACAAACTGAATGTTATTAAAGTTATACGCGAAATCACGGGTCTTGGCTTGAAAGAAGCAAAAGATTTAGTAGAAGCGGCACCAAAAGTAATCAAAGAAGCGTGCTCAAAAGACGAATCTGCAGATTTGAAAAAGAAAATCGAAGAAGCAGGAGCAAAAGTTACTTTAAAGTAGCCGAGTGGCTATCTTTTACTTGTTAAATTGCTTTTTGCAATTTAACTTCGTGATTTTTTACTGTGTTTTACACTGTAAAATGAGCAAACAGTTGAAATAAGGGCGGTTCAAAACGCCCTTATAATGCTGTTGTTTATTGTTTTAAATGCAACAATAATGATAAAATAATTTTTACGGGCATAGCTCAACTGGTAGAGTGACGGTCTCCAAAACCGTAGGTTGCGGGTTCGATACTTGCTGTCCGTGCAACAGTCGTAACGGCTGATTATTACTTTTGAAAAATTTTCTTTTTGAAAATTTTCGGTGTGAGTGTTTGAACCAAAAATAAAATAAATTTTACACAAAGTAAAATTTATAAGTAATTAGAAAAATGCAATATAACTTTTTAAATGAAATTGAAACAAATGTTTTAACCAAAAATAATGTGGCGATGCGTGTTGGCGTTTCTGTCGCAACAGTTCATAATTGGATAAAAACAGGATATTTGCAAACAACAGTAGAAGGGTTTGTTAGGCAAGACAGTGTGGAAATATTTTTACAAAAATTTTCAGGAACAGAAAAACTTAATGCTCGTGCAAATAAACTAAAAAAAGATGAACATAATCATAAAACACTGTCTGAAAAAATTGCAAAACAAATAAATTCTGAAAAATTTAATGACAATGTTTGGCAAATGTATGAAAATTCGCTTTCGGAATCTTTTCGCAACAAAGAAGGAATTTATTATACTTCAGAAACAATAATTTCTGATATGTTGCAAAGTATTGACAGTGTTGAAAACAAAACATTTTTAGACCCTTGTTGTGGCGGTGGAAATTTCATTATTCAGGCACTTGAAAAAGGATTTTCGCCTGAAAATATTTACGGTTTTGATACTGATTCTAACGCTGTAGAAATTACTAAAAAACGAATTTTTGAAAAAATAGGATTTAAAAACGAAAATATTATTTGCGGTGATTTTCTTGAATTAGCAAGGACTGTAAAAGAAAAATTTGATTATATTTGGACAAATCCTCCTTGGGGAAAAAAATTACCGAAGGAAATAAAAGATAAATATTCACAGTTGTATAAAACTGGAAAAAGCACGGATACAAGTTCTTTGTTCTTTTTCGCTTGCTTGAATTTGTTGCAAGAAAATGGGAAGTTGGGTTTTCTTTTGCCTGAAGCATTTTTCAATATTTCTACTTTTGAAGATGCTCGCAAAGCAGCATTAACACTGCAAATTGAGCGGTTGGTTGATTATGGAAAACCTTTCAAAGGACTTCTGACAAAAGCACAAGCAATTATTTTAAAAAATGAAAAACCAAATGAAGATTCAACTGTAGAATGTAAAACAGAAAAACAGAAAGTTCTACGAAAACAAAAAAGTTTTTATAATGTTCCTAAACATATTTTCAATTTTTGGATTGATAATGAAACAGAAAAAGTGATTGAACATATTTATTCAAAATCCCACGCAACACTTGCAAATAATGCTAAATGGGGACTTGGAATTGTTACTGGAAGTAATGAAAAAATGTTAAAAGATACCTGTGAAAATGGATTTGTGCCGATTTTTCGTGGGCAAGATATTACAGCAAATGGTTTGAAAAATCCAACAGTATTTATTTCGGAGGATTTGAGTAAATGTCAGCAGGTTGCGCCGCTTGAACTTTATAAAGCAAAGGAAAAATTAGTTTATCGTTTTATTTCCAGCAAACTTGTTTTTTATTGCGATACACAGCAAAATTATATTCTAAACAGTGCAAATTTTCTAATTCTAAAAGATGATTTTGCAATAGCAGGACAGCAATTAGTCGATTTGTTTAACAGTGATTTTATGAATTTTATTTTTGCAAATATTTTTCGGACGCATAAAGTTTTGCGGGGCGATTTGGAACTGTTGCCAATTCATACAGATTATTTTATTGAAAATAAAATTTTTGACGAAGAAAGTTATCTGAATTATTTGAATTTAGAAAAAAATCAAAATGGAACTTACAGAATTAAAAGATAAAATTGTAGCGTCTTTCAAGGGAACAAAAAAGCAATTAACGGAAATTTTAGAATTGGTAGAAAATGATAAATCAGTTTTTCCCTTCAATGAAATTGTAATTTGGATAATGAGTTCAAAAGAAGTGCTGAATCATCCCGATTATTCCAAGGGACAACACAGAGGTAATAAAGGAAATGAAGGGCAACTGCATATACGAGAGACAAATATTAAAACGCTGGAAAAATATAAACTTGGTAGGAAAAATTTGAAAACAGTGATAAAAAACGCAGCAAAAAGAAAGTAGATTTTAAACAAACACAACTGTAACAACAGTAGTAAAACAAACAAAATAAAAGAAAATTTTAATAAAATATATAAAAAAGAGGTAACTTAGTGAGTAAATTAAATAGCAAAGAAATCTTGACAGATGATGCAACTGTTGACCAAACAGTAAAGTTGTTTAATACTTATAAAACAAAAGGAACAGGAGATATTAAACTGTTAGAAAGCGAACACGGTTTAGTGCGTCTCAGAAAAAGAATAACTTTTTCTCGTTCCGATAAAAATCCTGCATATCCCGATTTACTTGATATGCAACTCCAATCGTTTGACGATTTTCTGCAAGAAAATACGCCGCCAAGCAGACGAAAAAATATCGGTTTGCAAGCAACCTTTACTTCAAATTTTCCGATTGAAGATGCCGCAGGTATCTACCAATTAGAATTTATTGAGTATAATATTGAAAAACCAAAACTGTCCGAAGAAGAATGCCGCGAACGAGAACTCACTTTCGCAAAACCTCTTAAAGCAAAATTACGACTGTCAAGTCGCGCCGATAAAGGTTCCGAAGATTATATTGATTCTATTGAACAAGAAGTTTATCTCGGAACAATTCCAGTTATGACCAACCGCGGAACTTTCATTATTAACGGTGCCGAAAGAGTTGTTGTTACGCAAATTCATCGTTCACCGGGAGTGTTTTTTGATGATGCAATGCATCCGAATGGAACGCGAATTTACAGTGCAAGAGTTATTCCGTTCAAAGGTTCTTGGTTAGAATTTATTACCGATATTAACGATATTATGTATGCGTATATCGATCGTAAGAAAAAGTTTCCAGTTACAACACTGTTGCGTGCATTAGGTTTTTCTACTGATGAACAGTTGTTGAATTTGTTTGAACTTGCGATTGATGTTAAACAAAAAGATTTGTCGGAAGAACATATTGGTCGCAGAATTGCTTCTGATGTTGTTGATTTAAATACGGGTGAAATTATTGCTGAAAGAGATGCAATTATTACAGAAGAACTGTATAAGGACATTCAAGAAACAGAAGTTTCAACTTTGAAATTGTTCTCTTATACAGACCCAAATGATGAACCCGTTATCGCAAAAACACTCGCAAAAGATAAAACCAAAAATCGCGAAGAAGCACTTGAAGAAGTTTATAGACAGTTGCGAACAAGTGAAGCGCCTGATGTTGAAACCGCTTATGCTTTGATTGAAAAATTGTTCTTCAATCCGAAAAGATATGACCTCGGCGAAGTTGGACGAGTTAGAATAAATAAAAAATTGGAATTAAATATTCCAGTTGAACATACTACTGTAACTATTGAAGATATTCTGGCAATTATCAATCACTTGCTAATTTTGCACAAAGAAAAACACGATGGCGATGATATTGACCACTTAGGAAATCGGAGAGTTCGCACGGTTGGCGAACAACTTGCGATACAGTTCAATATTGGTTTCGCAAGAATGACAAGAACTATCAAAGAGCGTCTCGGTGTTAAAGATGAAAATCAATTAACTCCAACAGAATTGGTAAATGCAAGAACAATTTCTTCGGTTATAAATCAATTTTTTGGAACAAGCCAGCTGTCACAGTTTATGGATCAAACAAATCCTCTCGCAGAACTTACGCACAAAAGAAGAACCTCGGCACTTGGTCCAGGCGGTTTGACAAGAGAAAGAGCGGGCTTCGAAGTGCGAGATGTGCATTACACACATTACGGTAGATTATGTCCGATTGAGACACCCGAAGGTCCGAATATTGGTTTGATTTCCTCGCTTGCACTTCACGGTAGAATCAATGATTTGGGCTTTATAGAAACTGCTTACCGTAAAGTTGTTAAAGGAAAATTGACAAATGAAGTAAAATATTTAACTGCTGAACAAGAAGATGAATTTGTTGTTTGTCCTGCTTCTACTGTGGTTGACAGTAAAGGAAAATTGGTTGAAGAAAAAATTAAAGCAAGATTGGAAGGCGATTATGTAATTGTTTCGCCTGAAGAAGTGCAATATATGGATGTTTCAACCGACCAAATTGTTAGTGTCGCCGCGGCTTTAATTCCTTTCCTTGAACACGATGATGCGAACCGTGCTTTGATGGGTTCAAATATGCAGCGACAAGCAGTTCCACTGTTGCGTGCTCAGGCACCGATTGTCGGAACAGGAATGGAAGCAAGAGCAGCCAGGGATTCAAGAGCATTACTTGTTGCGAAAAGAAATGGAGTTGTTGATTATGTTTCGGCAACAAAAATCAAAGTTCTTTACGATGATAACAGAACTCCTGAACAAAAATTGGTGGATTTCAATCATAAAAACGAAGTAGTTTATGATTTGGTAAAATTTGTTCGCACAAATCAGGATACTTCTTTAAATCAAAAACCGTTAGTTAGAACAGGTCAAAGAGTTATAAAAGGACAACCTTTGGCTGATAATTCGGCAACAGAAAAAGGTGAATTGGCATTGGGAAGAAATATTTTGGTTGCGTTTATGCCTTGGAACGGTTATAATTTTGAGGATGCGATAATTATCAGTGAAAAAGTTGTTGCACAGGATGTTTTCACTTCCATACATGTAGAAGAATTTACTTTGCAGGTTCGCGATACGAAGCGTGGCGAGGAAGAATTTACCAAAGAAATTCCGAATGTTTCGGAAGAAATGGCGAAAGATTTGGACGAAGATGGAATTGTTAGAATTGGTGCAAAAGTTATGGAAGGCGATATAATTATTGGAAAAATTACTCCGAAAGGTGAAACTGACCCAACTCCTGAAGAAAAATTATTGCGTGCAATTTTTGGTGATAAAGCGGGCGATGTGAAAGATGTTTCTCTGAAAGCGACACCGGGTGTCCGAGGTGTTGTGATAAATACAAAACTTTTCACAAGAAAATATGTTACCGAAAAAGAAGGAAAAGCAGCCGAAAAGAAAAAACAAGAAGCATTAAATCGCGTTGAAAAAAAGCAAATTGATGAATTGGAAACAGAGTTTTTGAATCGTTTTGCTTCACAGTTGGATGGTGAAACTTCGCTTGGTTTGAAACTTGCGAATGGCATTCCTGTTTTCAAAAGTGGAACAAAATTAAAAACCGATACAGTAAAAGCAAAATTTGATGACAAAGCAATTTCGCCTGAATTTCTTCCGCTTGATGCAACATATGTTGCTAACGAAACAAAAAATGAATTGCTAAACGAGATGGTTTTCAATTTCCAAGATGCGATGAAACATTTGAAAGCCGATTTCAAAGCATTGCGTAGTAAATTGGCTTCCGGCGATGAATTGCAAGCGGGAATTTTGAAGATGGCAAAAGTTTTTGTTGCTAAAAAACGCAAATTGCAAGTTGGTGATAAAATGGCGGGAAGACACGGAAACAAAGGTATTGTTTCTAAAATTGTTCCGATTGAAGATATGCCATTTTTACCTGATGGCACTTCGGTTGAGATTGTTTTAAATCCGCTTGGTGTTCCTTCGCGTATGAATCTTGGGCAATTGTATGAAACTGCTTTGGGTTGGGCAGGACAAAAACTTGGAGTTCATTTTGCTACTCCGGTTTTTGATGGAGCAACTTGGGAACAGGTTGGTGACTTCCTTGAAAAAGCGGGCTTGCCAAGAGATGGTAAGACTGTATTATACGATGGAAAAACAGGCGAGCCTTTTGATGAAAAGATTACAGTTGGAGTAATTTATATGTTAAAACTGTCGCACTTGGTTGAGGACAAAATTCACGCAAGGTCAATCGGTCCATACTCGTTAATTACTCAACAACCTCTTGGTGGTAAGGCACAGTTTGGTGGTCAGCGTCTTGGTGAAATGGAGGTTTGGGCATTGGAGGCATATGGTGCTGCACATACTTTGAAGGAAATGATTACTCAAAAATCTGATGATGTTATGGGTCGTGCAAAAATGTATGAGTCCATTGTGAAGGGTGAAAATATGCCTTTATCAAACATTCCTGAATCGTTCCATGTATTGGAGCGGGAATTGCAGGGCTTGTGTTTGGATTTGATTATAGATTAGGTTTTCGGTTGTTATAATAGAGAAAAATAAGG
>Ga0209737_10003112_pt1 | contig 11576 bp, 6 predicted proteins | sample TergutCu122P3_FD_187284 | JGI IMG/M metagenome (GOLD analysis project Ga0209737, IMG submission 187284) | Cubitermes ugandensis P3 segment gut microbial communities from Kakamega Forest, Kenya - Cu122 P3 (SPAdes) (version 2) | ecosystem: Host-associated > Arthropoda: Insects > Digestive system >...
GGGGGGGGGGGGGGGGGGGGGGCAGTATGGTGACCCTGTGTGCCTGTTGCTGAATTTTGGTTGTATTTTTTAGTTAACAATCTGAATGTAAACATACATCTTTCCAAATATACTAAATAATTTGAGTGTCGGTGCTATCTGTAATATGTTATCATCTAAGATGTCATATGTGTCACAGTGTGATCATGTACTAAAGAAATCTGTGACTACATTCCTGAGATGTAAATTGGTGAGACAGGAAAGTACTTGTTATATTAAAGAACCTGTAGTCTCACAAAGGTGGCCCCATCCAACATTACTCATACAATGTACTGTATTAGTGAGGTATAAGAGCATATGTTGTTTGAAAATGTTAAATTTAGCTGTCATATTTTATTGCAGGGTAATATGTCTGTATTGTCAGGACTGGATGCAGCCCTCCATGAGCTTGGAATGCTCAGTGCTGTAACAGAGAGTAGGCACGACTATTTGCGGGAACAGAAGCAGCGTCACTGCATTCCTAACAGGTCTGCTCTCAATGTGTTACACATAAATACCCGCTATGTGACAAGTGTGGCTGTTGGTCAGCGTAAAAGCACTACAGTGCGACCCAAGCCCTATCCGGGACCATGTTTGGCCCGGGAAGAGAGAACTCGTACAAAGAGTGAAAACTCTGATGTGGATTTGGGTAACCACTTTGGCATTGCTTTGTCTTCAGTTCCTTCCCAGCTGCTTGAAGTCAACAGTCGTCACAAATCCCGATCCATGGAGAGCGTTACAATGAATGTGTCTGATGATGAAAGTGCCTCTCAACCAACACAGGAGGTTGAGTCTGTTTCCAGCAAGATACAACATTTGCAGGTTAATGAATGAGTGGGAAGCAATACCCTGGCCCAGTGTGATGTAACTCACTGCGAGCCATAGAGAGGTGTAATTCTTGATGGTCCTTTCCTGTTTTTATATGTCTATTTTAAACAAACTGAAAAATTGTTACAGAATCTTAGATTTCTAAAGTATTTACTTTATCAATTTATATAAGGACATTTGGCATTGCATATACAGTGCACCTGTTTTACAGCTTCATGCAAATTGTTGAATGTCCTGTGCTGTTGAGATTCAGACTGCTAGCAGAACCAAGTAATGTGCAAAACACATTACAGCATATGGTGGAAATGCTCTCTGTTGTTACACATAGTGTCCTGGTATTTTTGTGAAAAAGTTTGCTGTCACACTGGGAAGTTCTGCTTGGGAAATAAAACAAGTTTGAAATTTGTAATCCTGAATCCCTTGCGTAAGGTACATGTAGGACGTCCAAGAAGAATGTTTGTATATTCCAGCATAGTGTGTTTTTTATCCAGTCTCTCTTCATTGAGTACATGTGTGCATTTGTGTGTATGTGTGCCCACACACACACACACACACACACACACCAAATTAATGACCCCAGTGTCTTTGCTATCGTTTTTTTGCAATAGCACTTTTCACATATTTTCTTTACAGGAACACTGTTTCAAAGTGTACTTCACATAGCATTTCAATGAAATAATATGATTGAGTGACTGCTTACACACAGATTGAATACACTAGCAAGACATAAAGCAATACATGGCTTGGAATACTTCATTTAATTTAATTTATTGTACATCCTTATTGTTAAATATTTAACATTGGCCCTGTCTAACTATATATTACAAAATTACAAAATATATACAAAGTCCGAAACTGTAACAATCATAAAGTAGGTATCCATATGGTGTAATAAAATAATGATTTCAGTACATAGTACAGTACAATAAAACAGTGAAATACATTAATATTAATTTGATAAAGCTGTTCAAAATGACTAATGAATAATCTCTTACATTACAAACCACCTTTACTCAAAACTGTAAAAATTTGTCAACTGAATAAAGTGAATGGCTCAGTAGTAAGGATTTTAATTCTTTTTTAAGGAGTTTAAAGGTACCCTATTTTTTATACTATCTGGCAGCTTATGTAGTTTGATCCCCATATTTACCACACTTTTTTGAAATGAAACTACACTGCAAAATTGCACATGAAGTTCAGTTTACTTCTAGTGTCGTGCCCATGAATAATTACATTTTGTTTCAGATATTCTTTGTACCGTTTTACGTAACATAACACCTCTAAAATATTAAAGAAGTCACTGTAAGGATTCTGTAATCCTTTAAAATTTGCTTACTTACGCTCCTTTGCACCACTAATTATTTGAATGACTCTTTTTTGTACTCTGAATGCCTCTTTACTTTCACTATCATGTACCCAAAGTATTATTCCCTATCCCAAATGCCTTTCAAAGTATGCAAGAATGCTTCTTAGCATGTATGGGCTGAAGACTTCCTTTAGTGACTTAATGATATAAGGTACCTTACTCAAACTTGAACATAATGAATGAATATGGACTTAGAATTTTCAATTTTCTGTAATGTAAATACCTAAAATTGTTACTGCTGGTGTGTAAGCTACTTCAGTGTTACTTACAACAGTTTGTATTTTGATAGGAAGTTTAAATTGATTACAATTAAAGAACATTGCTACTGTTTTTTCAGTGTTTATAATTTGATTATATTTTGCAACTATAACTCTCATTCTTTCATAGCATATAACATTTTTTATTGAAGAGCATCCTCATTTTTGTCAACAACAAGTATGTTAGTATCATCTTCAAATAAGACTAATTTAAACCCTTGGGTGTTGAATGGGAGATCGTTTATATATAAGTTTAATAAAAACAAAAGAGGCCCTAAAATTGAGCCTTATGGCTCACCATGCACTATTTTCCTGTGTGGGGTCCATTGGGGTCATTTCAAAAAACTGTGAACGGTTAGATAAATAAGATTTAAACAACAAATTCATGTTACCTCTAATACCATATGTATTTAATTTATCAAGCAATGTGTTATGGTTTAGAACATCATATGCTTTTGTAAGATCAAGAAATATTCCCACTACATGTAGATGTAGCTCCATGGCTTTTTGAATGCCTGCTACGAAAGTCTGACTAGCTGTGTCTGTTAATTTCATTTTCCTAAACCCATTCTGTGCTTCTTATAAAACATTCCATTTACGTACAAAAGATATTAACCTATTATGCACATATTTTGTAATATTTTGGAAAAAAACCAATAAAATGAACATTGGTCTGTAATTTTGGGCACCTTATCTATCTCTTTTTTTAAAGGGACTTTTACTTTTGCAATTTTCACCTTATCTGGGAAAACTCCTGATTTAAAAGAAACATTAAAAATATGGACTAATGTTTTTTTTTTATATAATGTACACTGTTTAACTAAATATTCAGGCATTTCATCTAAGCCTGCTGAGGAATTACCTTTTAAACTTTATGTTATGCTCTCTGCTGCATTTACAGTGACAGGATAAACAAATATGGTGTTTGGACAATAATCTATTTATTTGCTGTGAAGTATGCACATTTATGTGATTTTTATTTAAGTTTAACATATTATCTACAGTTTGAACCAAAAAAAAATTAACCTGTTCATAGCATTGTGAGGGTTAGATATAATTTCATTTCCGTTTCTTAAATCAATTTCATAATCATGATGTTAGAATTTCCAATCTCTTTACTTATTATTTGCAGCATTGCTTTTGTTTTATTTTTATCCCGCAAAACAAATCTATTATTTTCTCTCTTCTTAACTACTTTTATTAAGTCTGTTATTATTTGATATCTCTTAATATAATCCAGTGATTCTCCCAAAAGGTATGTGATTCTCTTTAAACTGTTGAAAAATCACATTCTTTTATTTGAAACTTTTAACACATGAGTGATCCATTTATTTACCAGCACATAACAAATTTGCTCACAGTAACTGTTCAACAATTTTCTGGGAAGAATTGAAGAGAAACTTGATTGAATTGGTGTTTGGCATGAATTTTTCTTGAAAGAACAGGGAGAACTGCTGGTTCACCCAAACAAAATGCACAAACTTGCTCCTTAGATATTTATATTACAATATCACATTAAACATTCCTAAATGTTTAGGTCTGCAAGGGACCATCATCAGGAGATCAAACCAAAGGAGTAAAACCAGATTAGTCACTTTTTCTTACATGGTAGGCATGCTGTAAAAGAGTCAAGTTGTTAAAATGTACACAGTTCTTCGTAGAGTAGTACAAAAGTGACTAATTTGATTTTATGCTGTATTCCTTTGGTTTGATTCCATGGTGTTGGTCCCTTGTGGACTGAAACATGTAGGAATGTTCATTATAATATTTTAATATAAATATCTAAGGAATGAGTTTGTGCATTTTGTTGGTTAGTGTTGTGAATTAGTTATTGATAATGGACAGAATGAACGATATAAATAATTGCTAGTGTATGCTGTAATCTAGCTGAATTTTACTTGTAATGTGTTTGGCCTGTAGGTTTGTCAGTTTCTGTAGCAGTCCACATCTCTGTGGCCAGTCTTGATTGGTAGATGACCTGGCACTTCCACCCAAGCAATTCACGATTTGCTTGAGGCTCTAAATTAATCTCACTGTGTATGTTTCATAAATTTAATTGTGTTGTTAATCAGATGGTAGCCTGTTCTACTGGAAGGAGTATTATACAGGGTGTCCCAGGAGGAATGTGAATACTTCAGGAGGGTGTTCCTTATGTTAAACTATACCGATATAACCCAAAACACCTATGTCCAAAGTTGAACGGTTACGGAGATAATGGCCAGAAAAAAGTGTGGACATCTTGCATTTCTGCGTACTGTACGTTTACAGCTGTGTAGCGCATTGACCTTGACAGAGCAATGTAGTACGCATCTCTGTGGCGGCACAAGCTCCGCCCAACGCGATAAGATAGTATTTCATTACTGCCGATATTCATGCGTTATGTACAGTGCTTGGTAACCTTAAGGACAACCATGACATGAGTGCGAGTATTTTTGTAGTTCAATTTAATGGCTTTATTTCACTCACAAGTTCCTTTGATGTTAAGTACAGATATTAACATTACAGAAACCACATATTCCTGCCAGTTTCAATATGAATTTGGTAATCAGTAAGTGTGTAACAGCTGTCAAAGTTTCAAACTTCTCTGGCCATTATCTCCGTAACCGTTCAACTTTGGATATAGGTGTTTTGGGTTATATTGGTATAGTTTAACATAAGGAACACTCTCCCGAAGTATTTCACTTTCCTCCTGGGACACTCTGTATTTATATGTCTGTGTTTTCCCTACCTGATTCTTTGCTGGCTATGGTGCAGTATTGTATTTGTTACAATATAACTGTGTTAATTGGTATTACCATGTTTCTACATGTGGAAGTGTGTAATGATTTACAATTTAATATTTATATTTCTATAGTATGTTCTTGACTGTATTTGATACAAAAAGTAAGTTAGGGTGCCAGCATTATGTCTGTAAGTAATTTTACCAAAGATAATTTATTATAGTTACTGTTACTGAATTTGCATATTGTGATACTTGTGTGTGTGTGTGTGCATTTCTTGTAGGAAGGTTGAAATCTGCACTTCATCACCGGTACATGAGCCAAATTGCAGAACTCTAATATATTACGCTGTTTGATACGGGGGTAACAGGATTTTGGGACTTAACTTATCCATGGTACCAGCTTAACATGGTATTTTGATGTAATTTGGAACTCTCATTCTTCACTGTTTTCATGTTATGTCATTTTGGTTGATGTAGGTACAGTTACCACAAATTTGACTGATAGTTCTAACATTTAGAAGTGACTTGTAGCTGTGATCTGAATGTGTTGAGACCTGCAGAAATGTCTTATGTAATTATGTTTTTTATATCTCTTGCAAGATTCCAAGTTCCCATGATGATGATGAATGATGATTATGGTCTTCTGGGATGTGACAACATGTAATTTCTTAGTAATTACCACAGTTTCAGTAGAATCTGCATAACATCAGCAAGCTGGGAATATTTGTTTATAAGAAATGTTTGGATTCTTGTGTAGTACTGTACATTATGATTCCATGAGTGATGTTTGAGCCTTGATTGTGAATAATACTTTTGCATGCAAGTACAGCTTAAATACACGTGGTTACTACAGCAGTGCAGAATAATAATAAAAGAATGCCCTTTAGCATGCATGCTTATACAGACAGATTTCTCATGTCTTCAAGTACAGGAACATGTGAAATGGGTGATTGTGCAAAGTACAGTTAAGAAATGACATTTTAGAAGCTTAGGACTGTGTGTGATTACTCGGATAATATTTGTGCTTAAATTAATCAAAATAGCCTCTTAATTTGCTGTTAAATAAAGTCTGTACATTTGTTCTTGGTGGAATTTTTAAATTGTGTTGTGATATACTTAGCCGTAACCATGTTCTCAATATTAAGAAAATGTGTACAGCAAGATAAATCTGTTCACTGGACATTCACCTGCACTGATTACCATTCCTGTTTCATGGTCAAATTGTGCTGGTTAATTTCTCTGTGTGAATCGATATCTGATGAACTTACTGTTTTTCTCACTGTCTGTGGAAGTATGTAACCATTGCCTACTGTGTCACTTCTTATCTTACCCTCTGTTAACCTTTAATTGACCTGGTTGGTATTTAAATTTTAGCACATCTTTCATGAAAAACATGGGGATTATTTTAACATAAAAAGATAAAATTATGAAATAAATGGCAGTTTGTAGAAAATAAAATAGAGATTATGCAGTGTGTTCTAAAATTGCAATATATTTCCTTCTTGCCTAAACATATAACATGAGTTTCTAGTGGTGCTGTTGTGTGTGTTTGCATATGTGAATGTGGGTCATTTAAAGGTTAATAAACTTCCACTTATAATTTTATACCAATTAATAACAATATTTTGATATTATTCATAGTGTCTTATTGTGTTACATGTTATTTTGTGATCACACAGTATGAAAGATGTATTTTATGGATGTTCGTATTTAGCCTTAAGATCTGTATTGCTCGTGGGTACCCAGTCTAATGGAAGGCTAAAGACTAATGGAGATATGAGAGCAGAGATAAGTAATTTCCTGAGTGCTTGCATCATATTCTGTATTACAATAAATAACTGTTTGAACAAAACGTATCAACAGTTCCTATATAATCAAGACTAGATCATTTTTCATGACAGGGGGCATATTGTGCACTAAAAGAACATAGGCTGTATTTTTGAGTGTTGTCCCTTCATGTACTTTCAAAATCTGTATCCGGGGAAAAGTTCAGATAATTTGTAGACAATGTTGATATTGTCAGTTAACCTGTAATAAAACAAACTGTATGTCACTAGTTTTGTGTTAAATTTAAAAGTGATGTATTGTGACTGACAAATATTTGAGCATAATATGAATTGTTTGGTTTCAGTGATGAATATTAAAGTGAAGGTGAGTCAGCCTGATTAAGCAGACCCACCTGGTTTGCAGGTTTGCAGTTTTCTTTATTTGCAGAAGAATTATTGTGTCAACCCTAGATACTGTACAGTATACAAATACTTTGCACTTTAAGGTTTGGAGGAATGTGAACTTTTATATTCCTATGGCCATCTCATTCTGGAATGTTCATGTTAGAAGATTAGCCTGTGCCACACTGTTTTATAATGCATAAACACTGTTTTGATTTCATATACTATATAATGGGCATAGCAATTGACAACATTTATGTTCTTTGGTCCTCTTATTTGGTGTGATGATTAAGAATCACATTGGATAATTAACCTCATCGAGACCTGTATTTGTTGCTCTACCATAGAGTTTGTAAGAATATTCTGCTATAATTAAATTGTGATTTCAGTTTTACAAATGACTGTGCAAGGTGCTTCATGTGCTTATTTGAAGACAAAGATTAGGCAAAAAAGGAGCAAAATGCAAGGATTTTCTGGGGGCATACTGGTAAACTTCCTTGAATACTAGGTCATGACCATTTACTGTAAGGTAAGTACAGGGTAATTTAAAAATATTACAGTATATATTTTTCATATAAGGCCCTTTATCATCTGTAGTACTTTGTCTAAAAGTATTAATTTGAGTATTATAAACATATAAAGTTCATATTATCTGATGTTGGGTAAATAACCATGCATACAATATAATGATATGAACAGATCATTTTGTCATTATTCTCCAGTTTTTCATTATGAAGAAATCAGTCTTTGCAATGTGAATATTTTCCTTCCCAGTTGTTTGCAGCTGTTTGCAAGATGAATACATGAAGAGCAGTACATATATTTGAAATAAATGTAATTAAAAGTAAGACAGTATTAATTCACAAGTAGTATGAGAGTAAGAAGTGTATGTATACAACATTAGTTTTTTGTGGAAGAAGATGCCAATGAAGTTTTATCAAACATAAAACACAGAAAAAATTGATAGAAGTTCAGTGTTAATGCAAGATAAAGTTTGAAAATCTGTCACTTTTTATATTCAAAGCGATATTTTATGTTATAAAATTCTTGCAAGTGTATGACGGTATAATTTCATTCTTAAGACTATTAACAGATGTTAGACTGTCATGTGTCTTTCTGCTGTTTTAATAACTGTAATTCTCACATAAATCTGACTCATTATTTATAATTGTATTGCAAACATGGCTTATTGTGGAGAAAGTATGCTTTTCTTACTGTCTCATGAAATTCAAGCCTTGGAGACACTTTATGCCAACCACTGTGTTCAGTATGCTTTTCTGGTCTAGAGTAGAGGTATTCATTTTTTCACTGAACATGCCTCAAGACTGATTCAAATTCTTCTGTGAGCCAGACTTGCCAAGTAACTTGTGATGCCTTATGGTTCCAATGTGTCTTTTTATACAGTTGCGTGGTTGGCTGTTGGCACATAAAATTCCCTGAAAGTGCCAGGACTCTAATTGGCCTGCCATTGGTAAACCATTTTTATCAGTAACACATATTGATATCTTATGTACTGTAATGGATGATATTTCTCTTTTCATAACTATTTGTTTGGAGGTCTTTGAAAAAGGCAAATTTTCATTTGCCCATAAATACTTCTACAACTTGTAGATGAATAGGAAAAAAATTGTTTTGGGGATAGAATTCAGTGGTGTATTGAGCAGTGACAGCATACTGGCATGAAAATTCACTTATGGTGATGAAGAATGAACATAGTGAAGGATTGTTGAGGCAATTTTGAAACCAGTAGATACATTTGGTATGGCCATGTTGGAAGGATGAAAAGTTGCAGCTCAAAACCAGTACTGGAGTTAGAAACTAAGGTGCTATGAGCCCTTTGGTAACCACATTGTAGTACAGATGAAATGTTATATGAGGCAGTAGGGAAGAGACAGGGATGATGTTTTCAATTTGTGTTGGAGAATAAGACTTCATTGTATATGTTTTTGTAAAACTGTCAATGCATATAGCATTGCTCTTACCTTAAAAAAGAATAATAAAATTGGCAATTGTGTTCTTTTATTATGGTTATTATATTTGAGTGCAAAACAACATGCCCTTTTTAATGATTGTGATAGCTTCTCTGTTCTTTGAGACTATGTCTTTATCTTGCGTATTAATTTTCTGTTACACTTGGTTGTGCTTCTCATGTTATTGCTCATTACTGCAGTGTGTTTATAGACCATATACAACATATCCAGTAATTTAACATTTTTTATCCATGTAATATTTTATAATGAAAATAATCATTAATTGGAGGAGTTGTAAAGGGTTAATATACCTGTAAATATGAGTTACTCATTAAGTAGTATTCAACATAAATGTTAAAAGACTGTGTATGGATTACTGCTTGCATTCTGTGTCAGTTTTCTGAGTGCATGACACCAATGGTGGCACTGAACAGCTGCACTCCTCACATGTGTTTGAAGTCCTGGACAGCTTGTCGCCAACTCTCAGTTCCAGCTGTCCGAATTTGCATTTGTGCTCTAAAACACACAGTTGAGGAAATTACAGCATTTGATTTTTAAATCTTATGCTGAAGCATCTTCCTGTTCAGCCAGTTACAATATTTTATTCATTAAAACCAGCCATGAAGTCTTGAAATTAGATTTATCCACTAAAAGTTTCAGGTCATTATCAGGTGGTTCCCTGTATATACTGTGTTTCATGATTCAAAATAAAATCGTGTAGGGGATTCAAAATCAGTAGTGACTCGCATAACATATGTATTATGTCTGTTGAAGCACACTTTCCTGTGATGAACCATTGAGGCTGAAACACGTAGTGGTGAAATGTGTTTAAGTTTGTACTGACTTTGTAGGCTTGCTGTGTTTGTTTTTTGAAATTAATGAACACGCTTCAATTTATATCTGATCGTACTCAAAAAGTTTTCTTGTGGATGAATTTGAGCTGTCTTAAAGCTATCAATGTGCTTATTATGTGCACTTGCACCAGTACATATCAGTGCTGTTCCCTGGCCGAAAAGTGTGTATGAATGTTTTAATTAAATGTTAAGTTGTGTTAGTGGGTTCGGGTGCTGTATGTGCATGGTAATCCAATACCTCTTTAAAATTTAAAATATGATTTGAAGAAATGTGCATGGTAATGTTTATAATGTTTCATAAAAATATGTGATGAGAGATTTATGTAGTCCTGATGCAACAGTCAGGAACCTGATTAATTTTACTGTGTGTGTATTATGATATTGACAAGGAAAGTGGTCATATCCATGGTGAAGAACTGGTACTTCTGATAGTGTTATTGAACATGTTCAGATTTTGTCAATAACAAGTATGGACGTTGAGCTTACCTGCATTCTTTGTTGTTGCATCCACACTGGCGATTATGGAGTCGTTGGCATCCGCTGTTAAAATAAAATATGTGCGTAACATGTAAGTCCGTTTATGTACAAAATGTTACATAATTACAGAAGCAGTGCTTATCAACAGGATATGTGGCATCATTATTAATGAATAGAGGCTGAGATACCGTCACTGATAATTACTATTTAATCTCCTGGCACTGTTTTTAGGTTAAATTGTGATGTCTGAATAGTCATAAAGAAGAACACATTACTTACGGCATCGCCAGTCAATTGGACAGCACCGTCTAGTACCATAGTAGACTGGAACACATCCATCTCTGATTTGTCTGCTGTAATGCAGTTCAATGCCACATGATATTTCTTGACACCATGGTTCAACCAGAGTTCCTGACAGCAGAATATATCATTTTACTAAAAGGGCCTTGTGCCCTTTAATGTAAAATCTTATTATAAGCAGAGAAAAATTGGGGTGGCTATGCTACACACCACTGTTCTAATAAGAAATGGGTATGAAGGGTTACATGTGGGATCATGCTAGTTGCCACTGTCATTATTTTTTGTTGTTTCTTTATAGTGTATGCTAGGAGCATGAAATAAAATGTAAAATGGACGATCAATAGGAATTACCTATGTAGTTGGTGAAGTGTGGTATGGCTCCCTTTTGTAATTGCACACCTGTATAAAATAATTACATTTTTGACATGCCCAAGTGAGAACAACTGGAGTTTGACTCAGCTGCATGTTCAGTTCTTTACTTCAGATGGTGGTTGTTGTTGTTTTGACTGTAGTAACAGTCCTTTGCGTTACGGTTGGATTGTTTGTAAAACCAAACGAATCACGCGTATGATAATTGTTTGTAGTATGACATCCTGTCAACGATACTACAATTAAC
>Ga0209737_10003114_pt1 | contig 11575 bp, 17 predicted proteins | sample TergutCu122P3_FD_187284 | JGI IMG/M metagenome (GOLD analysis project Ga0209737, IMG submission 187284) | Cubitermes ugandensis P3 segment gut microbial communities from Kakamega Forest, Kenya - Cu122 P3 (SPAdes) (version 2) | ecosystem: Host-associated > Arthropoda: Insects > Digestive system...
CGCCGCGCGGCTATATTGCGCCACGAACGCGAGAAAGCAGAGAGGCAGCGGTTTGAAGAAACTCCTTTACCTTGGGATAGAAGCTAACTTGATATTGGTATGGAGATCGACAATGGAACGGAAACAGATAAGAATGATATGAAAAGATACTGACAGTGGTAATGGAAATGATACTGATATCATTATCAGCACAAAACGCATACGTTTGTTACGTTCGCATACGAACGCATAAATAGAAAGGGAGAAGGGAAGCCACAAAGACAAATTCCAGAAACTACTAAAATACTATTTGGAAAGGATGAAAGAATTATGAAAAAAGAAATTGTAAGCACGGAGTTTATTCGAGTTGAGGGCGGTTACAATGTCGTAACTAGAGGCGACAAGGGCGAGTTTACGGAGCATCCGCTTATAGGATTTATGGTGCTGGCTAAGGTTGACAGTGGGAGTTTTGTGGGTACAAAGCCTGTGATTATCTATAGCCCGGAAGGTGAGCCGGATTATCTCATTACAATGGAAACTCCGTTTTAAGGGAGGAACTTCAGATTGAAAGGAGAGAATCAATGGCAAACGAGCAAAATTTACTGCCGCTAAGCACGAATAAAGCACGAGAAATCGGCGAAATTGGTGGCATTGCATCGGGAAAGGCACGCAGGGAAAGAAAAAAACTCAAAGAATCACTTTTACTGATGCTCGAGGACTCTGACGTGCAAAACGCTGTATGTTCCGCATTGGTGAAAAAGGCGCTGCAAGGCAACCTCAAGGCTTTTGAATTGCTGAGGGACAGCATCGGGGAGAAGCCCGCTATAGAAGTTACGACAGATATCACGGCGACGGCGGGCGCGATCGGGGACATTGAGGCGTACATACAGAGGCGGAACGAGGGGTAAACGTTGAAATATCAACGAGAAAGGAATAATTAAATGGAAAACGATAAGACCACAGAACTCAATGATGATTACAAGGCGGCATACCTGAAAGAGAAAGCCGACAAAGCCAACGCGCTTTCAAGACTTGCCAAATTGGAAAAAGAAGCCAAGTCACGTATGACAGAGGAACAAATCAAGGCGGAAGAAGCCGCCGAAAAAGCCGCCGAAACAGAACGGCTGCTTAAACAATATCAGGAACGGGAAGCAATCGCCAATCTTAAAGTAAGCTTTCTCAGCAAAGGTTTTAATGAGCTTATGGCGACGGAAGCCGCCGAGTCCATGCACAAAGGCGAATTTACAAAAGTAATTGACATGGTATGCCAGCACTCTGAGGCAGAGAAAGATAAGCAGAAAGCCCGTCCTGCAACGTCAAGCGCGGTTGACGCTTTCTCTGAAAAGATAAGTCGGTATAATGGAAAAAGCCGTAATCTGCGTGGTAATAATTACGAAGGAAGAATAATATGAGCGATAACTATAAATTAACGCGCCTTGAAATGGAAAGCATTTTTTTATTCAACGAAGAAGAAAAACAGGCATTGATTTACACGCATAATAAAAGGTTGAAACAGAAGCTTGAAAAGCTGGAGCGGGAACGGCCAAATGAAGTGAGCCGCGATCATTCCGGGGATTTCACTGTTCCAAAAAGCTGGCTGAAAATAAACGCTTCAAAGATTTTGACCGACAAGCAAAAATCCGAATTATCAGCAAGGGCTAAAGCCATGCGAGAAGCCTCACAGCCCTTATAAGTATAAGCAATTTAGAAGCAAACTGTCGTTTTTGGTATCAAAGGCCAATCGCCTCGAAAAAAGGCATAAAAAAAGCCCCGCTGAACGTTCAGCGGGTTTTTTTGTTAGTTGGGTTACATTGCCACTTAGCAAAATTAACAACGTGCTTTATCTCTTCATCCGATACAAACGCCCCTTGAACCCTGATAGGGCTTGAAGCCCCAGCAGGAGCAAAAAGCATATCGCCTTTTCCGGCTAATTTTTCAGCGCCGGCAGCGTCTAAAATCGTCAGGCTGTCCCAGCGGGAAGCTGTCGCGAATGCTATGCGTGACGGGATATTAGCCTTTATTACGCCCGTTATAATGTTTGTACTCGGGCGTTGAGTGGCAACAACAAGATAAATACCGCAAGCCCGCGCCATCTGTGCCAGCCTACAGATTGATTTTTCTATTGACTTAGGCGCTGACATCATAAGATCGGCGAGTTCATCAATAACGATAACAAGACGGTGTAATTCTTTACCCTTGTCGCATCTTGCGTTGTAACCGTCTAAGTCTTTAGCCCTATATTTCGCCAGTTTTTTATATCTGTCTTCCATTTCCATCACGCACCACCGCAAAACCGCTTCCGCTTCATCTGGCTTGTTTATAACGGGCAAATACAAATGTGGTTCACCGTTATAAACTTGCAATTCAACGATTTTGGGGTCGATCAGGATAAACATTAAATCGTCAGGCGTAGCGTTATAAATCGCGCTTATTATCATGCTGTTAATAAATACGCTTTTGCCGCTTCCCGTTGCGCCCGCAACCAGCATATGTGGCATTTTTTTAAAGTCTGAAATGACGATATCCCCAGCGATCCCGCGCCCGACGGCAAACGCTGTCGGAGAGTCTACCGCTTGAAATTCTTTGGACTCGATTACTTCCCGGATATACACGGGCGTGATCTTGTTGTTTTCTATTTCGATTCCTACGGCAGACTTGCCCGGAATAGGCGCTTCGATCCTGATATTTTTAGCTGCAAGCGCAAGCGCTATATCCGGCGCAAGCCGTTTGATTTTATCCGCTTTTACTCCCGGCGCGGGCTTCACTTCGTAGCGCGTCACCGTGCTGCCGACCGTCACGTTATCAACCGTCGCATCAATCTTAAATGATTTCAGCGTATCGGCTAAAATTTGCGCCTTATCCGAAACGGGAACGCCCCCGTCATTTTTAGGCGGATAGTCCAGATATTCTATACTTGGCGGCATATACGGCAATAATTGGCGCGGCTCCGGCGCTCGTTTTTTAAATAGTCCGAACATAGTTATATCTCCTGTTTTGCATATTTGGGCTGCATTAACTCACTTCCCTCTGCATCGCACATAGCAATCATTTCTGCAAGTGAATAAAGGAATTCACTTGCCATATCACAAAGAACCTCTTCACATTGAAAAATAAATTCTTTGACATCAGTGTATTGAGCTGCGGAAAACATTAAGTTTTCACATGCTTTTATAAAAGTCGGTGAAGGATTTTCATAAAGACAATGCCCCAACTCATGCGCTATAACTTTCCCTGCCGCTTCATCTGTTTCAAAAGCTTCATCATCAGGCATAAGTATTAGAAAATATTTATCTGTCATTGCAGCAGTTTCATCGCTTAATTTCCCGTAAATAACTTTTCGATTTGCCAACTCGCACATACCAACAAGTTTTTGATATGTGATATCGTTTGCATATTTTGGCATTGGCTTATTATAATTCATTTTCTTTTATTCCCCTTCCTCTGCATCGGAGATATATTCCATGATGTCGCCGGGTTGACAGTTTAAGAACTTGCAAAGCTTTTCCATAACGTCCATAGATACCTTTTCATTGGCAGAAAGTTTAGCCAATGTTGCCGTACCTATCCCAACAGCCTCTCTAAGTTGAGTTTTGTTCATGCCTTTATCAATCAAGAGCTTCCAGAGTTTATTGTAGTTAAATGCCATGTTACTACCTCCTTTTGTATTTATTATACACCTTACATATTCATATGTCAATATAAAATATTCGCTAAATGAAATTATATATTTTAATACATGAATATAAAACGTTGACAATATGTTTTTATTTCTGTATAATATATTCAGATATATAAATAAAAGGAGGTTTTTACAATGCAGAACAGAGAAAAAATTAACGAAAAGCAAGGAAAGGAAAAAACGGCGCGGCAGATGGAAGAAGAAGCATATCATGAAGCATTAAGGGAGTTTGACGAATATCCCAAAAAGAAGAAATGGGATGATGAAATAGCTAAAGCGCTTAAAAGTTGTATTGGTTCGGCGCACGAGCTAAACAGGTTGCATACCCTATACGGGTTCGATGCTTGCCGCCTTTTTCACGCGACTGGCTTTCAGTCCGGAGTCAGGGCAATGGGGGGGACATACGGCGATGAGCAGGAAGAGGGAATCAAGGAATTGCCGCTTGCCTTTATGGTTGGCGATCACCAGTACGTTAAATCTGATGTACTGGGGCCGCGTATGCGACTATTGGAAGATATTATCAGGCGTTTGAAAAGTGGGGAAATGACCCTTGAAGAACTAAGGGAAAACGACGACGATGTGGAAGTGGGCGACGGCGATTGTATTGATAAAACAAAAAGTGAAAAATAATATGTAGTAGCGAGAAGAAAAGCATTTTGCAGAGGGTTTCAATACCTCTGCATTTTCTTTTTTTAATCACCCCATTAATGCAGATAAAACATTTTATAACGCATGGTACATAAGGCGCAAAAATGGTAATTTGGCGTGTTTTTGCCTATGCCTAAAATAAGTATTTTGGGCATAGTTAAAAAAGAACATTGAAATTTCAACGTTTGTAAGACGCAATATGTACTGGTAATACCGAACCGCTGCCAGCATATACCATTTATGGAAATCAAACTGTCGATATTCCGGCATGAACAGAGCTTGGTAATACCCCCCCCTACCTACCGATCGAAGCAAAAAAACCTCGCGTACTCCCCCGAATAAATTTTTCAAAAAAAACAGCATATCGCATGAAAACCCTTTGACACACGTGCTAAATACGTGCTACACTTTAAGCAGTTAGGGAGGTGATGCAGTGAAAGCAAGCGAGCTAATTCGGATGGCAAAGAAAAACGGATGCCATGTAAAACGGCACGGCGCTGAACATGATATTTGGATAAACCCAAAAACAGGCAACACTGCCAGAATACCGCGTCACCAAGGCAAGGAAGTTGCAACAGGTACGGCACATAACATTATGAGTGATTTAGGGTTGAAATAAGCCCCTCACCTCTATGTCCGGATATGAAAGGATGGTTGATTATGAAATACACATATACGGCAGTATTTACACCGGAAGAAAACGGGCTATATAGCGTCAATTTCCCGGATTTACAAGGGTGTTATACGAGTGGCGATGATATGGCAGATGCCGTCTACATGGCGCAGGATGTGCTATGCCTCACATTATATGATATGGAACAGGATCAAAAACCGATACCCAAAGCAAGCAAACCGGGCGATTTGAAAATTACAGGCAATCAGTTTACAAGCGTAGTCGCTGTTGACACAGATACGTATCGCCGCTATTACGAAAATAAGTCCATTAAAAAAACGCTTACTATACCCATGTGGTTGAACGAACGCGCGGAACGCGAAAATATCAACTTCTCCGGAGTCTTACAGGAAGCATTAAAATTGCGCTTGCATGTTCAAGAGTAATTATGCTGTGAATAGTGCAAAAAACGCAGAAAAAAAATACTTTTTGACCACAAAGTTGACTACATTCAACTAATAAGAGCTTTAAAACATTGAAAAATATGGGTTTATTAACCACCACAACCTATTGAATGGGAGTAGGCTATTTAGCCCTCCCGCCCTTTAATCCCTCTGCATAAATTGCGAGCTTGTCAATCTCCTTTTGTGTCAAACCCTCAAATTCCGCGCGGCTAAAAGCTGAAAGAGCATATTCGGCAGGAGACTCCGCTACTTTAAGGCTGCCGGCGGGGTGAAACAGTGCCTGCTCTGATGTATCGGCGCGGCCCAAGAGGTAGTCTGTCGTGACTCCAAAATAGTCGGCGATTGCCCTTAATACGTCGACCGACGGGATGACGCCTTGCTTTCCTTCATATTTTCCGATGCTCGACCGCTCGACGCCTATCGCCAGCGCAAGCTGCTCCTGCGTCATGTTCTCTTTTGCCCGTAATTCTTTTATTCTCAGCCTTAGCATCTGCATTACACCTCTCTTTGAGTCAATTATAGTGAATTTTATTCACTATGTAAATATGTCTGAGAATATTTCACATAAATGCTTGACAATGTGAATGAAATTCGGCATAATGTGAATATAAATCAGAAAAACGATGACGCTGAGGTGTGAATAAAATGATACCGCTTAAACTTAAAACACTTTTAGACGGGCGTGTGGTTGAACAGGATCGCGTTGAGTATAAAAAGGGCTGGAATCCTACGGAGACAATTCATGCGAAAGAAGCTTTAGCCTATATAAAAAATCAAATTATCGTTGAGAGAGTAGTCAAGGTGGAAGGGCGCGCCGAGGCGGACAGATTTTTCAACTTCCCGTATGGGGCTTTAGAGGAGAGCCTTGCGAACGCTTGCCAGCACAAGTCATATCAGATATCAGAACCTGTTGAGATCAGAATATACTTGAATCGCATCATGATAATCAATTATCCGGGACCTGAACCGTGGATTGACATGGACGAATTCCGCGAGGGAAAAGCTATATCGCGCCGCTATCGCAACAGGCGGATTGGCGAGTTTTTCAAAGAAATCGACTTGGCAGAAAAGATGTCAACCGGAATCACAAAAATCCTTCGCACTTTGTCGAAAAACGGATCACCGCCGCCGACGTTTAAGACTGATCCTGAACGGCACTCCTTGGAGACGACAATTTGGATACATAGAAGTTTTGAAAAGATGGCAGGCAGCTTTACAGAAAACTTTACAGAAAACTTTACAGAAAGCTTCACAGATAAGTTGTCAGAGAAGGAAAAATCATTGCTTGGCTTAATAGAGAATAATCCAAACATAACCACTGTTGCAATAGCCGCGGAACTTGGGGTTTCAAGGCAAACAATCGCAGTTAGTATAAAAACACTGAAGGAAAAAGGGGTAATTAACCGTATTGGTTCTGATAAAAAAGGGAAATGGGAAATAATCAAGGAGAAACAACAGATATAGAAGGAGTCGACTGCTATGCGCAATAAACAAATATCTACACAAAGTAGAAATAACGATCAGTGGAATTTGGTTGCAGAAATGCTCGGCATAAAGGGCAACTCCTTTTTTGGCGGTGTAGAGCGCTGCGATTTCTCTGTATTCCAACTGGCCGGCATCCTTGAAAGAGGCTTTATATCGCCGCGATATAGGTTTAACAACTCGCCCACAGTCGAAACCTTTTTTAAATTCGGAAAGCGGGCGGAAGCCTACGGCGGAACAGTAGTATACGAGGGTTATCTTGAACCAAAGCACCGCAAAGGCGCCCGACTGGTAATTGAAGGTGTCAGGGTCACGAATTTTCCCGACTCGGTAGGCTTGGTCCTGCACTTCTCGCAGACATTCCACACCGCCGATGAATTTACGGCGAATCATGAATTGCTCCGGGCGTGGTATGATTGAGGCTCTCTTGTTTTGAGTAAGTAGACTTTTCGGGGCTCTTAATATAAAATGTATACAACCAATGAAATGGAGATGGAATAAATGGGTGACATAGCGAAAGAGCTGAATAATCAAATAATTATTTTTAAGACAGAGGATGAGAAAATATCTGTGGATGTGCGCTTTGTCGATGAAACTGTTTGGCTGACTCTCGACCAAATTGCGGCATTGTTCGAGCGCAATAAATCAACAATATCACGCCATATAAAAAATGTGTTTGAAGATGGCGAATTAGACGAGACGGCAACTGTTGCAAAATTTGCAACAGTTCAAACCGAGGGCATACGGGATGTTGAGCGTCAAGTTGACCATTACAACCTCGACGTAATTATATCTGTCGGATATCGCGTAAAATCATTGCGCGGCACACAATTCCGACAATGGGCGACAAAGCGTTTAAACGAATACATTCGCAAGGGCTTTACACTCGATGACGAGCGGCTTAAAAACGGTGGTGGACGCTACTTTAAAGAATTATTACAGCGTATCCGTGATATTCGTAGCAGTGAGCGCAATCTTTATCAACAAGTGACGGATATTTATGCCACAGCGATTGATTACGACCCAAAAGCCAATATCACCAGAGATTTTTTTGCGACAGTACAAAACAAACTGCACTATGCCGCGCATAAACATACGGCTGCAGAGATCATTCACAAGCGAGTTGATAATGAAAAGTCTATGGTTGGAATGACAAACTTTAAAGGCAATTATATAACCAAAAGTGATGTACGCATCGCCAAGAATTATTTAAGTGAAAAGGAATTGCAGATATTGAATCTGCTTGTTTCACAATTCCTCGATTATGCCGAGCTTCAAGCATTAGAAGAACACGCAATGACAATGACGGACTGGATTGCAGAGCTGGATAGACAGTTAATCGCTAACAGACGCGAATTGATAGCCGGAAAAGGCAGTGTATCTCACAAGCAAGCGATTGAGAAAGCGGAAAAGGAATATGACCTTTATCGCGCAAGGGAGATGAAACAGTTGGAAAGCGATTTCGACATAGCCATAAAGCAGCTCATAAACAAGAATGAAAACAAGGGATGAAACATGGCATATAGAGAACTAATAAAGGATTTCTCCCGTATCAGGGACTATATGCGGGATTTCTATATCTATGGATTTAAACACCGCGATGAATATGATCTGAAAAGCGCCCGTAGCTATGATAACGAACGCCGGCGCATCGAAAGCTGGCTTGGCGGCTATATGGCGTTCAGGCAGGAATCCGACGGGAAACGCATATTTATTTCCATAGACAGCCGCGGAATTATAAAAAACCCCCTATACAATGCGTTCAAGGCGAAGAGCTTTACCGCAAAGGATATCATGCTGCATTTCTTTATCCTTGACGCGCTTTCAGAAGGGGTTTCCTATAACGTAAGCGAACTTGTTGATATCATAGAAAACGAGTATTTATCTGTGTTTGACTCACATCCGGGGCTTGACGAATCAACTCTGCGGTTAAAGCTTAAGGAATACGAAGCGCTCGGACTATTGACATCCGAAAAACGCGGTAAACAGCTTTATTACAGGCTGCAGTTTGATGACATCCCTTTATGTAAATGGGAAGACGCATTAGCGTTTTACTCAGAGGAAGAGCCGCTGGGCCTTGTCGGCTCTTATCTTTTGGATAAACAGGATGAGGCGCCGGATCACTTCCGGTTTAAGCACCATTATATACTCCATGCGCTTGAGAGCGAGGTTTTATATGATTTGCTCAACGTGATCGATGAAAACTGCCGCGCTGAAATCGAAATATTCAATCCGCGCCGTGGCAATCCGTCAACCCAGACGATTACGCCGATGAAAATTCTTATAAGCACTCAAGGCGGCAGGCGCTATCTTTTAGCCTACGATCAAAAAGCATCCCGGATGAACCTTTACCGGCTCGACAGCATTAAAACAGTCAGGCAGCTTGAGCCGGATGAAACCTTTGAGGTATTGCAACAACAAGCCTTGGATTTTATGAGCCATTTGTGGGGCGTCTCGTCGGGAAGCGGCGCCGATCTTGAGCATATTGAAATGACCATACGCGTCAATCCGGGTGAGGATTATATTCCGGCGCGCCTTTTTCGGGAAAAGCGCTGCGGGACTGTGGATGCTTTAGGAGAAGGGCTATACCGTTTTACGGCTGACGTCTATGACGCTGCAGAAATGATGCCTTGGCTGCGCACCTTTATCGGGCGCATCGTTTCGCTTGAATGCAGCAACATCACCGTACGCGACGTCTTTCTAAACGACTTGTCGGAGATGGAAAACATGTACCTTGGAGGTGAGACTGATGCTGTTTCATGAAATCTACGGCAGCTACTTCAGCATAGTTTCCGGGGTGCTGAAAGAGGCATGCGATAACACGCTTACAGATAAACGGCTATATGAGATTATCTGCGAAAAGGGCTTTGGCGAAAGCATGCTCGGCATTCCCGCTGCGCTTAAAGGCGGCGAATGGCCGCTTCTGACGCCGGATATGAAAACGCCTGTGAAGCGCCCGCCGTCCATGCCGCTGACATCGCTGCAAAAACGCTGGTTAAAGGCCCTGCTTTCAGACCCCCGCATCAAACTGTTCGGGATATCATGCGAAGGGCTCGCGGATATCGTTCCGCTATACAATCAAGATACGTTTTATTATTTCGACCGTTACCATGACGGCGACCCCTTTGAAGATGAGAGCTATATATTGCATTTCAGAAAAATCCTGACCGCGATAAAAGAAAAACGGCTCGTTTACATCAGCTATATCGACGGCCACGGCGCAAAGAGCAGGCGGATTTGTTTCCCGTGGCATTTAGAGTATTCATCAAAGGACGACAAATTTCGTTTGATCGCCACGTCAAGACAAAACACATGGACGATCAATCTCAGCCGGATCACCTCTGTTGAGATGCTTGAGCGCCCGGTTTTTGAACCTACACCTCCGAAGCTGCAGACGCACTCGCTTGTAATGGAACTGACAGATGAGCGCAACGCGCTTGAACGCGCCATGCTTCACTTCTCCCACCTGAAAAAGGAAACGGTGCGCATGAGCGAATGCCGCTACAGGGTCACGCTTTATTACGACAAGGATGACGAAACAGAAATGTTGATCAGGGTACTTTCTTTCGGCCCTCTGATACGTGTGATATCGCCGGATCGCTTCATCTCTCTTATAAAGGAAAGGCTGACAAAGCAAAAGAGTTGCGGGCTTATGTAAGAGTTCGCAACTTTTTTCCCATGATTTTCTTTTTACACTTAAGTATTATGTTACTGCGAGGCCGCTTTAGCGTGGATATTAAATAAGTTTGAATTCCTGCGGCGCCGGGTGTTATTCATCAGCGGCGTTCCGGCGAGCCAACGCCTTTCGCGGGTTCGATTCCCGCCTGACAGTTTTAATGTCAGCCAGTGGATTGGTAACAGCCTTCTTGAAAAAGGCCTTACAAAATGATGTGTAAAATCAATTCAGGACAATGTGTGCCGCGGATTGCCCCGCAGCCCCTGCCGCCTCGTGTGGGTGACAGGGAAAGCAATACCGCTTTTGCCATGCCGGCGGAAGGATACCGCATAAGCGCGATAGCTTCCAGAGTAAATGCTCCCGCAGTTACCTGCGCGATGCTCAGCTCCGCCGCCGTAAAAGATGGTATGGGCAATCCGTAAAATGCACACTACCGAGAAAGGAAGAAAAGCATGAAAACTATTATTCAGGAAAATCAAAGGGGATTGTTATTTAAGAACGGTAAATTCGCCGAGTATTTAAAGCCCGGAAAGCACGTCAGGTTCGGAAATGATATGAATGTGCAAACGTTATATACAAGCGGGGAGTTTGCGGTAATGGACTACGATATTGAAGTTTTTTTAGCAAACGAAGAACTGGCAAAAGAAGTAGTGACAATCGACGTCGCCGACGAGACTCTCGCCCTGCACTTTGTAAACGGCAAATACGCCGGGACACTGACAAGCGGCAAGTACGCGTTTTTCAAAATACACGACAGGCATGAGTTCAAGGTCGTCGACATTAAGACGCCGGAGGTTTCCTCCGATGTACCCAGGTACTTATTCGCTTATATTTCCAAAGCGCTTTTCACAAAGGTCGAAGTGGCCGATTATGAGAAGGCAAGGCTCAATTACGACGGAAAGTTCGTCAGGCTGCTTGAGCCGGGGACATATTACTTTTGGAACAACGGTACGAAGATAACCGCCGGGTTTGTTGATACGCGCTCCCTGCAGATGGATATAACGGGTCAGGAAATAATGACGCTCGACAAGGTC
>Ga0209737_10003115_pt1 | contig 11573 bp, 5 predicted proteins | sample TergutCu122P3_FD_187284 | JGI IMG/M metagenome (GOLD analysis project Ga0209737, IMG submission 187284) | Cubitermes ugandensis P3 segment gut microbial communities from Kakamega Forest, Kenya - Cu122 P3 (SPAdes) (version 2) | ecosystem: Host-associated > Arthropoda: Insects > Digestive system >...
CTCGCCACTGTCGATTCCGCGAAATCTACCTTCACCTTCAAATGTAACGGTCAGTTTCCGGTCATCGGTTTGCACTACGTTACCGTTTTCATCTTCAAGATGAATAGCGATGTACGAAAGGTCGTAACCGTCGGCTTTTATTGTTGTGCGGTCGGGGGTGAGCACAAGACGATGCGTATTGCCGGTGGTAGTAATCGAGTGCCGGGCTACCTCCTCGCCGCCGATATAGCCTTTCGCCATTACTGTTCCGGGCGTATAGGGTAAATTCCACACAATAGTATTGTTGGGATAATCTGCTGTTCTTTTGCGCCCCATTAGCGTAGTAGCGCTGCCTCCTGTACCCGTTTGCACCCTGTGCAGTTCCACTTCTTCGCAATTTGTGGTAGTGAGCGCTTCCATCATCAAGCCATTCGATACGCCGTATTGCGGAAAGTTCCAATGGCCGGCGATACGTGGCCATTGCCATAAATCGCGTCCAGGCTCTATGTCCAATGCGTTGTCTCTTACGGCAATTCGAACGATTGGCCGGTCGTTCCATACGGCGCGATGAAACGCAGCACGCGGTTTTTCATGCAGCGTTATATCGAATAATCCGTTGGGCCAGCCTTTGCTTGGCCATGATGCTTCACCCAGATAGTCGATGCCGGGCCAAATGAAACCGCCGGCAATCCAATCGTGTGATGCTGTAATATTCCACGGATTATTGGCATCGTAGGCGCGAATATTTCCTTCCTCACCGCTGAAATAGGGTAATTTTTCACCAATATAATAAATACGTTCTGGAAATCTCGTTCGGTCGCCCAACATTCTTGCTTCTAAATAGTTGTAGCCAATTACATCGGTTACGCCTGCAATTTTACTTTGATGGTTGTTTTGCACGGCCATCGTTACCGGGCGCGTTGGTTCGAAGCGATGAACGAAATCCTGCAACATCCTGGCGCGCTCAACGCCTACATCGGTTTCATCCCACGCTTCCTGCACCTCGTTGCCAATGCTCCACATGACAACGCTTGGACGGTTACGGTTTCGCAGCAGCATGTTTTCCAAATCTCTTTCCCACCACTCGTCAAAGTACTGTTCGTAATATCCAGATTTCCATTTATCGAACGCCTCGTCAACTACGATAAATCCCATACGGTCGCACAAATCATAAAAAGTCTTTGAATACGGATTATGCGCGCAACGTATCGCGTTGGCTCCGTATTCTTTCAATATTTCCAGGCGTTTTTCCGTTGCGCGGGGAAGAACGGCAACGCCCAATGAACCTGCATCATCGTGCAAGTTCACTCCTTTTATCTTTACATGTCTTTCGTTCAGAAATAATCCTTTGTCTCTATCGAATTTAAAAGTACGGATACCGAAGGGTGTGGTACATACATCCGTCACCCTGTTGTTCACCCTGACGGTAGTTTCAAGGGTGTACAGTATAGGGTTATCCATATCCCAGCGTTTGGGTGAAACCAACGAAACCGATTGTTTTACGTCAGCAACCGATGTAGCGTTCATTGTTACTCTTTCCGCAGCGATTAGCGCCACCTGTTTGCCGCTATTGTCCAAAATGCGGTGCGAAACGTTGACAGTTTGCTGCTTGCCGGTGGTGTTATTGACGGTAGCAACGATTTGGATTTCAGCCTGCGCATCACTAACTGTTGGCGTTGTGACATACATGCCATAGGTTTTTATATGTACCGGTTCTACCACATTCAGCCATGCCTGGCGATAAATACCCGAACCGGCATACCAGCGGGGACGACCTCCGGTACAGTTCACGCGCACAGCGATTACATTATCCGCGCCAATTTTTAGATGCGGCGTTAAATCGTACTCAATGCTGCTAAAACCATACGGACGAAAACCCAAATGGCGGCCATTGATGTACACATCGCTTTGGTGGAAAATCCCATCAAACAGAATGGTCACATGTTTGCCTGCATAACTGTGCGGAACGGTAAACGTTTTGCGATACCATCCGATTGTTCCGGGCAGGTAGGCCGCCGAACCGCCGCCCACCGCCTGCCGGTCAAATTCCATCGTGATGTTCCAGTCGTGCGGAAGTTGAACATCTTTCCATTGCCGGTCAGAATGTTCCGGTTCAGCAAACGATTGACTGTCTTCCATGATAAATTTCCAGTCGAAGTCGAAATTTATATTTCTTTGCGCTTGGACGGGTAAAAGAGCCGTAAAAAGAAGCAAAGAAGCGAGGATTTTTGATTTTTGATTTCTGATTTTTCATTTCTGATTTTTCATTTCTGATTTGATATAAAACCCCGGAGGTTTTAAGCCTCCGAGGTTGGTATCAATTTTATTGTTTAATATCCTGGATTTTGGAATGCTGCCTTTTCAGCCTCGGTCATATCCAGCGCATTCAAGAATGATGTTGGGATAGGTCTCAAATAATATTTGTTATTATCCTGTATATTAACCAAATTAGCACGAGTTTTGGTTGATATATTTGCAAAATCTACTTGAGGATTATCATTATTGGGCATCACATGGTCGCGAATTGTATAAGCTGCGGCGCATCCCAATTTCTTTGTCCGCACCAGGTCGTACCAGCGAATACCTTCGCCGTACAGTTCGCGCATACGTTCGTCAAGAATAAAATCAATATCAGGACTTGCGGGTGTTTGTCCGGTTAAAAAAGCAACGGAAGCGGCTACTTCGGTTTCTGATTTATTAGAACTAAAAGCAGCGCGTGTCCGCAATACATTCAAAAGTTGCGTTGCCGTCATTGCGCCATTAGCGCCCTTCACCTGCGCCTCGGCGGCAATCAGATAAAACTCTGAAAACTTTGCCATGTTATAAGGACGAACAGAAGAATTATTTTTTTCTAAAGTGGGGTCTGATAACGTGGGATTGTAAGGACCTAATTTCCATAAACTCGGAAACCAGCGACGATTAATGTAATCAATAGGTATAATCAAACCCTTAAAATTCGGATGAGTAAAACATGGTATGGTAGGTTTACCTTTGTTGCCTGCATTATTATTATACCCAAGTGATTTCTGAAGGCCGGGACGTATTGCTTCCAATTCAGCGGCTGTCATTGCAGGCATCCACCATACAGTATCACCAACTGCAAACGGTTTTCCATTTACGCCAACGTTATCGCCTACAGCGCCATTGGGATAGCCTGTATATTTCCATGCCACCTGAAAAGTACCGAAATAACGTGAGTCGTGCTGTTTGTTATTGAAAATATTTAAAAGCACTTCATACGTAGGAGTTGCACGATACCAGGGACGGCCTGTTTCTTGCGTATTCCCGCGGTCGACCCATTGAGGACCTTGAGCAATAAGATTATAGTCGAAATTCATACGGATACAAAGGAATGCCGCATTTTCAGGTGAACCTGAACTGGCAAAACCGCCCGGCGCTGCGGGGGAACCGTTTTGAGGGCCGTAAGGGACATTGTAATCGCGGTCGGCATAGAAAACAACCTCTTTATTTCTATCGTTCGCACCCAGATTTACCCTGTAGTAATCGGTTTCAAGACCAAACCCGCTTTCCTTATCGTTGATAGCAGCCAGCGCTACATCATAAGCGGATTGAAAACATGAAGCGGCAGTTACTCCGGCGCCGGAAGAAGGATTTTTTTCAATCCACCATCCGTAAGTCAAATAAATTTTTGACAACAGATGTTGGGCGTAAGTTTTTGTAACAACACCGCGAAAACGGTCATTTCTCTTTGTGCCTGCCATATCGGTAATTGCCTGATTCAAGTCATCTATCATGGCTTTGTAACATTCCGGAACAGTATTTCTTTTCGATGTTCTGTTTGGCAAAATATTAAATTTCAACTCGCCGGAACCTAAATCAAGAGGAGCGCCTCCTCCCATCTGAACGAGATTAAAATAAAGAAGCGCGCGAATCGTTCGTGCTTCAGCCAGCATACGAGCATCTATTCCTTTCTCTGCTCCTTTTTCGATAATACCGTTGCATGCATTGATGGTAGAAAATGCGTCAGCGCTGCTCCACCACAGGTTAGCATTGGCGTCGCCTGAACCCGAAGCAGAAAAATCAGCGTTATCAACTGTCATAAATTGAGCATCACCGCCAAGTCCTACCTCGTCAGTAGCAAATTGCATCGCAGCATAATATCCTAAAGAAGCATAAAAGTTCCTTAATCTGGAATAAACGCCATAAAGCGAAAGTTCAATGCCCTGCTTTGTCTCGAACAAAGCAGAAGTAATAGAAGAGCGAGGCTCTTCTTCAAGGACGCCTGTGCAGGAGTTACCAAGCAAAAATGCAACAATCAACACTCCTGTCAAAAATTTATTAAAAATATTACTTTTCATATCAGATTATATTATTATATTATTAGTTAATTGATTAGAAAGTGAGACTAACACCTAAAATATATGTACGGGTTGAAGGCACATCGTATCCAATCGTATAGAAACGATTGTTCCATCCACCGTTTGTGTTTGCTTGCGTACCTCTTTCGCCGGACAGTGAGTTTGGCTCGGGGTCCATTCCGGTTTCCTTGTTGTATGGTGAGAAAAGTACAAAAGGATTGCTCACCGATACATAAACACGGCAATTAGCGATTCCCAACGGTTGCATCCAATCCTGCTGCAAGGTGTAACCCAGATTAATAGAACGTATTTTCAAGTACGAAGCGTTAAAATATGCCAAAGTCCTGCCGAAACTCGGATTATCGCCATTACTGCCTTCACCCTGCCCGCGGACAGCGCCACCGCCGCCAGCCATAGGATAGGCATTGGTTGGATTATCTTTTGTCCAGTAATCCACTTTAATTTGATTGCGACGGCCTGAAAGCATATTCAGATAACTTTGCGGCCCGTGCAATGTGCTTATCAGAAGTCCGCCTCCACGAAACGCTCCTACCAAACTGAAATCGACATTTTTGTATTTCAGCGACGTATTGAAACCGCCCATAATGGTAGCGTCAGTAGTACCAATTATATAACGGTCATTACCGGTAATCAGCCGTGATGGCTTACCGTTTGCATCAAATGTTACATCGCCGCCGCCACCTTCTTCTTTAGGGGCAGTATTGTAGGCAATTTTTATGGTTCCCGGTCTGGCGCCTGTGTAATAACCCGGCGCTGCTGCTTCTTCATTCAATTGAAAAATGCCCAACTTTTTATATTCATAAATTGAATTGATTGATTCGCCTTTAAACCATGACATGCCAACATTTCTGTCAGATTTACCTGCAAGTTGGGTAATCTTGTTTTTGTTGGTATAAAAATTAACTCCGGCAGTCCAGGTGAAACCATTTTTATTTTCAATGATAATGCCGTTCAATGACAATTCGAATCCCTTGTTTTCAGTTGAACCGATGTTACTTAAATAACTTGACGATATACCTGACGATGATGGCAAATCAACATTCATAAGCAGGTCTTTTGTACTTACCATATAGTATTCGGCAGTACCCGACAGGCGGCTATTGAACAGAGAGAAGTCAAGACCGAAGTTGTATGTTTCGGAGTATTCCCATCCGAGATTCGGATTTGGAACTGTATTCGGCACAAAACCCTGAACAGCGCTGGAGCCTCCGGCTGTGTAATAAGCAGCGTTCATTGTCCCGTATGTACCATAGGGTCTTACCGACTGGTTGGATGTTTGTCCGTAACCTGCACGCAGTTTCAGGAATGACAGCCAGTTAACATTTTGCATAAATTGTTCGTTTCCAATGTTCCAGCCTGCTGAAACGGCAGGATAAGCATGCCATTTGTTTCCTTCGGCAAGTACCGATGAAGCGTCAGCACGGTAGGTAACCGACAACAAATAACGGTTATCGTATGAATAGGCCACACGTCCCATATAGGAAACGAGGCCACGCATCCAGTAGTTCTGGTTGGCAGGATTGATGGTTACACCGTTTGAATTTAACCCAAGGTTGAAATATTGTACCTGGTCAACTGTAATTCCATTTGCCGAAGCCGATGAAGAATTAAATCTTGTCTGTTCTGCTGAATACATGGCAACTGCATTGATATTGTGTTTCCCGAACGCCTTGTCGTAATACAGAAGGTGTTCCACCGCCCAGTTGTAATTGTGGTTATTGGCAATGCTGGCGCCAGCATTTTGCGGCGAAGTTGAGCCTGACCAGATACCGGGTTGTCCTGTAGTAAAACCACCGTCATTTTCCTGACGGTAATTGCCGCCGAGATTGATTCTGTATTTAAATCCGTCGTATAATTTGACTTCGGCATAAACACTATTGTATGAAGCAAACGCTCTTCTATGGTCAAGTCTTTCTTGATTATTTTCGAGAAACATCAAAGGATTCCATTGTCCGTCGGGGTTTGAACTGTTTAAAAGGTAAAACTCCTTTCTTACACTGCCGTCAGTATTGTAGGCAGGAAGCGTAGGGTTGCACTGTAGCAAACTGTACATTATATTAACGTTCATACCGTTTGTGATGACAAGGGAATTTTGCGTTGTCATCCCGATACGTAAGATTTTGCCGATTTGCTGGTCGAATCCGCCTCTAAGAGAAAAACGGTCATAGGATTGTAAGGGTTGAATACCATCAGATTTATAGTATGAAGCGCCGAAGTTATACGACCCTTTTTCAGTAGGCGCTGAAATGTTAATGGTATGGCTCGTACTGTAACTGTTTTTTAAGACAAGTTTTTGCCAGTCATTGTCCAATTTTTGGTCATCATATATTGACCACGTTGAAACATCGGAGCCGTTTGCAGCAGCCTCAGTTCTGAAAGCAACAAATTCCTGCCCGTTCATCATCGGGTATCTCGAAAACATGGATGTTATTCCTGCCCAACCGTCGTAAGTCAGTCTTGCTTTTCCAACAATTTTTTTATTTGTTGTAACAAGAATAACACCGTTTGCTCCACGTGAACCGTAGATGGCTGTTGACGATGCATCTTTCAGGATATCGATGCTTTCGATATCTGAAGGATTGATATCCGAAATATTACCCGGGAACGGTATTCCGTCCAATACAACTAAGGGGTCGTTAGTTGCAGTAAGCGAACGTTGCCCGCGGATACGGATTTGCATGTTGTCGCCGGGACGGTTACCGGTGTTAATCATGTCAACACCCGGCAAACGTCCTTGCAGCGCCTGCATCACATTCGTCGAAGGCATCTCTCTGATGGCGTCTGCTTTGATTGAAACAATCGACCCCGTAATATCCGACCGTCGCGCTGTCCCATAACCAATCACCACCACTTCGCTAAGCGCTGTGGAAGATTCGGCCATCGTCACCATAATCTGACGCTGATTGCCTACAACAATATCCTGTGGATTATAACCCACAAAAGAAAATTGCAGCACAGCATTACCATCAGGCACTGTGATGGAATAATTACCGTTCACGTCGGTAACTGCTCCAACAGTTGTGCCTTTCACCATGACGTTTACACCGGGCAATGTTTCACCCGATTCGTCGCTAACCACCCCGGTTACTTGAAAACCCTGGGCGTACACACTCATATTTGCGAAAAGCAAACATGCAAGTACCATAAAAGCATAAAGCATTCGATGATACCCTTTTTCATTGATAAATTTCATTTGCATAAATATTTGGTTTTAAATTTCTAAAATAAAAAATATCGACAAAAGTATCTGTAAACAACCACGATGTTACATAAAAATGCTACAGATACTTTCATGCTGGCTACATGAATATTGGATTTTGTAACAAAAAGCATCATGGTGGTTACATGTGGTGGGAAAAGTTTGGACGGCGAATTGTTATGACATCACAATTGTCAGGACAGATGTGTGAAAGAGTGTTTTTGAGGAGCGTAAAATTGGAAATGTTTGGATAATTTTTGTTACAAAAATCTACTATATTTGTAACGAAATTAATCTTATCCATCACCCCATGAAAAACACTATCATCCTTTTCATTTTTACCCTTTTAATGGCTTTCACCGCCGTTGGTCAATCTGTATCTGAAGACGGAAGCCGCTTGTGGTTGCGCTATGAGCCTTTGTCGCAGAACATTGCCAGACAGTACGCACAGAAGATTACTTCCTGCACTTCCTCCGACCCGTCGGAAACAACAAAACTTGCAATGAACGAGTTTGTTGTTGCCTTCCGGCAAATGACCGGAAAAGAAATTGCCATTGCAAAAGCGGCGGTTGACGGAAGTCTTGTATTAACCATCAAAAAGAACGACAAACAGTTGGTCAGTCCCGATGCTTACCGGATGGAAAGCGTGGTAGAGAAAGGCAAAAACATGACCGTTATTACGGCTAAAACCACCAACGGACTGTTGTACGGCGTTTTTCACCTGTTGCGCCTGATGCAGACCCGGCAGGACATCACCAGTCTGGATGTTGCCGAATCGCCATTGTATGAGCGGCGTATCCTTAACCATTGGGACAACATCAACGGAACCATCGAGCGGGGTTATGCCGGTTATTCGCTTTGGGACTGGGACGACCTGCCGGCTACTCTTTCGCCGCGCTACCGTGAATATGCCCGCGCCAACGCTTCAATAGGAATCAATGGTACGGTGCTGAACAATGTCAACGCCAATCCAACTTTCATCACCGGCGAATACCTGCAAAAAGTAGCCGCGATAGCCGGTGTTTTCCGTCCTTACGGCATCAAAGTTTACCTATCGGTGAATTTCTCTTCCCCTGCATTGTTGGGTAAATTGCCTACTTCCGATCCTTTAGACCCGGCAGTGCGGAAATGGTGGAAAGACAAGGCGAAGGAAATATATGCTCTGATACCCGACTTCGGCGGTTTTCTTGTAAAGGCCAACTCGGAAGGCCAACCCGGCCCGCACGATTTTGGCCGCACACACGTAGATGGCGCCAACATGCTTGCCGAAGCGCTCGAACCTTTCAACGGCATTGTGATGTGGCGTGCGTTTGTATACAATCCAAGTTCGCCCGACCGCGCCAAACAGGCTTATGAAGAATTTATGCCGTTCGACGGGAAATTTCATAAAAATGTGATTGTTCAGGTAAAAAACGGCCCGGTGGATTTTCAGCCCCGTGAACCATTCTCACCGCTGTTTGGCGCCATGCAGAAAACTCCATTGATGGTTGAGTTCCAAATCACGCAGGAATATCTCGGCTTTTCGAAACAGTTGGCATATTTAGCGCCGCTTTTCAAAGAGTGTCTTGATTCCGACACCTACGCAAAAGGAAAGGGCAGCACAGTAGCGCGAGCAACCGATGGAAACCTTTTCCCGCAGACCATTACCGCCATAGCCGGCGTTGCCAACACGGGAAAAGACGCCAACTGGTGCGGACATCATTTTGCGCAAGCCAACTGGTATTCTTTCGGACGATTGGCATGGAACCATCAACTATCTTCTGAAACCATCGCCGACGAATGGTTGAGAATGACTTTCACCAACCATCCTGACTTTCTTGCGCCTGTGAAAAAAATGATGATGGATTCGCGCGAAGCGGTGGTCAATTATATGATGCCACTGGGTTTGCACCACCTTTTTGCATGGGGGCACCACTACGGCCCGGAGCCCTGGTGCGATATACCAGGTGCCCGTGCTGACTGGCTTCCCTCCTATTACCACAAGGCCAGCGCCTACGGAATCGGATTCGACCGCACCACCAAAGGAAGCGATGCCGTAAGCCAGTATTTTCCTCCGCTCAACGAAATCTACAATAATGTGGCCACCTGCCCAGAAAACCTAATATTGTGGTTTCATCATTTGCCGTGGGATTACCGCTTGAAAAACGGACGCACGCTCTGGGATGAATTGTGCTACAAGTATGATGAAGGCGTCAATCAGGCGCGCGGGTTTCAAAAAATATGGGACAGGATGGAAAAATATGTGGACAAGAATCGGTTTGTAGAAGTGCAGTACAAACTAAAGGAGCAAACCAAAGACGCCATCTGGTGGAAGGACGGCTGCCTGCTGTATTTTCAAACCTACTCGAAACGGCCGATACCATACGAGTTAGAGCGTCCGGTGCATGATTTGGAAGAATTGAAAAAGATTAAGTTGAATATGACGAATACGAATTGAGGCAAATCGGGGGTAGTTAAAATTGAATTAAAATGACAATGTAAACGAATTGTCGCAGCCGTTATAAATTAAAACTCCATCTTTTAAAATATCACGCCCTATCAAACACTGTATATGCTGGCCTTGCAATGGCGCTTCAATAATCACGATAGACGGTATAATTACGTTGTTAGGAAATATTATTTGAACATCAAATTGATTGCAATTAACATCTGTTGAGGAAGGAGTATTAACTAATGTTGTTCCAACAGGGTTGATTCCTAAAATATTTACTATACCTTGACTAATAACTGTTCCTGATGCACCTGTGTCTATCATTGCTAACAATTTAATAGTTTTTGCAGTTAGCGGAGATATATTCGTCTTTTGCATAAAAATTGCAGAAAGCGTCACGGTGACTTCTATTACAGGTCCAACTTGTTGCAAATTTGGTATTTTTTGAGTAATTGAAGGCATAACTTAAATGAAAAGTCGATGATAGGTAAAATTTAATGGTTCTTGGGTTGGCAAAATTTCACGAACAAAAAAAGACTGATTACTATACTTTTCGTATCCATAACTTAATGCGTCTGCCATTGCTGCAAAAGTTCCGATAATTTTGTCCTCTTTTACCAGAACAAACTTACCAATATCTGTCTTCAAAAGTTCAGGTAATTTTTGTTCAAATGCTTTGACTTCTTTCTCTAACATGATGTTTTTTTTAAACTGTTAATACAAAATTACATACAAAAATCATACCAAAGTATGTTTGAAAGGTTTAGATTATTCTTCTTTTCCAATTCTATCCCCATACTCCCTCGGCGACATCCCGAAAAACTCCCGAAAACTGCTCGAAAAGTGCGACAGAGAAGAAAATCCCACCGCGTATGCCACTTCCGAAACCGACAGTTTCTTTTCGGAAAGCAGTTTAGCAGCCTGTTTCATTCTTACGGTGCGGATGAAATCGCGCGCCGACTGGTTGGTCAGTTCTTTCAGTTTGCGGTGCATGTGTACGCGGCTGATACCCACGTGGCTGCTTAATATTTCTACGTTCAGGTTGGGGTTGGCCAACTGCTCGTTCACCACTTTCATCACACGCTCCATCAGCAGTTCGTCAGCCGGTTTCAACTTTATTTTTCCCATCTTGCCTTCCGCAACGCCGGCAAATTTTCCTTTCATGCGTTCGCGGTTTTTAAGCAGGTTGGAAATAGTTTTCTTCAGCATATCAGGACTGAACGGCTTGGTGATGTACGCATCGGCGCCTACATGAAGTCCTTCCGCCTTGTCCTCGTCGTGGATTTTGGCAGTGAGCAGAACAACAGGGATATGGGCGGTGTCGACGTTCGACTTGATTTTCCGGCACATCAAAACGCCATCCATCTCATCCATAATGATATCGCTGATTACCAAATCGGGATGCTCTTTCAGGATAAGCGACAATCCTTCTTTTCCGTTTTTTGCAACTAAAATATGGTAAATATCAGCCAGTTCGGAACGAATATAATTGCGGATTTCGGCATTATCCTCTACCAGCGCTATTCTGTACTTCGTGCGCGGCTCCTTCTTTTCCGGTAATTCGTCCAACTCTTTCTCATCGAAATCATCGTTGCGAACGATTACCTGTGCCGGCGCTTCTTCC
>Ga0209737_10003116_pt1 | contig 11572 bp, 9 predicted proteins | sample TergutCu122P3_FD_187284 | JGI IMG/M metagenome (GOLD analysis project Ga0209737, IMG submission 187284) | Cubitermes ugandensis P3 segment gut microbial communities from Kakamega Forest, Kenya - Cu122 P3 (SPAdes) (version 2) | ecosystem: Host-associated > Arthropoda: Insects > Digestive system >...
GGAGTTGCCAGCACGAGTAACTCCTCTTCGGTCAGTAATTCCTTGTCAATCTCCTGTAAACGGTTAATAAGTTGATTTTTATTGTACTGCATCAGGGGCATCTGGATTTTTTGTGAAAAAACTATGCTGTTGAAGGATTTTGGCGTTCTCGGTCAATGTTATTTTAATGTATTTCATAAAGGACGATTCGGTTTTGTGTCCGGTCATCTTCATGATTGAAATGGTGGGTACGCCGCTCAAATAGGCGTTGGTAGCAAATGAACGGCGGGCGGTATGCGAGCCTACGAGTTTCCACTTTGGCTCCGTTACGGTTTCGCTTTTACCACCCCTTGTTTTGATGTAGGTAACTTCGCTGTTTATTTCTGCTGTTTTGACAACTTCTCTTAGAGTAATGTTGAACAAAAAATACGGAACTTTGGGGATTTCGTTGTTATTTTTTTTGATGATGGACTGAACAATAGGGTGTACGGGGAGTACAACTTCCTGTTCTGTTTTCTCTGTTCGCTTGTGAATGGTGGCATCCTGGTTGAAATTCTCTTTGCATAGCGTGGAAAAATCTGAAAAGCGGAAACCCGTATAAGCGCCTATGAGAAAAAGGTCGCGTGTTTGGTCAAAGAGTGGATTGGCTTTCAAATCTAAACGATACAGTTTAAGCAATTCATCCTCATTCAGATATACTGAAAATGTTTCTTCCGTAATTTTCTTAAAATCGGGAAGTTTGAAGTCCAAACAAACAGGTATTTTTTTCTTAAAAGCCACATTCATAAACACTTTTAGGTTTTTAATCCTGTTACCAATGGTATTTGGTGCGTAGTCCTTCATTTTCAAAAAATCTACAAAATCATCGTAAAATTCCAAATCAATACCGGTCAGTTTCAGTTTGACATCTTTCTCTTTTTCGTATTCTATCAGGTTGTTGAGGGTTGCTACGAACTGCCTTTTTGTATCGTCAGACCTCTTTGCATTTTTGATAAAATCGTCTGTAAAAACAACCAAATGTGTGTTGACGTCGGGGGTGAAGTCCTTTACCATTTTCAGTTCTTTGTCAAAGGTGGCTTTCAAACTTTTTTCATTGATTGCAACTCCCTCATTTTCCATTCTTCGGTAGATGGATAGCGCCAAATTCCTTATCCTGTCTAATTTTATGTTAAAATCGAGGTATTGAGGGTTGGTTTTTATCATTTTTGCCTTACCTTTGCCCCAGTTTGACGATTCAATTTGCTCGTCAAGATAATATTTGAAAGGTAGATAAACCTTTCTGCCGTTTCGGAACTCAAACGCTCCGTAATTCAATAAAAAATGAATGCCCGACGTTTTAGCGCCCGGACGGTTGAGATAAAAATTCAGTGAAGCCATATTTTTTTACTTTAAAATTGATAAAATGACAATTCAAATACGGCACAAAGGTAGTAAGAAATGTAGTAAGAAAAAAAATAATATATTTTTGTTTTTGGTTAATCGTCCTTAACAAAAAAGTTCGTAAAATGCTGATAATATGAAATAATTGTTAATAATGATAAAGATAAAATTAAGAATAGAAAAAGATAACTTGTCCCACAAAGACACAAAGTTCACAAATAATATGACTGAATTTTATCCTTCAAAAGTTTGGCAGTACTGCCCCTGGTGCGGCTCAAAGTCCTTCCGTGCAGGCGCCGAAAATTATATGCAATGCGACGTTTGCCAGAAAAAATTCTATATCAATGCTTCGGCAGCCGTGGCGTGTATCATAGAAAATCCGCAAGGCGAAATACTGTTCACCCGCCGTGCCTTCGAACCTGCCAAGGGTATGCTTGATCTTCCAGGAGGTTTTGTAAGTCTCAACGAAACGGCTGAAGATGCTGTAAGAAGGGAAATTCGAGAAGAGTTGAATCTTGAAATAGCATCTATACAATATATTGGCAGTTCACCCAATCAGTACCTGTATGGCGGCGTGATCTATTTTACGCTCGATTTGGGTTACAAGTGTTTAGTTTCAGATTTTAGCAATCTGCAGGTTGCTGATGATGTTGATGGATATGTATTTATATCGCACAAGCAGATTAATCTGCATGAAATTTGTTTTCCATCTATCCGTAAGATTTTGCAACTTTATCTTTCTTAAGAAACTAATTCCTACGGTATTTACGGTGATTCACTAATTCGGTATGTGGCACAAAACAGCCACAATAATGAAGATACACAAGATAGCATTAATAATCCCCATGTTGATCATTGAATCATATTTTATAAATTCGCTATTTCTCATCCATCCCCATGTTTTGATTATAAAAATTATAGAGCAAATAAATGTCAACGCAACAATAATAAAAGGCCAACCATATACATTTGTCGGCTTACACATGTAAACCAATTGATCAGAACTGCTCGTTACACATGTAACCGTGTGAAAAATTGGTGTGCGATGAAGGGTGATTTTATCTGAAATTTTGGTGTTTTCGTAGAAAATTACATCGGAAAGGAACCGATAAGAATCTGTGTAAAAGTAGTATTCAATCTGATTTAAGTTATCCATTACCTGATAGTATTTGTTTGTCACAGTCACATCTTTTAATTTTGAAACACAAAAATAGTCGACTCCTATAACAATCGGGAGAATTATTCCTAAAAAAGCGAACATTTCCAAATATTGATACAAATACCTCATAAAAATAGACGATCGACGTGTGTCAAGTTCAGTACTTATTGCATGACGTATACCGGTAATTAACATATAATTTAGTTTAAAGACTAATTATCAATAACATAACAAATATGCATTAAAATCATAAATAATTATACTCAAAATTACCATAAAATGTTACATTTTAAAGAAAAAAAATCTCAATTTTATTAACATTTAATAAACATTTTCTTATATGTATCGAAAACCATAGAGGGTATCGAAATGCTACATATGTAACAATCAATGTTGTAGTTATTTTTAGGGGTGTTTACATACGTATCCGCAGCAGTTTATTAATTATTTGAATTTTATATTGAAATAATTATATTTATGTATACTGTTTATTATCAATATGTTAATTGTTGTTTATTAGATATAATTATTATGCAAATTCACATTTAACTGTTACATTTGTGTAAAATAGTATTAATTCACAAAAAGACTAAGGCATAATGAACATATATCTAACATATTAGAATCGTTTTCTTCAACTAAATCGTTAACATAAAGAAACATCTTAAATGTCACATATTCAATAAAGATAAGTCATTCCTCCAGATTGTCGGATCAACCATACGATTACACATGTAAACAAATATATTCACAAATTTAATTTTGCTGGTTGCGAAAATGTATATACTTTTGTAAATTTATTCGTGATAGTATTGTTACATTTTTATCCTTCTTGATATGAAAGACCGTTTATCAAAAATCCTTGCATCTGAAGGCCTCACTCCTTCCTTGCTCGCTGACAAATTGGGGATTCAGCGTTCAGGTATTTCTCACATAATGTCTGGAAGAAATTATCCGAGTTTTGACTTTTTACAGAAGATACTGGTAAATTTTCCGAAACTGAGTGCTGAGTGGCTCATTTTGGGGCAAGGAACGATGTATAAAACAACCGTTACCAATCTTTCGGATTTGTTTACATCATCAGAACCAGTTGCCCCACCACCTGTCTCCCCCACTGTTTCAGAGAAGCCTAAAAATTTATCTTCTGTAGAAGCCGGTAAAAAAAACTCACTCGACATTAATCCGGAAATTTTGCCGCCAGCAGAACCTAAAAAAACTATTGAAAAAATTATGGTATTGTACAGCGATAAAACATTTACAACTTATTTTCCTGAATAAAAAATAGCCATGACAGTTAATTGACAAAATCATGGCTATTCAAAAGCACGTTTGTAAATCCAAGTGCAATCACCATTCAAACTTGTGGAAGCGAAGAGATTATCATCGTTCGGAAATGTCTGATAAGGAAGCGATTCGAGTAATTCTGGAAATCACCCCTGTAACCGTGTTTGCAAGCATGACAGGGACCTTGCCACATTACGCAAGTATTTGAAAAAAGACGCGAATGTGCAAATTCTTACTGTTAAGGGAGTTGGGTATAAGTTAGTTCATTAATTACTTTAATGCCTCCAACAATACTTCAACAGCATGTTTTGCTTTTCTTCCTGTTCCGTGTTCGATATGCTGGCGGCAACTGGTCCCGGGCGCTACCAAAATTGTTTCTACAGGAGTTTCACGTACTTGTGGAAAAAGCGCTAATTCGCCAATCTTGATGGACAGATCGTAATGTTTTTTTTCGTAGCCAAACGAACCTGCCATTCCGCAACATCCTGTTTTTAATTCGTTTACGGTGTAATTTACCGGTATCGATAGCATTTCGCGTGTGGCTTGAGTGGTAATCAGCGATTTTTGCTGGCAATGTCCATGAAAGGCTGTATTTGCCGGTTGGTCGGTGAACTGCGACGATTGAATCCTTCCCGAACGCCATTCGCGAACGATGAATTCTTCGATGGTCAATGTTTTGGGTGCTAAATTTTGGGCAAGTTCACGTAATGCAGGCGATACCAATTCGGGATATTCATCGCGGAAAGAGAGAATGCACGAAGGTTCGATACCGACTAAAGGTACCTCTTCCGAAACAAGCCGGCTGAACAAATCGACATTATAGTCGGCAATTTTTTGCGCCTTTCGCAACAAACCTCTGGATATGAATGTCCTGCCGCTTTCCTTGTGTTGTACCGTTTTGATACAATACCCCAACCGCTGCAATAAACTGACAGTTGCAATACCAACAGGCAGATCATAGTAATTGGTAAACTCATCGACGAACAAAAATAGTTTACCAACATGTTGATATACAGTATTTTTATTTAGAAAAGTTTTGCGGTGAAGCCATTGGCGAACGGAAAATTCATTTATACAGGACATTTTTCTTCGCTGGTCAAAACCCATTATTTTTTTCACCAATGACCCGGAAACAATGATATTGTAGAATGCCGGCCACAGACTTCCGATTTTGTTGAAAAAATTAATGTGCGCTATCATCCATGTTCTAAAAGGAATACCGTTTTTATCGTAATAGTGTTGTAAAAATTCGGCTTTCAACTTGGCCATATCCACGTTCGAAGGACATTCGCTTTTACATCCTTTGCATGAAAGACAAGAATCCAGTATTTCAAACATTTCATTTTCTCTAATACAAACAGAGTTATGAAAACCCAGCAGGTATTCGCGTAAGGCGTTGGCTCGTGCGCGAGTTGAAAACATTTCGTTGTGGGTAGCCATGTAACTTGGACACATCACGCCGCCTGATGTATGCCATTTCCGGCAATCGCCAGAACCATTGCAACTTTCCACTGCCCTCATCATTCCAAGAGTTGATGAAAAATCGAAAACAGTTTTTATTTCCTTTAGTGCACGTCCCTGCACATAGCGCAATGAACAGTCCATCGGCGGAGTGTTTGTAATCTTTCCCGGATTAAAGATTCCCTGCGGGTCAAAACATTTCTTGATTTTTTGAAATAATCCATACACATGGTCACCATACATCAGTGGAATAAACTCTCCCCGTAATCGTCCGTCGCCATGTTCGCCGCTTAATGAGCCACGATACTTCTTAACTAATTTGGCTGTTTCTGTAGCAATGATGCGAAATAGTTTTACATCTTCTCTATCTTTAAGGTTCAGCACCGGACGCAGATGCAGTTCACCGGTGGCTATATGCGCATGGTACACGCAGTTAAGCCCGTGTTTGTCGAGTAACTGTTTAAATTCAGCAATAAATGCCGGCATATCTTCGGGAAGAATAGCGGTGTCTTCAACCACTGAAACAGGTTTGGCGTCGCCTTTCATGTTCGACAATACTCCCAGTCCTGCCTTACGCAACGCCCATACTTTGTTTACGCCGGCGCCTGTAATGAGCGGAAAATGGTAACCATAACCGGCGTCTCTCATCGCTTGTTCCAAACAGACAGCCCGTTGGCGGATACTGTTTTCGTCATGGCCGGCAAATTCTACAATCAGTATGGCGCCGGGATTGCCCTGTACGAAAAAACGGTTGCGTTGCTGTAGAAGATTGTCTTTGGTCAGATTCAATATAGTGCTGTCCATCAACTCTATGGCTGCCGGCGCATGTTGTAATGCAACAAGATTGGCATGTAACGCCTCATCCACTGAATTTAAATGGATGCACATCACGGCAGTCATTGGTGGAGGAAGCGATACTATACGCAATTTCACTGCAGTGATAAAAACCATAGTTCCTTCAGAACCTGCAATGAGCAAACAAAGATTCAACGGACGCTCGCCGCCAAAGGGTTGCATGTCTAACAGCGCATCCAGGGCATATCCGTTGTTGCGTCGAGGGATACCGGGTTTGGGAAATTGTTCCCGTATTTCTACCTGATTAGCAGTGTCTGACAGAATGTCACATACACTTTTATAAATATTGTTTTCCAGTTCATTACCTTTTGTCTTTTCAACAAACACTTCAAATTCCATGTCAGTAAATTCTACCTCGCTGCCATCGCTCAATAAGGCTTTGATTGCAAGTGTATGGTCGCGGGTACTGCCGTATACCAGCGAATGTGAACCGCACGAATTGTTACTCACCATTCCACCAATACAACAACGGTTAGATGTCGATGTTTCCGGTGCAAAAAAAACTCCATGCGGATGAAGGTACCGGTTCAATTCGTCGTGAATCACACCCGGTTCCACCCATACCCAGCCTTCGTCAATGTTCACGTCTAAAATTCGGGTCATATAGCGGGAAATATCTACCACCAAGCCGGCGCCTACCACTTGTCCTGCCAGCGATGTTCCGCCCGCCCTTGGTATCAGACTGACGCTCTTGTCGCGGGCTTCTTCAATCAGCAGGCGAATATCATCAACATCCTTTGGATACGCAACTGCCAACGGTATTTCGCGATATGCTGAAGCATCAGTGGCAAAAACTGTCCGGTGAGCAAAGTCAGCATGAAAATCACCGCGAAAGCCGGCAGGTTTGGTAAAATTGGTAAGTAGATGACACATATCGCGTTTCATTGTTATTCCCAAACAAATTGTTTTATAGAGTGATTTATTTTTTTGATAAATCAATTAAATCAAATACCTTTGCGCCCGCAAACCGGAGAGATGGGTGAGTGGTTTAAACCGGCAGTCTTGAAAACTGTTGTACCGTCAGGTACCGGGGGTTCGAATCCCTCTCTCTCCGCTGGAAGCCAAAGACAAGAGCCGACAAAGGTAAGACAATCCCTGCATATTCAATGAATTTGCAGGGATTTTTTTGTAATTTGTCTGGTAAGACAGCCAAAAAACGACAAAAAACGACAAATTCATTAACACAAAGTGTACCCCTTTTTATAATAGTTACGTTTCGATTACCGCAAAATATGGAAGACGAACATTCTTTTCAGCTGGGAAGTTCCATCAAAATTTTTCATGCCGACGTTCTTACAGGTTCAATCATTCATTTCACAAAAGGTATTGTGTCATTTGTGGTGTAGCATATAGCAGTCCGCCAGGTCAATGATTGAAGCATCATCAGGTTGTTTCTTCAAAAAGTCTTTTCCAATGGGATAAGCATCCATAAGATTGGCTTCAAACGGCGTGAAAAATTGTTGTATATCAGTAATTTTCAGTGATTGGTCTAACCAATGGCGCTCGTCGTTTTTGCTGATGATGAGTGGCATACGAAATGGATTTTTACCGCCGTTATGTATTTGTTTACAAAGTTCATTTGCCGGAACTGTAATAATGGAAAATGTTTGCATCATTTCCTTTGAAACAGGATTTTGCCAACGCTCGTATATTCCGCCAATTGAAAAGATTTCCTCATCCTTCAAAAAAATGTAATAGGGAATGGTTGTTTTTCCGGTGTGATGAAATTCAAAATATCCTGTTACAGGGAAAATGCAACGTTTTGAGTGTATGGACGCACGAAATGAAGACAGCGAAAAAACCGTTTCGGCTCGTGCGTTTAAAGTCATTTTCCTTATTTTCTGCGCTTCTTCAATGGTTCGCGTCCAATGTGGGATCAATCCCCAGCGTGCAACTTCCATGCTTTCACCATTGGTAACTATCGGACATGCCGGATGCTTAAAAGCATTAATCCTGTATTTTTGCTCTTCAATGATTTCCTTTGCCATCTCAACGATGTCGGTTTTCAATCCGTATCTTTTTGCCAAAGACAACGCCCTTTTGCTGTTTGCACTGTAAAAACACATAATCAGTGGTTTATGGTTACTTTTGGAAAATCAGAAATTCGTGTTGTGTAGCAGGGTGATAAGCGTTCCTGTTTGATTTGCCATGCTTTTCCGTCACCCATACAGGCAATCTTTAAAGTATTTCTGCCGTAACGGTCATTGACAGTATCCAAAACCTTCATCAGGCTTTTGTGCTTTCTTCTGTCCACTTTATCGAACAAACTTCCCTGTACGGCGTTTTCGGAACAAATATCCATCATCATCACTCCGGCTTTCTTGTAAAAATAATTCGGACAAAATATCTTTTTCAAACCTTCGAGTGCGTAATACAGTAATTCCTGCGTGGAGTTGGTGGCTACAGGTAAAGTCATCACGATGTGCTGGCTGTATTGCGGCAAATCATTACGATATGGGTTGGTATCAATGAAAACAAGCATCTGTGCGGCACAGGATTTTTGTTTGCGCAGTTTTGCCGCTGCCATTGCCGTATAGGTACTCACGGCCTCGCTGACAGTGGTAAAATCTTCTATCATTTTGCCGAAACTTCTGGACACCATGATTGTTTGCTTTGGCGGTGGCGACGTTTCCATTGCGATACACGGAATGCCGTGCAATTCACTCCAGGTACGCTCACCCATCACTGTCATGTGTTTGCGTACCCACGCCTTTGGCAACTGTGTAAAATCAAAAGCAGTTTTTACGCCCATTGATGTAAGCCGTTTGGTATGTTGCCACCCGATGCCCCACACATCGCTAATTTCAAAGCCTTTTAACGCTTTTATCCGTTTTTCGTCTGTGTCAATCATACATACATTTTTGTATGCAGGATACTTTTTAGCAAATTTATTGGCTACTTTCGACAATGTTTTTGTCGGTGCAATACCAATGGATACAGGAATCCCGGTACCCTGTCTTACCGTTTTGGAAATTTTTTCGCAATGTTCTTTGAGGTTGAAATTTTGAAATCCATTGAAACAGAGGAAACTTTCGTCTATGCTATAGTCTTCGACCTCCGGGCAAAAATCAGACAATAATCCCTTGACTCTCATTGAAAAATCTGCATATAGAACAAAATTCGTAGAAAAAACCTGTACATTGTGTTGTTTTACAAGATCTTCAATCTCAAAAAAGTTCGCTCCCATCTTGATGCCCAGTGCCTTTGCTTCGCTACTGCGAGCGATGGCGCAACCATCATTGTTTGAAAGTACTATCACCGGTTTCCCTTCCAAAGTGCTGTCGAACACCCTTTCGCAACTCACGAAAAAATTGTTACAATCTACCAGCGCGTACATGGGTAAAATTTTTTGATGACATGCGTTAAAACTCCCCAACGGCGCACTTCTTCACCTTCGCGTACAATTTGCGCTTCAAATTTTGGATTGGAAGGGGTTAATTCGACAAATCCAATCCCATATTTTAACCTTTTCGTGGCAAATTCACCATTGTGCGAAAATATAAGAATGGAATTATCAAAGGGTTCAGCAAGTTTGTCAATCACTAATAAATCGCCGTCATCTATTCCGTCGCCCAGCATGCATTCGCCCTTCGCAAACATGCAATACGTACTTTCTTTCTTCTTTACCAGCAATTTATTGAAATCTATTCCTTCTTCAGCATAGTTGTATGCCTCCGAGGGAAACCCGGCAGAAATATATCCGGCAAAAGGGATTTCCAGTTCCAGCAACTCACCGGCTACCGGGATGAGTCTGTTAAGCGCGTGATTGACGGTTTTTGCTTCCATTTTAAGATATAAAAACGATATGACGAATAACAAAAGACACCTCACTCCTCCTCAAACAATATCTTCTTAAGTTTTTGATACAGAAACGACAAAACGAGCAATACCACGCCCAGCACCACAAAAGCAATAATCTTTGCACCCTGCGAAACGTTGATGAGGTCGTACATGAAAAGTTTCAATAAAACCAATCCCAAAAGCGATAATGAAATGATACGGAGCGTTTTGTATTTAAGCTGCATCCCCAGCCACATCTGTACAAAAGCACATAAAGTCCATAGCACAGTGATAGAAATTTTATTACTGATATATAAATCATTATGCAATGTTATTTGATTGATTCCTTCAATAATTGCAACACTCAAACTGATCATCGCCGTCACGTTAAAAATCCACATCATGATTTTGCCGGACAGTGATTTGAGTTGGTATTGCCTGTGAAAAATTCGGGCAACCACCGTAAACAGACCGCATAATCCTGCAAAGCCAATCCAGTAAAGCATAAAAGCATAACCTTTGTGATGCAACGAAATACTGAAATTGTTGAACCAGAAATATAAACATCCAAGCACCCAGATGGTTATCGCGGCAAAGAATCTGAACCGGCAGGTAAGTGCAGTTTGACCGGTTATAACGGATAATACACATGCGAAAATCAGGAAATAAGCCATTTTCCAGATGGAAGTATAATCAGTGCTGGTATACATGTATAATTCCCGGTTACCTGTATAGAAAAGCATCATGGCAGCAACTGTACCGATAGCAGTAGGCAGCCAGCCTGATATGAATTGTTTTTGTCCGGCATATTCGCTGTTATGCCGGCGAAGCAGTAAGCCTGATGTTACAAAAGCCAAAGAAACATACAGGCGGGTGATGAAATACCGGTTGAAAAAAATGCTTCCTTCCAATGCGCGTATTTGGCTTTCGTAATCATACGATCTTTCCTGCAAGGTGTGAAGAGATGATATGCTGATCAAAGCAAATGCAAGGAGTATTAGTGATCCGCAGTAATAAATGACAGAATTTGATTTCCGGAAAAGCCACAGCAACAATACTGCCTCTGTAGCCCAAAACAACGTAACATTGTTGCCGTTGAACTGCATTGGAGCAGCAAGTGTTACAAAACTGATGGTTAATCCAGCAAACAGGTGAAACAGCACCTTGTCCTTTTTGTTATTGTGCAACATAGCAGCAACCAGAGCGTTTACCAAAGCAAGCAAAGCCGTTAGCAAGCCTTTGTAGTTGCCGGCGCCCATGCGTTGGAGCAGCAACACACCAGCCAGAAGAAAGAAAAAAGAATTGGCTACAATCAAGATGATATGCAGCACATTGTCTTTTGGCCGTTCTTTGTCGTTGAAAACCTGTACCAGCGGCATGAGCAGAAATATGATATAAAAAATGCTTGCATACAACAGCAACGCTGTATCGCGGGCAATATCAGTTGATGAACTTCTGAAAAAACCGGTATTTCGCAGATAATACATCCAGAAAATTAAAAGCGTGCCTGTAAAACTGATGATTATCAACTCTTTCCACTGTTTGCGCAATGACAGTGCAAGCATCCCGATGTTGAGCGTGGTAATGAAAATGAACAGTACGTGGTAGTTGCCATCGCCGCGACTGACCATTATAGGGGTAAGCATCCCGCCGATGAGCGACAGAACAGCCAGT
>Ga0209737_10003117_pt1 | contig 11571 bp, 8 predicted proteins | sample TergutCu122P3_FD_187284 | JGI IMG/M metagenome (GOLD analysis project Ga0209737, IMG submission 187284) | Cubitermes ugandensis P3 segment gut microbial communities from Kakamega Forest, Kenya - Cu122 P3 (SPAdes) (version 2) | ecosystem: Host-associated > Arthropoda: Insects > Digestive system >...
TATTTCCATTTACAGAAGCCAATTAAAAGAAATTTATTCTGTCTCCAGAATAAGCTAATGCTAACATACTGACCTCACATTAATGTGCAAGGAATCATTAGTATCAATCAGAAATCCGCCAGACCACAGACAGTTTGGAACATCCAACAGTCGCACACATAACAACTGCTCCTTGTCAAGACGAGGCCAGTGGAATGGTAAGCAGCAATCAGGAACAGCTTTCAGGTATGTAGCTTGGGCACCTGGATCATTCTAAATGATACAAAATTAACAACTGCAGTGCCTGTTATAGAATGGACACAGGTGCTACTTTCAACTAACAGAGAATGGTAAATCAATACTTCTCAAAATCTTGTCAATGCCATAATGATTTATATGATTTTGATTTTATACGCTGAACAGTATCAACAAAAACAGAGCAGAAGGCATTAAGTGTGTAATTACAATAGGTTAAAATGTTTAAAATAGCCAAACAAATACTGCTGATAAAAGATACAGGTCAACAACTATTTGTGGTCATGTAACAATACTGTTGATGAATGAGATGACAGAGTACCAAACAGCCAAATAATACTACACTGAATTGAAAACGATATGAAAGGAAACACTCATGGCCTAATTTAACCTGGCAGAACTTGCACTTGGTCCTTGGTCCAAGACCCATGCTACTGTAAACTTCATGTTTCCTGTTCAACGATTCCAGCTCCTAAATTGACCATCTTTGTACACATATGTCAGTTCCAGCACCTCAGCGTGGTCGCTGTCTTAGTTCTACTTAGGTACTCCAGCCGCTAAAGTGTCAGCTTCAGTTAATCAACTACCCTTGTTCATCATTCAACATTGGAAATGTAATTTTCACAGACTGAAAATGACAAACTCACCAAAGTTGTAGCAAAGCAGCGTTGGGCGAACTGAAGTTGGAATGTAGATTTATTATGTAACTGAAATCTTGGTGAGAGTGTGACGATATTAGTTGATCTGTAGCGACCTCTCCCTGGATGAACGTTGATCCCTATCACATACATGATATCTGGGCGGGAATCACGTAACGACACACGCAGACGGCGCACCTGTACACCCTTGTGTAAGTGGAAATGCTGACACCACTGTAAGAGAAAAGAAGATATTGTGTATTCTCATCCAATGATGATCCCTTTATGGCAGACTGCAATAATAAAACAGCTTTTACTTGTCGTGTTAATATCCAGATACAATTAAAATAACTGAAGAAAACACCATTCATCCTTGTGCATTATGTTCAGCTGGTGTCACAAAACAAAATCCTTCTTTCTCTTTATAGCTCCTCTCAGGTCACTTTAAAAATTCTTTTATTACTAACTGAACTCATTCTATGAACATTCTTTTTAACAGTACTTTTTGTAACTATGGCATTTCCTGGAGTACAATATAAATTCTGCCTAAAATCCACATGCATCTTATAGTATAAAGTAATACAGTCCTCTTTCCTAAAATTTCCCCTCTAAAGTATGAATACATAGTAGAGACAGAAGCAGAGTAGGTATGGTATCAGCTCTTCAAGAAAGTCGTAATTCCATTATTGTTAGCTAGTGTCTCACCATTAGCTACCACTGACCATTTGACGCCTCAGAATTCCACACCTTATTCCCTATGCCTTCATCTCAGTAATACATAACTCATCCTTCCTTCCCCCTCACTTCCTGTGGAGGTTTATATATGTGTGACCAATCCAAGGAGACAGACATTCGATGTGTTGTGTAATGAAAGCAAACATCATGTCAGTAAGGGCAGCTGGTTGGTCTACAATACCATACATCCAAAAAAAGGGTGGTCTTATATACACTCTGTTGAATTTGTTTATTTTCAATTATCTTTCAATTTCATGAAGCATCCCACCTCCAGAAAACTGAAAAAAGGTAAGGCAATCCCTGTACAGGCCCTTAGGGCTCCAGGAGAATAAGGCTCCCAGAATTTCTGACAATCTGCACATGAAGGCAGCAAGGTTGTCAGCCCTACGCACTGGCCACCTCTACCCCCCAGCAGAGACCTGGTACTCATTTCTGTTAGAGGCTGTGTCAATACCAGGGTCATAGTGCAGCCAGAAGGATTACTTCAATGATGGATTCCAATGACCCAAACGGGAATCAAACCTGTGACCTTCCACCTTCTGGAACAGTGCCTCAACCAACTGTGCCACCTCATCCCCCCTACAAAACATCAATGTGTAAGGTACTGTGCCGTGGGTTGCATGCCCCTGGGGTGTTGCCTTAATCATCGACTGCCACGACAACACACCACTGGTGATGGAAGAATGAATGAACAAATGACTGAAGGAATGAATAATTGAATTAATGGATGAACAAACGAATATGAACCATTGGTGGAATTATAATGACCTATGTGAGTGCCACTGTGTCCATCACAAATCCAACATGGAATGGCTTGGGACTGAACCCAGGCCTCTGTAATGACAGGATGACAACTACTAGCCTGAGACACAGGTAGAGATGACAACACAAATGATGCCTTTGAGGACACAAGTAAGCACCACCTTGTAAACACCTCAAATGGCCTGTACAAAACTGGAAGAACAGAAGCCAAAAAAAAAAAATTCTAAGTCCAAACTTGGATGCAACACACTGAAGTGACAACTGGACAGCCCACTGTTACAAGAACTGGGTTCTGAATCTTACCCTCCATTTTCACTTCATTTTTTTAGGATCAAAGCATTGTTACCTGCTGTCTGTTACAACGCACAGTAAACTGATCACTCATTCGCCAGCAACAAACTGGTGCAAATTATTGAAAACTCACTTGTGGTATTCCATCTGGATGCACTCCACTGCCAACACGAGCCACTACAGTTGGACTAGCTTCATGATCAGCAAAGGAGAACAATAGTGGTGCAACCATTCGAGCAACTTCATGTTCTTCAAATTGACCAGCTGCTGCCTCTGTTGGCACTCCTTCCTGCCGAAACACCAGTGGCAGGCCTGTCTTATTGATTATCCAGAATGGAGCTGTTACCGACACCTGAAGGGACAAACAAAATGTACATATGTTGTTAGACATGTTTATACAGCCCAACAGCCAACCAACAATAAATAAAAACTACTGTTACAGATGCATGTTGTATTCATTTTGAAAAATTACAAATATGCACATGCTGAAGACAATACAAGAAACTGAGGGAAAAAACAGATTATATTACTGTTTAGGTGGGAATTTTAAGGTGGAGAGTGAAGACAGATTAAAGAATGCTCTAACATCCCTATTGAATAAAATACATGCAATTGGGTTATCAACTAAACTTTAAAAATGAACACAAAATAGAAACAAAAATGTTCAGCACACTTAATAAAAATCACACCCTGAAAGACAAATAACAGAATATGGTGGTCAAGTATATATTTCAAAAATAAATGAGGACAGAATCTCAAAGTTTTGAAACATGAAACTGAAAGGAAAATGTCCAAGAGGAAGACTGAGATAAAGATGGGAACAACAGGTAGGAAAGATTTCACACAAAAGGGAAAATACAGAACAAAACTGTGAAGCAGCAGGAAGGGACAAAAGTCTAGAACGTGCTGCGAGGCAAGTAACAAACTGAAAACATAAAAAGAAGATAAACACCATTTTTATGAAAAGAAAAATTAATTCTTTTTGTGTTCTATGTTGTGAGCTGGGATGGTGTAGTCAGTGCAGTGAATTGCTACGGGCTGGGTGGTCTGGGGATCGAATCCTGGTGAGGGCAAGATTTTCTGCGCCTGTCCAGACCCACCCTGGGGCCCACTCAGCCTCCTGTACAACTAGTACCAGGTCTCCTTCCCAGGAGTAAAGCAGCCAGGGTGTGGTGTTGACCACCCACCCCCCCATCTAGCACCAAGGTTAATGGAAATGTAGAGCTATACCTCTACTCCCACTCTGGGCCTTCATGGCCTGTTCCAAGGGTGAACTTTACTCTTTCCCCTGGTTTGTGAGCTATGTGAAACACTGTAACAAAAAATATGAAGAAGCCACACACAGTGAATGCTGCCCATTTTACTACAGACCAAGGAAGATAATAAGATATAAAGTTGCTGATGCTTTGCCCTTTTTGATCATGCACATTTTCAGAGAAAAACAGAATATATGTCAACCCATTGGGACTAACAAGATATGTCTAAATAAATGTAACAGTGTAAAACTACATTACATTATCACAGCACAGTATTAAAATGTATCAGGAACACACATAAATGACAGACGCTTGGAAGATAAAAATGTATGAGAAAATCAGACATGATATTACCACTATAAAAATATACTAATAGTTTACTTATTCACTATCTTTAGAAGGTGCATTAACTCTTACTTTCAGACCTGCTCCTCTCTGACACACCACATTTCCATGAAGAAACAATCGTCTTTTCTGCTCATCGTGCAACCGCACCACAGAGCTGAACGTGGTTGCTGTCAATGGAATCACTAGCGTACCCGCATGGGAAAAATTTTCAAGATGAAAACATAATTCCACAACTTTCTCGATATCCACCTGTCACAGACAATCATTCTGTCATTAACAACACTCAAATAAATTCTTAATACAATTATTTTGGTAATTACTTTTCTTCAACTAGAGAATCCCAGCATATCTGCTTGATTTTATGCCTGCTGGGCATCCTTGCAGAGTAAATTAAATTCCTTATATACAGGTCATGCCTATCTGTTACCTAGTAACAGCACTTGAACGAACAGATGTTTTAAGTTCTACACAGCACAATTCCAACGAAAGTTGTTAAAAAATTCCAACAACAGGTCATTTGACCCAGACCAAAGCCCACAAACATAAACAGTTCACAAATTCTGGTAAGCCTCAAAACAAGATATCTTTGCCTAATGTTGGTTGGGCACTTCAAACTTTGGTCATGACCCTACTTTACACATGTTCTGTTACCCATTCGTACAGTACAAAAACTTAATAAAATGTCTCAATTACATTCATCTCTGAACCAAAATATCTTTCATTAATACCTGATATAAGAGAAACGTAAATAAAGGGACAATGAAGCAAGTTACCCATAAAAATACATTTAATATCTCCAAATCTTAGTTCACAGCACTACTTTGCTTGTTCAGAAAGTATTTATTGGAAAAACTGATGTCTAACATAAACCTGTGTGTCCAACATAAAAACAAAACACCTATGTCAGCACAATATCAAAGAAGTCTATGATGGTTATGTAAAGTGAGATGTGTGATATTTAAAATATTTACATAAAAAATACAGACTTTCTACATTGTGGTCACATTGTTAAAAGGTGAAAACAGACGAAATACCAGAAACTGAACTGCTGCAATAAGTATGTACAATACATCCCTCTGTCAAAGACAAACTTTTGAGGGTGAGGGGTACAAAACACATTTTATTAGTGGCACCTGTGTAAGTAAAGAAGACTGTCCTGGTTTGATATGGCCCGCACAGTTTGTCGCTGCATCTTTCACGGCATAATGCAGATCATATGGCAAGAGATTCACAATAGTAATGGGACTCAGAAGGGTGATGGTGTGGGCAGGTTGCACCCAACTATCAGAAACCCGCTCATAAGGAAAGTTTTCACGGTGAATGGCAGCACAGAACCTGCAACATTAGAAACAACAATTCCACTTTATTGTAAGGTTGTTACTTAACCTTCATGCAGCTGAGCCATAATCCCACAACACATCCATCTTGGAAACTATACTTCCGCATATGTTCAGACTTGCAGCAAGTATACCTCCATACAGGTAGAAAGAGGTAAAGCTGTCCCTGTCCACATCATGAAGGTTATATAGTGAGAAGAGATACACAACCAATCACTCTTAACCTTGGCACAAGAAGGAGGCCAGAGGTCAACATCTTGCCCTGACCATCTTACCCCTAGGAAAGAACCCTTGTACCCATTGAATAAGAGGATGGGTGGGCCTCTGACCCGGCCTGGATATTTGGAGAAGAAAAAAATCACTTACCCATGCTGGGATTCAAACTTCCAGACTGTGTAGCCCATAGACTAGTTGCTACACTGAATGTACTACCATGGCTCATGTAATTCCATGCAGTGTCTCTTTTGCCAAAAAACATGTTTGTTGATACATTACCAAAAAACATACAGACAAGACAACCCAGTTGACAATTTTAAAAATTCTGATATGACTTTCAGTCTCATGTAACAGAAATAAATAAGGTGGCATTCATCCTACAACACACCATGAAGACATGGGAGGGGGGGAACTAAAGGTAAAGCCTACCCATTCACTTTCTTGAAGCTAGATGGGGAGGGTGGTCAATGCCATGTCCCAGCTGCTTTATGCCTGGGAAAATGGGAAAGAAGTGGTACCCATTGTACAGGTTGGTCATTGGGGCTGGTCTACACAGGTATGGAAAATCTTAACCCCCACAGGGTTCAAACCCTGGGCAGTCCAGCCCATACTAAGTAACTATACCGACTACGCTGTTCCAACCTCCAACAGAAATAATACTGAACATTAAGTATGAGACTCACCTGAAACACTGATCCTTATTGCTAATGCACATCCTTAAATCTGCCATTGTTTCTCCTGGTCGGGAGACATGACTCCAGATGATAGGCTTATTGCAGAACACATAGCCATATCCTGCAGGATTTGACTGACATACAGGTCTCACCCATAAGTATGACATGACATGAGAGAGTGGAATGGGCAATACTCCACCTGGGGCAACTTTCATACATTTGGTACCCATCACTGCAGAGTAACAAAACATACCAATCAGCGCAGCTAAAAATATATATAGCTCTATCATCTGTTCCTGCTACAACAAAAAATATTCTTGGTATCAGTGAGCTACAAACTAACATGCTAAAACCTACAAAGTACACAAAGTTAGAATGAAAATGTTGTTATATGCAAGTTTTCCCTACATAATACATTAAGTAATCACAGGTATCTCATCTGCCAGCATAATAACTAATATGTCATGAACATGAGACCACATACTGTAAATTACATAACAATCTGCAACAATTAAATCCAAGATACTGAAATGAAATTAAACGTCTGTGTACTGAATGCAGGTTATTTAATGATGTACCTCCCGCTATCATGAATATGTTCATTGAACTTGAAAGTAGCGGTGACAAAGCAGTCAAGATGGAAACTGAGAACCCCCTGAATAATAGTTACAAATGTTACAAAAAGGTAAAGTTTTCCTTGTCCACACCATGAAGACGAATAGGGAGAGTGGAGGTACAGCTCCACTCACTCCTAACCTCTGCACTAGATGGAGGTGAGTCATAAATGTTACTAAGTCATCCAAATTAGTGAGATGTGCAAGTCTCTGGCAGTCACTATAAAGGATGCTGTCTTCTCAGATATGTCTACCCGGACAGTCAGATATCAGGATCCTGAAAAATTTGTATGCTTACACCAGACTATACAGCTTCACATTCCAGATGACTGCAATCCCCACCCTACTTGGTGGGTGCCTTTCCTTTAGCCCTTTGTATAACAATGTCATACAACATGAAGATGTTTGTAGAAACTGTAGATGCTATACTCATACTCATATCTACAGTCAGCCATTCTCCATTCAAGCCACCCATGTGTAATTGCAATATAACAACTGAATTAATGAAGGTGGACCAGAAAGTAAGTTTGTTGTACCCATAAATGAAAGGCAATATTTTAGCAGAAAACTGACAATACATGAAAAAGGTGTCACTGGTAAGCCATTTTTCAACTTAGACACCATGACAATTAAGGCACTTGTCACAGCATACGATAAGTTTATTCATTCTGGATGCACAGAAGATATGCCCCTGTTGGGTCAACCATCTCATGATAGATGTCATCTTCATCACAGGTAAATGATGTCCCAATAACTGCTCCTTTAAGTTGGGACACAGACAAAAAATCCCCAAGTGCCAAATCTGAACAGTACTGGGTATGCTCTGTTTCCCAACTAATTTTTGTAGCAGGTTCTGTGTTTGCTGTACAGCTGGGCATTGTCACAGAAAAAAAATCAGATCATTGCCATAACAACCAACAAGTTTTCCATGCCTACAAAAAGCACCCAACCCCTCAGAATTCCAAGTAAAGCCAGATTTCCAAGTGGGTCACCAGCTGTGCTGCTTCCATATACACACCTCAGATCACAAGACTGTGAACACTAGAGCCCTCTGTCATATATATAAACAGCATTTGAAATTTCATGGAGTTTGGCATCTTGAATAACAGGACTTGTGAACTTCTTATCCACTCTCATGCTGGACATAAAACTGATGCTAGCTGCTATGTTTTGAATGAATAAGAAGTGTATGCACACAGAAACAATTTTGGCATGCTCTTTCTTCTTTGTTTGATCATTTAAAAAATGTACAACTTCTGGCAAACACAAATATGAACCCAAAATATTGATACATTCTCCTCTAAAATTCTTGTTCAAAGCAGTTTTTATTCAAAATATTAAAAATTTGTGAGTTATGCTCCAGATATGCGGTGACACAGACTCTTCACGTAAACTTTGTGTGTGTTCTCTGCTCTGACTTGAATGTGATATCAAACTTTATTAGATTTTTATTTCATGACAGATCTGTCAAACTCTTCTGAAGTCATTACTTAGACAAATGACTGACAGCTGATAAGCACATTTTTGCAACCTTCCACTGGACATATTCAAAAGGGCAGTTCACTTCTTCAATAATGGAACACAGGTGCACACTGCACACTATACTTTTTGGACTTCATATTATGAATCAAAATTCAAAATTCAAACCTGAACACAATGAGGTTTGAATAAGAAACTGTCCACACATCTGCACTTCGAGAGGTATGCACAGAGGGGAGGATAATACAAAATTGGATCTTAAAGAAACAGAGGAGATAGTGTGAACAGGACTCATATGGCCCAGGACAACGTCCAGTAGTGCACACCTGTGAACACAGTAATAACTTACAGTTCCCATACAAGGCAAAGAATTTATTTAGTAACTGAATAACTATCAGCTTCTCACTGACTCTGCTCTATGGAGTTGGTTTATTTTGTTCCAATATAGAAACCTGTTTTCCTTAAAAGGTTCTGTGGATCAATGTGGCAGTCACACCTCAAAGTGATAACATTTGTTACCTCCAGGATGTATTGGTGTGTTTTCTAGCTTCAGTTCTACTGTTTCTGGTAGCTGATTGATCAGAACGAGAGATGACCTCACTGTCACCAGTTTCCGTGCTGAACCCTCCAAGGTAACTTCAAACACTATTCTCCCTTCAGGCAAACTCAGATTCTGCAAATGAAACACACTGCATTCATAGTTGCAGGATAATATTTATTTTTAGCAAAGAATTACTTCCTCTAGAGTCAGGTATCCTGTAGGAGATACGAATCCTGTACACTTATTTTTCATTTTTTGTTCATCTCAAATGGCTAGCAGAAATTCCAATGCTACATTTCCTATAAGGTCTGTCCTTTTCTTCTTCTAGAACTATTTCCTTTCTATATAAAGTGATAAACAAAAAAGTCACTCATCCACTGTATCACACCTTCCCACTATGTTTCCTTTCCAGTTTCTGGCCAGTTCTTTCCTCCCTTCCTGCTACCGTATAGCACCTGGTACACTACCTTGTTCTAGAGTCTCCCATATCTTTTATTAGCTCTACAGAATAGAAATGAGTGATTCCATATCACAATCAATGCTATGGAACATCAAATCACCTTTCAACAGTTTGTTCTCAAATTGTTGTACTCACTGCTCTATAAAGTTCTGGCAACGCTTGTCTGAAGTAGAGACCCACTCTGTCTACTGACACAGGACCAACAGATTTCCATCCCTCCACTCGAACACCAATCTGATGGATACGCAGCTTGTGCGTGTCACGATGGCGAACCTTGTCTGCAAGCAAAGAATTTAAAAAAAACATCAGATCTTAGTCGATATATGGCTGGCATACCTGTGGTGGGGGATCACCTCTCAAGCAGGAAAATACAACTTTTATTTCAACTGTATTCATGATATAGCATTTACAGTTTGGAATAACATTTTATATATACATAAGTGGTACCTGTCTAACAAGACAGCAAAGGCAAAAACTACAGCAGGCCACAATGGTGGGCCAGTCTGTGGGTCCAACACAAATAATTATTCTAATTAAAGACCAGTAAATTTGCCAAAACACTGCTGGTCAAAACAAAACTGATCTGGAGGTAATAGTAATTTCTCTTACATATGCTGTTGTTTGGTAACTATCAGTACCTTCATGGGATTTGAGATTCACAAAGTGGTCAAGATGACAACTGCAATCTGGAATGTGAAGTCCTGCAGTCCGGTGTAAAGGAACCCCAGTTTAAGAGAAACACAGCAGTAACCATCTGTCAGACCACACAGCATCACAACATAGCAGGCTGTACAATCTCTGTTTTCTCTCAGAAAACTCCCAGTACTTACAACAAACAGTAAACCTCCGGCTTTATGTTACCATATTTTGTGTTTTCCATGACTTTATGCGTTTTTTGTACAATCCTGCTCAATACCCATAAGAACAATGTTCCTCGGATTTTATGCCATTATTATTTAGTTCCCACAAAATCATAAAATTGTAGTTGTACTGTAATGAGCACACACAAAGAACTTAAATATTTACACTTCTATGACAACATGCAATTGCAACAGCAACTACAGACATGAATTCCCTTAATCATACATGTGCCTACTCACCTCGACCTTCGAATGAAAATGGCACTGTTTCACCTGGGGCCACAGACATCCAGTAATCATCCTGCTCCAGTGCAGACCCCTTTCCTAGCAACGGATCAGAAATGCTGCAACATTTATTAAGGCGAATTGTATTATTTACAGCCATTAGAGATGTGTACGATGCAAGGAAAACACAAACCATTTTACAATGCTCACCTGTCTGGAGATGTGATAAGTGTGGTAAACCACATCCTTGAACCTGTGTGATTGCGTATTGCAAAGGGGACAAAAGGAGAACGCCGTCTATACCCAGGTGGGCTCCCAATCAGCTTATTCACTCCATTATCATACCTGAGTGACACAAAAACAAACATAATGACACTATACAAGGGGTGTATCCATACAATACGTCCAAGCTGTTCTTTTCTGGCCTACAGTGCAGTGAACATCCTTAACCTGAAGATAGCAAGTGCAGAGCATGTCAAAACCTCAACTTCTTCAAAACATCATTCAGCAAAATCCTAAGAGCTGAAGTTACACGTTAGACAAATAGCATGAAAGAACAGTCACTGATATTTTATCATGTTGATCATCACAACTCACACGTATGGAGTTCCATGCTTTTACTGTTATTTACAATGGGATGTATGAGAGGTGTCTGGAAATGGTTTGGAATCAACTAATTTGCAGAATCTTTAGTCTGAATACTAAACAAACACTAGCTCAAAATACTCCGTTCCTAGATTCTACATAACCACCATCTCCTTGGCAGCTTCTGGGTGGCTTCACAGAACCTTCTTCAGGGTTGTTGCAATACCTCTCGTGGACAGCCACCTGTTCAGTTTCATTGCCTCTGTCAAAGATCTGTACCCAGCTAACAGTGCTGCATGGACGTGATTTCTCTCCA
>Ga0209737_10003118_pt1 | contig 11567 bp, 16 predicted proteins | sample TergutCu122P3_FD_187284 | JGI IMG/M metagenome (GOLD analysis project Ga0209737, IMG submission 187284) | Cubitermes ugandensis P3 segment gut microbial communities from Kakamega Forest, Kenya - Cu122 P3 (SPAdes) (version 2) | ecosystem: Host-associated > Arthropoda: Insects > Digestive system...
ATGAACAAATGTTCGCGAAAGTTTGTTCTGTTGTTATTCACTCAATAAATCATTTCTTGAAGGACTTCGATTGCTTTTTGGAGTTGGTTGTCAGTTCCGTGTTCATAGAAGGCGTCACGGTCCAGTTCGATTTCGATGTCGGGGGTAATTCCGATTTCTCCCAGGTTGCGTCCATTGGGGGTGAAATAGGTGCTTACTGTTAGTTTTACTGCTGTTTTATCGTATAGGGTGATGATTCTTTGTACTGATCCTTTGCCAAAAGTTGGTTGTCCGATAACTATTCCTTTATTGTGGTCTTGGATTGCTCCGGCAAGTATTTCGGCGGCACTGGCGGTGAAAGCGTTAACAAGGACAACTATTGGTATATCAAGTTCATTTCTTCCGTCAGAGGTATATTCGTCACGATTTCCATGTCGGTCTTCGATGTATACAATTAATCCTTTGGGCAGGATTTGGCGGGCAATGGATGTCACGGAATTGACATTTCCGCCGGGATTGGAGCGGACATCAATTATAAGACCACGGATGCCACGGTCTTTTAAGTCATTTAAAGCTTCGGCGAAGCTGCTAATAGTAACATTGTCAAATTCTGATATATAAATGAAACCGATGTTTTCGTCTTCTGTAATTCCATGGTTGATTGTTCTTTTGTCAACCCGGCGGCGTTCCAATTCAATTGAAATAAAATCCGGTGCCCCTTCACGATAAACAGTCACTGTGACAGTGGTATGTTCCTGCCCACGGATTAGGGCAACTACTTCACTTGATGAGTACGATGTAACATCGGTATCATCAACTTTTACGATATAATCACCTTCGCGCAGGTCTGATTCCGATGCTGAGCCACCATCAATAATACCACTGATAACTGTCAGGTTACGGTCGGTATCATAACTGATGAGTGCTCCAATACCAAAGAAAATTCCTTCAATGCTGGCATTTGCCCTAATTAAATCCTCGGCGGTAAAATACTGGGCATATGGGTCGCCAAGAGCATGGACTAGACCACGGTATAGTCCTTCTTCCAGTTGCTCATTAGTGATATTGTCGGCACGAAAGTATACGCTTTGGATAATATCTTCGATTGCTTCAATCTTCGCTTTGGAGCGTTCGTTTAAGACGGTATCGTATATTACGGTGTCAACTTCAGGGGAATTTTTATATATATGGATGAGTACGTTGTCGTAAAGGAATTTGCCGCCAAAACCAGCTATGGCTAAAAAGAGACAGCAAGAAAGGCCGCATATGAATCCGGCGATGAAACCTTTTCTATTTCTCTTTGATTTGGGATTTTCCATAACCACCCCGCCCTTCGGGCACCCCTCCAAGGAGGGAATTATATTATTAGTTTGTTCCGAAGTAACCCCAGGGGTTTACAAATTGTCCGGCAACCCGGACACTGAAATGCAGGTGTGGTCCGGTTGAACGCCCTGTCGAACCTACAGCGGCGATTCTTTGTCCTTTGGTCACTTCATCCCCTTTTTTTACATGTAATACCGAAGCGTGCATATATAGGGTGAAAACACTGTCGCCATGGTTTATCATGATGTAATTTCCCATGATAGGGCTGTATTCAGCGGCAACTACTTCTCCTTGGTACGCGGCGAGGATATTGGAACCGGTGGGAGCGGCTATATCAATTCCATTATGGAACTGGGGAACTCGCAAAATCGGGTGGATGCGATTGCCATAATCGTCAGTGATACGCCGTGATGCCGGAACCGGCCACTCGAATTTCCCCCCGTCAAAGCGGCGTCTATGTTCGGCTGCCAAGCGGGCGCGTTCATCGGCGGCTGCTTTTTCGGCGATTTTAATGACTTCGGTTGTCGCGGCAATTTCCGCTTCATACTCTTTAATTGCCTGTTCCTGTGCGGCGATATCACCTCTGATTGCTTCTATTTCCCTGCCTTTGTCTTCTATTAATTGATTAAGTGCATCCCTTTCGGCTTCGACGGCTTTTCTTGCTTCATCAAGTAGGATTTTTTCCCCTTCAAGTATTTCCTTACATAATGCCACATATTGTGAAATAGCGATAAATTCGTTTAGTTTGGTTTCATCATAACGCGATAGTGCTTCAAGGTAGTCGGCACGGTTCAAAATTTCGGAAAGGCTTTCAGCGCCAATCAGAAACTCCCAAATGTATGATTCACCCTGTTCATACGAAAATCTGACCCGCTCTTTCATCCCGGCATATTGCGCTTCCTGTTCCGCAATCGCATTTTCAAGCTCGATTGTTTTTTCAACTATTTCATCTTCTTTGATGGCAATCAAGTCCAGTAAATCAGCAATGTTTTGTTCGATGATGGCAAGGTTTTTGTCTAGTTCCTCGATGTATCTTGCCAAATCTTCGCGGGCACTAACCAAACTGCGTCTTACATTTTGGATATTGGTCAGGGCACTTTGTAACTTATTTCTTTCGTTTCGGTTATTAGCTATTTCCTTTTCCAGATTTTTTATTTTGTCATTCGTCCAACCATACGACTCCTGCGACCCGCTTAATAGAAAAATCGTTATGAATATTATCATGGCAAAACCAACAATAAATAATCGTTTCATAAGTATCCTATACTCGGAGGTGCTTACGTACGGTTGTGACACTGCCGATTAAACCAATCCCTGCTCCCATCGCAAATGAAACCGGAACCAAGGTCTGGAAAATATGTTCAACCGGTAAAAAGTTGAACATTGAAGCTATCAACGGGAAATCATTAACAATAAAATTTACTACTGTTTCATATAGGTAATAAATAAGTACCAGTGGGGTGATAGCACCAATTATACCAATTAAAATCCCTTCGATAACAAAAGGTGAGCGGACAAAAAAGTCGGTCGCACCGATATATTTCATGATATTTATTTCCTCACGCCGTACTGATATACCGATAGTGACGGTATTGCTGATGAGGAAAATTGAAACCAATAAAAGGATACCGATAATTCCGGCTGTTGCATAAGCAATAAGGACATTTACCCCGGTCAGGACATCGGCAAGGATGTTCGAACGGTTGATCCTGCGGATTTCAGGAATTGATTCCAAGTATGAAATCAAGGTATGTTGCATGGAAACATCACTAATATAAACCATGTAGTTTTCTGAGCTTGGCGAATCCTCCGTTTCAGCAAGTGGGTTGTCATCACCATAAAGGGCGGCATGTTCACCCAGCATTTCTTTGACCGATTCCCAGGCTTCTTCAACGGTAACATGGACGACGTGCGAAACTTCAGTCCGTCTGGATATCATTGTACCGATTTCTTTTATCCGGTGTTCTGTCGTACCCATTTCAAAAAAGACCGTGACATGGATATCTTCCTGAGTTGTACGGACTATATTTTGGAAGTTTATCAAAACGGAGTAAAAAATTCCGAATAAAAATAAGCAAGCACCGATAGTCGCTATTGAAGCCAAAGAGAATAATTTATTACGTCCGATATTTTTGATACCTTGACGAAGGGTATAAAATAATGTACTAATCCTCATCTAAATACATCCCCCTTTCTTCATCACTGACTACCACACCCCGTTTCATCGTGACAACACGTTTCTGCATTGCGTTGACTATTTCACGGTTATGGGTGACAACGATAACAGTGGTACCGTTTTCATTTATTTGTTCCATCAATTTCATGATATCCCAGGAGTTCTTGGGGTCAAGGTTGCCGGTTGGCTCGTCCGCAAGCAGGATAGCAGGGCGGTTCACGAGTGCCCTTGCCAAGGCAACACGTTGCTGTTCACCACCCGAAAGCTGCCGGGGTTTGGCTTTGTATTTTCCTGCCAGTCCAACTGTCGCAAGGATACTGGGGACGTTACGTCTGATGTCTTTGCTCCTTACTTGGATAACCCTTTGGGCAAAAGCGACATTATCATAAACCGTCAGTTCTTTTAGCAAACGGAAATCTTGGAAAACGATGCCGATATTGCGGCGGAACTTTGGTATTTTGCGGTGCTTAATCCGGTTTAGGTCGTATCCAAGAACATTTATATAACCGCTGGTTGCAACCAATTCCCTTAGCAATAATCGGATAAGGGTGGATTTACCCGAGCCGGAATCGCCGACAACAAAAACAAATTCGCCACGTTTTATTTTCAAGTCAACCCCGTCAAGAGCCGGGGCACCGACGGAATAAGATTTAACGACATTTTCCATGACAATGATGTCACCATCTTCTTCCATTTGTTTTTTGCGCCGTTTTAGTTCTTCATTTCTCATTTCTTAAGTACCTTTCGTTTAGGTTATGAGTCACCCTGTTATTATACGGAATTATGTAGTAATTTTTATGTTAAAAGTCAAAATTCTCCATATAACGCATATACTTCACGACCATCAAAGCAATGCGGAAGGTTATTGCATCTTCAAAGATGCGTAAATCCAAGCCGGTTATTTTAAGCAATTTGTCCAAGCGGTAAACGAGGGTATTACGATGGATAAAAAGCTGGCGCGATGTTTCCGAGACATTGAGGCTGTTTTCAAAAAACTTCGCAATAGTAGTAAGCATTTCGTTATCGAAATCGTCCGGATTTTTACCATCAAATATTTCGCGGATAAATATCTTGCAAAGGGGTATCGGGAGCTGGTATATAAGGCGCCCTATCCCTAATTGGCTATAGGCAATAATGGTGCGGTCATCAAAGAAAATCTTACCGACATCCATTGCCATTTTGGCTTCTTTGTATGAACGGCTGACTTCTTTTATCTCATTTACGACCGTTCCATATGAAATAAGGATACCGGCAAATTCCTCTTTTTCGAGGTGGTTTTCCAATATACGGGTGCATTTTTCGATATCTTTTTGCTGGTCACCGTCGCTTAAGTCTTTGACGATAATAACATTGCTTTCTTCGACTGCGGTAACAAAATCGCGGTTGTCGCTGGCAAAATGGGTACGCACTACTTCCAAGGAATTATTTTCACGGGCATTTTCAGTTTCGACTATGATGACGACACGTTTTATTTCGGCTTCGATATGTAATTTCTTGGAACGGCTGTATATATCAATTAATAGTAGGTTGTCCAATAAAAGATTTTTGATAAAATTGTCTTTATCAAATCTTTCTTTGTAAGCAACCATGAGGTTTTGCAATTGGAAAGAGGCAAGTTTTCCTATCGTATACAAATCTTCACCTGTTCCATCGACTAAAAGTATGTACTCTACCGCCGAATCATCGTAGATTTTGAAGTATTGGTGACCTTGTATTTCCTGTGAGTCTGCCATTGAGCGGGCAAATTCAAATGCCTCCATGGCACATTCGCTCATCGTCCCACCACTTGAGGCTATTTCTTTTCCCTCAATGTCCATGATACAAAAATCAACTCTTGCGATGGCTTTTAGCCCTTCCAGCGTATTTTGTAAGATTTGGTTTGAAATCATTTTTTCCCTCTTATCCGCTATAGGCGGTTTTACTACTACATCTTGATACAAATCGGCATTTGAATACTATTCTAATATAGTTCTATCGAAAAATCCAGCTATTTAGCAAATTTATTGTGTTTTTTTTGTGAATTTTGCCCAAAAAACTGTAATAGTAGTGGTTAATGGTGTATAATTGGGGGTATGAAGCCGATATATATGTAGGTGATTAGTGTTTCCGGAAGTATCGGAGTTAGAGAAGGAGGTGTGTATGGACATACCTGTTTTATCGATGAATTTGGCACAAATTGATGTCGGGAATAAAGTGGGGGTGGCGATGCTTAGTAAGTCGCTTGATATGGCGGAGGTAAATGGGGATGCGATGGTTGATATGATGAGGCAGTCGATGGAGTTGGGGGTTAATCCGCATTTGGGGGGGAATGTGGATTTGTTTGGGTGATGGTTGTGGGGGTTATAGTTATTTTATTGGTTTTTAGGAGGTTGCCTAGGGCGCGTTTGAATTCGTTTTTGGACATGTTAAAGGTTTCGCGGATTTGGGTGGGGGTGGCGGTTTTGTCGGTGAAGGGTAAGGTGCCGTCGTATTTGGTGGAGATGATGGTGATGATGCGTTCGGCATCATCGCCTATTTTTATGTAGGCTTTGGGGCGGAGGGCGAGGTCGATTTTGCCGTCGGGTTTGATGGCGGTGATTCGGGCAGTGATGGTGTCGCCAACTTTTAGGTTGGTGTAGATTTCATTGGGAGGGATTAGGGCTGAATATTTATTGTCAACGGCAACAAATGCACCGAAGTTTTTGCTTATTTCGTAGATTTCACCAGTAACGTTTGCGTTTGGTAGATAGGGTGAATTAGTGGCAAGATAGTGATAGATTTTCATTGTTGCACATAGGCGGTCGCTTTTGTCAATATAAAGGGCAACATTTATCTGGTCATCAACTTTTACCGGGCGGGTTTGCTCGCGGAAGGGAAGGAAAAGGTCTTTTTCCAAGCCCCAGTCGAGGAAAGCGCCGATATCCGAGGTCGAGACCACCCTTAGGCGGGCTACTTTGCCAAGGGTTATAAGGGGTTCGTTGGTGGTTGCGATGAGGCGGTCGGCGGAATCACGGTAGATAAATACCTCGAGGGAGTCGCCGATTTTGATGCCTTCTGGTTTCTGCTTGATAGGTAACATGATTCTTTCATCGGGGTTTGCCGAGTTATCCGGTACGAGATAGATTCCGAACTTTTCTTCTTTTGATACTTTCAGGGTTTGCTTTTCACCGAGGTTTAGCATGGGTTCTCCTTATAAGTGACTTCCGCGACACAGTATGGGTTTCCATCTGCGTCTTGTAGTGAAATTATTTCTGTATTGGCAGTTGATATTAGTTTTGGGTACAAGATATTGCCTAGCACGGCTTGTTTGCGGTATTCGGCACGAAGCTGAAAGATTTCATTTATGTTTTGCTTATGGTCGGTCAATAAATCAAGGGCGATATTGATATATTGTCCATTATTGACATGATTATTGGTATCAAGGTGGTGGGATTTGACTTCAATTGGGGGTAAGGGAGCACCTTCGCTGGAGATGGTTATTTTGCGGTCGGCATATTCCATCGGAATTTTTTCGGCTAATTGGTAACCGTTAATTATTTCCGGTGTTGGTTTGGTTGGGCGTCCTCTTTTCGTATCAAGCAGGGTCCATACTGAATTGGCACATGCCAGTTGCTCACCTGCTTCGGTATTCAGCCAGAAATTACGGAAGCCGATGACGCTGCGAAATTCATAGGGGGCAGTTCCGATGATGACTTTTTCACATAATTCCGGATAACGGTGGACAACTATCTGCCAAGCTGACAATACCCAAAGCAGGTCGCGTTTCAAAAGGTAGTTATAACCGAGTCCCAGGTCTTCGGAATGGAAAGTTGAGCAGTCTTGGAAATAATTAAGTAATGAAAGCAGGGATAGTTTGCCTTCTTTGTCGATTTCGCTATAGCGGATTCTGCTATTGTATGTGTACATTAACCACTCCCGGCGCAAACGTCTCAAACGTCTCGCAAGCGAGCCGCAGCGAGCCGCCGCGCCACCCCTCCTGGGAGGGGAATTTGATTTGTTTTATGTGTTTAATATGGAGGAAATTAGAGCGTGAAACTCTTTTTGGGTCTCTTCTAAAGCCTTATCGTTATCGAAATAATAATCGTATGCGTAATTTTCTACATCATCATCGGATTCATTTCCCCAGCTTTTATTTTCGCTTCTTCTGATTAAAAGGGTTACGCATGGTGTAGTAATCTGTCGCTTGAACTTTTCTATTTCTGATGCTTCGCGGATATGGGCGAAAAATATCATTGCCGTACCGTTGATGAATTTATCATATTCATCCATCAAATATTTGGTAGGCAGGTCATTAAAATCGGTAAAAACTTTCTTTAAGTCCGCCAGGAATTTGCGCGAGACTTCATTTTTTTCACCATTCCAACCATAATTTCCCGCTATTTCTTTAATTGGGGTAATTGAAGAAACATTGATTGTTTCAAAGTGGGTGGCGATGTATTCGCAAAGTGTGTCTTTGCCGGCTCCGCCGATACCGTTTATGATGATGACTAGTTTGTCCATATGGTTTATATTCCATTTGGTGTGCTGTTATATTTTATTTTGACTAACCTACGGTGTTATTTTGGTCATTAATGCTGTCGTCGGTTTCGCTGGTTACATTATCTTTTTCAGCCTTTTTGAGCTTGTGATACGAAAAAGTTCCTAATATCCCATTAAAGTAACCAGCAGTAAAAATAATAAACATAAATAATCCAGATGTCATCAAGGAAGGATCCGCTATACGCATAGAAATCTGGCTGAATAAGTAATATATTAACAAAATAATTGCAGCAGTCCGACTTTTTAATGTCATTATCAATACAGCCAATACTATAATCAACATAACATCAATTAAGGCAAAAATGTCAATTGATTCAATTAATGACATACCTGCTGCTGAAAAAATTGCTATAATAGCTGTTAATCCCGCGGAAACAAAAGCCAAAATCCAAGCAGTTCTAACCTGATTAATTGCTTTTTCCATTGGCGTCATTGGTGTCTTTGGTGCTTTTTCTTTTTTTCCCATTGTAGTGCCTCCATTCATATTTATACCCTAATTATACACTAATTTTTTTGTTGTCACAATACCCTATTCATTTAATAAAATGTCACTAATCGGCATTGAATTATATGCATAATTATGATAATATAAGATACAATAATCAAATGTGAGGTGAAAAAATGCCAAATATTCGACCCATATCAGAACTTAGAAATAATTTTTCAGAGATCTCCCGCCTTGTGCACGAAAACAATGAGCCTGTTTTCCTTACCAAAAATGGTTATGGTGATATGGTTGTCATGAGCATCAAGCAATTTGAAAAGCAACAGCTTGATACCGATGTGTATTGCAAACTTAAAGAAGCAGAAGCAGAGGCAAAAACAACATCAATAAGATATACCCATAATGAAGTTATGGGCAGGATACGGGAGAAAATAAATAATGCAAAATGAATATATAATGAAATATCTTCCACAGGCATTGTCTGATCTTAATGATATCCTGGATTATATTATTCATGAATTAAAAAATCCAATAGCAGCAGATAATTTTGCCGATGAATTTGACGAAAAAACAGGATCACTTACTCAACACCCTTTCATTGGTGCGCTTTACAAATTAAATCATAAATTCGATTATGAATATCGTCAATTATTTGTCGGCAACTATACCGTATTTTATGCTGTGATAGGGAATGTAGTTGAGGTACATAGAGTGATTTATACTGCGCGGAGTATGGATGAGTTGGTTTAAATCGGTATAAGAAAGGCTGGAGAAAAGGTGACATCAAAGATATCTTTTTCCGAAAAAAATTAGTAGATACATTTATTCAAAAGATATTCGTTCACAACGATAAAATAACCATCTGGGTATACTGTACAAGATGGTTACTTTTATCGAATACCCCATTTGTTTTTCAACGGAGTCGCCTGGGCTACTCCTTTCAAATCCGAACAGGTACGATACATATTCGTCAAGGGTCTCTTAGGAATAGTAATCGTAAAAGGTTAATTTATTAGTTACTAATGGGAATATACCATAAACATTTTTATTTGTCCATCATCTACGATATTAATTCTGCTTTTGTCTTTGGACCAACCAATCCGTCTACAAGTAATCCGTGTTGCTGTTGGAAAGCTAAAACAGCCGCATTTGTCCGGGGTCCCCAGACGCCGTCCACGACCAGAGGATAACCTAAGTTATTCAACTGCCATTGCAACCACTTGACGGATTGTCTGTTGCTTCCCTGCCGGATTGTGCTTTTTGGCTTTTGGAAAGGGTTATTATTTCCCTGCGAAGCTAAATCGGCAGGAGTGAGAAGATACAACACCCGCTCCGCTTCGCGACGCCGGACAAGTCCAGACATGACCACGCCTCCGGCACGGTTATAAAGTAAAATGCTGTCGGCAACTATTGCTTTTGGTCTCTTTCCGTTCTGGGTCAACTGATTAATCGAACCAATGTTGTAAGCAAACGAAACAAGCGCATCAAATTCATTCTGGTTGTGATTATAGATTGCATTGAATCTCATTACATTAGCTTCAAATCTTATTAAATCATGTGCTTTCCATTCGGACGCCTGTTCCCTTGTACATGATTCACCCTTCCGAACTGGATTCCCACCTGGATATCGTGTTGTGCCATACCCGATAGTCCAAACTCCCGCCGGGCATAAATAAGCTTTATCGCGGTAACCCTCGAATGACGTAATTAAATCAATCCCTCTTTGTGATGTTTTCATCTTTTCTTCCTTTCCAGCCATGAACGGCTTACGAAGCTGTGACCGTATGCACTCCTGCATCCCCAAAGTGTCAGGATATGTTCTGCGGGGTCGGTATTTTTGATTTTGATGATTTTGTAACAATGCTTGCAAATAAGTAGTTTGAATGATGTTTGGTCAATTTTTAATGAGTTTTCATCTTTATGGTAACCTAGGATAAGAGCATCTATCTGCTCCTGTGATAATTGTTCTGCCATGGCTTATTCCAACTCTTCGATATTTCCAGATTTGTTTTTCTCGTTCAAATTCTTCACGATGCCACAAATGGATAGCTCTCCAAACAAGGCAAGAAAAAAGCAGTATACCAGCGGTTCCGGAATAGACTGGTGGTAATGGTAAAGAAATACCATCCATCCGACAAAGAGCATCGTGGCAATAAGCAATAGAAGTAAAATTTTATCAATCTTATTAAGCCGGTTTTGTTTGTCCACCAAAACACGTTCCTTCCGGCAATGCCGTAACATAACAATCATCCCGGTTGTCAAACCGGTGGCAAAAACAATCGAAATAATTAAAGCCAGTATGATAATGTAAATGATACCGTCCATAATATGTACCTCACATCGGTGAAGAATTAAGCAGCGCCATAATTGTTGCCCCGACAGCCGATATGGCCGTGCCAATCACGGCGGCGATGGTCGTGCGCGTTAACCATTTATTTCGCTCTTGCAAATCCTTTATGTCTTTTGCCTGCTGTTCGGTTACGTGTTCAAGGGAAATAATCTTCTTTTCGTTTTCATAGGTCTTGTCCCTTGCGCTGGTCAAGCTCTCAAGCCGTGTTTCGATTCTTATCAACCGTTCCAATATTTGTTTTTCAATATTTGCATCAGACATTTTTCTGCTCCTTCGTTAATGTATAGGTTACTTTCATTGTCAACGCGCTTGTTTTTACAACCGGCTCGGGCAGGTTGTTGATGGTCATGAGCAGGGCGGGGTCAACATATTGGCTAATCGTAGTGCCTGTGCCGGCATTGGATATCAATGTCGGCGCGCCACCTTTTGCCGTAATTATGTTGCTCCTCCCGGGTGCAAAACCCGAAGTCCTCACCATGCTGATGATGCCAGTCAGCAAATCAAGCATATGATAAATACCTCCAACTGTGTTTGCATGACGGAAATAATAAATATTGTTTCGTTCATATCCGCTTTCAATACCCATGTTCACTATGTTGGCATATCCTGGCGTGACCGTATGGTCGCTCCCATCAAGCTTGACGACTTTTTTTACATCCGTGTTGTTTGCGTTATTGATGATATACATACTGCCGTCTATGGCAATTACCACTGTATAATCATTAAGGACGACCACGCTGGTAGTCCTGTGTGTCCCGCCAGTGGCAGCGGCATCG